>Ga0315322_10001171_pt1 | contig 20086 bp, 13 predicted proteins | sample M110021515metaG_FD_203461 | JGI IMG/M metagenome (GOLD analysis project Ga0315322, IMG submission 203461) | Ammonia-oxidizing marine archaeal communities from Monterey Bay, California, United States - M1 100m 21515 | ecosystem: Environmental > Aquatic > Marine > Intertidal zone | place: USA...
GTACCATCAAGAAGGAAACTGATTTGGTGAAGCGAAACAGTGAACTGCTTGCCGCATTGGGCGAAGTACTGAGTCAGGAAGGCATGGATGACGCAGATGATGATGACTACGCGAAACTCAGTCGAGAAATGAGTACTGACGGAAAGGCAGTGACGGCAGCCTTGGGACGCGGGGACTTTGAGGCCGTGCGTCTGGGCGTCGGAAAGATTCGCCAGAAGTGTGACGCTTGTCACGAACAATACCGGTAAACGAACCGCTTGTATTTGAAACGCAGGTACGTTGCACGCCAGGCTCTCGCTCTGCAGATTCCGCCTGCACGGCATGGGCAAGCATCACAGCGTAATTTCTTGTGGGGGCTTATCGGCGATGCAGCGTCTACCAGTCCGCTAAGGGACCGGTATTGGATTCTACTGCATAGCGGTACTGCGCATCGCAAAATGCGTCGGTCATTCCCGCGATATACTCACCAACGACTGACTCGATTGCGCGCGATTCGGCCCGTTGCCGGAACCGAAGCGGCATCCGTGATGGGTCACGGACCAGAATCCTGAACATGGTCTCCAGTCGTTCCGAGGCAGCCTGACGCACAGGAATCAAGCGTTTGTGACGGTAGACCGCATTGAACAGAAACGACTCGAGTTCACTCCGCTCCTGACTGATCGTCTCACTGTGCGTCAGACGGAGCCCGGCTTCGCTCACATTTGCCGTGTTATATCCCTCAAGCGGACGAACGGCATCAACGGCTTGTTCAAGCAGATCGCCGACTTGCAAATCGATTAACTCGTGAACCAGTAATTGACGCAACTGTGCTTTGGGCAGAAGGCCATGTCGTCCACGCGTCCGATCCAGAGCCCGACGAATAACAGCCAATTCCGATAGCTCGTCGATGGAAAGCAGGCCCATTTGCAGGGCATCGTCAACATCGTGCGCGTCATAAGCAATCGAGTCTGCCAAGTCAACAAGCTGAACTTCCAGCATTGGTGAATGGCCAACCGCTGCTTCCGCTTTGTGCGCGCGAATGTCTTGACCGGCGAGCGTTTCACGCGACAGGTTCAATCCGGGGAAACTAGCATATCGCTGCTCAAGTTGCTCAACGATCACAAGTGCGAAGCCATTGTGGGAGAAACCACCCGCCGACTGCATGCAATGACTCAGTATGTCCTCTCCGCAGTGACCAAACGGAGGATGGCCTATGTCGTGCATTAACGCCAAAGCCTCTGTCAAATCCTCGTTCAACCGAAGGACTCGCGCCATGGTTCTGGCGACGGACGCGACCTCAAAAGTATGAGTCAATCGAGTGCGATGATAAATGCCCATCTCACCCGTAAATACCTGCATCTTGCCGCTAAGTCGCCTGAACGCACTGCTGTGCAGAATACGGTCGCGATCGCGTGCAAATGGCCCACGGTAGGAATGTGACGCTTCCGTGTGTACTCGCCCTGCCGTATCACGACTGTGCATCGCGTAAGACGCCAACAGCATATATTCACGATCAGCGTATCGTCGAAGATCGATCATTGGTTCAGGGTTTGGCTGATCCAAATTGATCCCATTTCAAGATGGCGGGGTAAACGACTCGGTAAAATCAAGACACAAGAGTGATTAGCTAACAGTAAACGCTCAGAGAGTCATGCGCGAACACAAACCAGACTGTGCATACGATCAATGTCACTGAGGGGCTCTACCGATTCACCCATGCGCCGCCTCTCACTGTACAAAACGCTGCCGTTACCAACAACACCGAACGAAAAATGGCAGATCTACCCACCCACACTTCCTCAGCGATCTTGGGCCGGATAAACTCCAAAATCTATTGATTTACGTTCTCTTTGCAAAGATTTAACGGATGACGGAAACTAAGCCTTGGCTGCGAAATGGTTGGATTGAACAAACCCAGAACATGCTCGAGTCCTATGAGCGGTTGGTGAAAAGCCCGCTCATTGAACGTTGTGGGTCCGACGCCGACCAGGCTGAGTCACTGTTCAACGCGTCTTTTGTTGTTGTATCACACGATACCCAAGCCGATCCCCTGCTCAATTACGCTAATCGCCGCGCGCTGAATCTCTGGAAAATATCCATTCCAATTCTGCTTGAAACCCCGTCACGGTTAACGGCTGAACCCATGCACAGGGATGAGCGTGCTGAAGTGTTGGCCCGCACAGCACGCGTTGGTTACGTCGACGATTACCGCGGGATTCGAATCGCGACAGACGGACAACGATTCCTCATTGAACGTGCCACGGTTTGGAACCTTACCGACAGCAAGGGTAACCGCGCTGGTCAGGCCGCCATGTTCAGCAACTGGTTGACACTTGACCAACCCTGACCCCTGATACCACCCGCTGGCTACCCATCGAAGTGCTTACCGTCGCTGGCAAGGTACGACCCGTATAATGTTCCCCGAGTCAGACTCAGCGAGAAAATAAAAATCCTGGTTCAAAATGGGAACGATGATTCGGTATTGCATGACAGATCTCCACTCGGCTTTAGTAACGACGGAAGAATAAAACACACAGCTTCTGAGCGGTCGGTTCAATCGGACCGCTCAATTAACCCTTCAGGCGACCGATTTGAATCGTGAATTCGCTTATGTGACTGTGAACCGCGGCGGTCCCGCCTATCGAACACAGCGTTCTGGCACTTACTCACGACCGTTCCCTTCGATCTTCTGATGTTCCCTACGCAGATAAAAAGAGAATGGGTCGCGACTGCACGATTTCGTGATGGAACGTGCCGCGTGCAATTTCAAACTCAGCCAACAGCGATTACTTGCCGCGGCGCTAAAATGAACGTGAAGAAAGAGCTGCAAAGCTCTTCACGTTCATCTGCACACCCAGGAACCACGAGATGCTCCTTCCCTGCCTTCGCTATCTTGCCTCGATTTCCGTTGTTTTTGCGAGTTTGGTTGAATCAGTCCCAGCGACAGCCGCAGATTTATCAGTTTCGTGGGGTAGCTTCCGAGGCCCCGAGGGAAATGGCGTGTCGCTTGAGAAACACCCGGAGGCGTGGAGTATGGACAGCAACCTGGCTTGGTCGGTTGAGGTACCAGGGGGTGGTTGGTCGTCTCCGGTTGTGTCCGGCGACAAAGTATTTGTCACCACTGCAGTTGCCGATGATGGATCACGGCCCAAAGGCTTTGGTGAGGGTGTGGCGTCAATGCGATCTCACTTCATGGGTAGAGCCCCGACAAGACCGTTCAGTTTTGAAGTTCACTGCATGAGTCTGAAAGACGGAGGTTTACTGTGGAAACAGCAAGTGTTGTCGAAGACGCCCCCACACAAAATTCATCCGTCCAACTCGTACGCGACCGAGTCACCGGTTGCCGACGGTGATCGTGTTTACGCTTATTTTGCAGCGGTCGGGGTTATCGCATGTCTGGACCAAAAAGGAAAAACATTATGGCAGAAGGAAGTTGGAGCCTTCAGTACCTCGAGCGACTTTGGGAGCGGTAGTTCGCTTGCGATTCACGGGGGTATGGTGTTCGTACAATGTGATAACGAAGAAAGGTCTTTCCTCGTTGCCTTGGATGTTAAGACAGGAAAAGAAGTGTGGAAAGTCGAGCGGACTGGCCGAACGAGTTGGAGTTCGCCGGTCATTTGGAAAAACAAGCAACGAGCGGAATTGGTTGTCTGCGGTGCCGGGAATGTAACAGCTTACGAGCCAATCACGGGTGAACCGCTTTGGATCTTGACCGGAACGGGCGGAGCATTCAGCGCCTCACCAACCTGCGATCAAGATCGCATCTATTTTGGCAATAGCGGACGCAATAGCCGCGGACCACTTATCGCGGTCGGTGCCGGAGCCGCCGGTGAGTTGACGCTCGAATCCATCGGGGAAAAACAAGTAGCGTGGATCGAAGATGCTGCCGCCCCTGGGATGTGTTCTCCTGTAGTCGTTGACGGACGACTGTACGTCCTCAGTCGTGGAATCCTGAGTTGCCATGATGCGGCGACAGGAGAAAGGCTGTACCGCCAGAGACTCAAGAATGCCTCGAGTGTCACTTCTTCACTGTGGGCAGCAGATGGCAACGTCTACGCTCTTAACGAGTCGGGCGAGACTTCGGTGATCAAGGGAGGAGATCAATTTGAACAATTGCCCTCCAATCAAACTCCCGGATTGTTCTGGGCAACGCCCTCCATTGCTGAAAAGTCACTTTTGATCCGCGGTGCAAAGATGTTGCATTGCATCCGCTGAGACGCTGGCTATTTCCCAACGTCGGGAAAAAACCTGGGCCACAGCACCCTTGCAATCTCGGCCGATTGCAAGGGTGCTACCAGTGGCAGGGAAGAATACGCCCTGTGTTCCTGGGAGCCACGCCAATGTTGCACGATGCCGGCTGGGATCGATTCCAGAAGCTTCACAAACTGCCATCCAACGCCGGTAAAGAAGCGAAGACCGATCATGCCAGATATGACGGGTGTGATGGGGCGAGAGGCTGATCGCAGTTCACGTTGTGTGACGTCTTACATTTAAAACGATATCCCCTTTGCTGCCGAGCAGCATGGCTGCGTTCTTTGTACCCAAGTCGCGAAAAATAGTTACTTCCTTCAACTCCAATGCGGAATTTTCAACCTAAGCTCCCTAAAGCGGGGGCTGTAGGCAGCATAGCGTTGCTGACACGCACCCATTTGCCGAATCGATTCAACCAATAGCACGGAGCCTGTTGCCCCGAGCATTTGATAAGCACCGGGGAAGGTCAGTTGGAAAACGAAGAGTTCATTCGCGAATTCCTTGAGGAATCTGAGGAGAATCTTGATCAGCTTGATCAAGATTTTGTCTCCTTGGAACAAGAACCAGGGGATCTTGAGCGTTTGGACAGCATTTACCGGGCCATTCACACCATCAAAGGAACGAGCGGTTTCTTTGCCTTTTCGAAACTTGGTGCGGTCGCCCATGCTGCTGAAAATCTACTTAGTAGACTTCGTGACGGTGAAATCACACTCAATGAACATCTCACGTCAGCCCTGTTAGAATCAGTTGATGCCGTTCGTGGCATCTTGGAAAATATCGGACGTGACGGTGAAGAGGGCGATGGTGACTACCGCGAATTGAATCAGCGGTTGGATGACCTGTCGACTGCTGCTTTACCGGCGAACACTTCGGGCTCCACATCAACAGCGCAGGAGAACGATGAGCATACCAGCGTTTCACCCAAGTCTGACAACGATGAGCCAATCAAACCTCCGCCAGTCGACCACGGTCAGCAAGGCAAGGTAGAAACCTCACCAGTAATGGGTGCAGTCAGTGAGGACATTGATTCCAATGCAGACTCCGAGGCCACTCACGCCTCTGAAACGACAGGCGACAGAGAAACTGTACCTGCTGACGTCGAGTCAATCGAAGCCAACGGAATTGCGACAGCCATCGACGAGGCTCCAAAAACTGAGGATCCAACGGCATTAAAAACTACCGCAGACGCTCGCCCTCCTGAAATCCCCCCGACCGGCCAATCACCCGACGGCGGACTTACACCGTCGAGTGCATCTGAAGGCAGCATTCGTGTTGACGTTGGCTTGCTCAATCAGTTGATGGACCTCGTCGGCGAACTCGTATTGGCTCGCAACCAACTATTGCAAACTGAAAGCCACGAGCACGACCGGAGATTGAGCAACGTTACACAACAAGTCAATCGCATCACAACGGAACTGCAAGAACGTGTGATGCAAACCCGCATGCAGCCTATCGGCAACATCTGGGGAAAATTCCCGCGATTGGTACGTGACTTGGCGGTGATGTGCGGAAAAGAAGTCGAGTTATTGATGGATGGCCAGGAGACGGAAATCGACAAGTCTCTGTTGGAAGCGATCAAGGATCCATTGACTCACCTGATCCGCAATGCAATTGACCATGGAATTGAAAGCAGCAACGAACGCATTTCATGCGGCAAAAATAAAAAAGGTCAGTTGCACCTCCGCGCATGGCATCAAGGCGGAAAAGTCAACATCGAGATCAGCGACAACGGCCAAGGCATCGATCCTGCCAAAATCCGTGAAAAGGCGATTGCAAAGCAGTTGATTACTGCCAAAGAAGCTGGCGAGATGGGCGACCAACAACTGGTACAGCTGATCTTCTGGCCGGGGTTCTCCACCGCTGCCCAAGTGACAGGCGTTTCAGGACGCGGGGTGGGCATGGATGTTGTGAAAACAAATATCGAGAGCATTGGCGGCAGCATTGATATCCAAAGCCGAGTAGGAATCGGTACCGCGATCAAAATAAAAATCCCTCTCACCTTGGCGATCGTCCCGGCGTTGATCATATCAAGCCAACAACAACTCTTCGCAATACCTCAGAGCCATCTTGTAGAGATGTTGCGCATTGATCTGAATCGGGAAATTGACGGTATAGAGAAGATTAGGGACACACCGGTTTATCGGCTTCGCGGTGAATTATTACCTATCGTCTATCTGAGTAAATTATTTGGGACCGAACCAGCGGAACGTCAAGTCCATGCTGACCAAGTCAACATCGTCGTGCTGCAAGCTGACAACTGTCGTTTTGGGCTTGTCGTGGACCACGTCGAGCGTACAGAAGAAATCGTCGTCAAAGCGCTTCACGCCTCTCTTGGCGTCATTCCGCATTTGGCGGGCGCAACGGTGATGGGCGATGGCCGCGTCGCTCTTATCTTAGACGTGCTGGGACTCGCCAACGATATAGGTCTCTCGGTTGAAGAACTGAAGCAGGCTGCAGGGATCATCGAAAAAGAACAGAACGAGAAACGCGCTAGTCAAATGTTGATTTTCAGACTGGATTCGGGGCGTGAGCTTGCCTTGCCGTTATCGGAAGTTGATCGAATCGAAGATATACCCATCGCGAAGATCGAAGAAACCGATCAAATGAAAGCAGTGCAATACCGCGGTCAGATCATGCCGCTGATCCCACTTGCGGAGTTACTTGGAGAAACGATCGCACCGGAGGGCGATGTCTCTCTCAAACCAATGCCTTCTGATTCCGCACTGAAAGCCATTGTGATCAATGTAGATGGAAATCCGACGGCGATTGCGGTGCGTGAAATCGTTGACGTTGCGGAACAAGCAGGACCGATGCGACTGACGCAGAAACCCGGAAACCTGATCCGGGGTGCGGCGGTCATAGAAGGAAAGGTGACGGACGTACTGGACATCGGGCCCGTCCTTCAAAGATGTGGCTTCGATGCACAGCCACCGACAGGAGCAGCAATATGAGCCAAACCCTCTCAAGATCGCAACGACAAGTGTGTGCATTCACATTGGGTGATCACCTGTTCGGAATTGACGTCCAATACATACAAGAAGTTTTTCGCTTTCAAGAATGCACTCCCGTGCCCCTGACCCCATCCTTGGTCACCGGCCTACTGAATCTTCGCGGCCAAATTGTTATGGCAATCGATTTGCGCGAACGTCTTGGTCTTCCTGAGCGGCAAAACGAAGAATCGCCTACAAGCATTGTCGTAAGAATTGACAATGGAATCCTGAGTTTTCTCGTTGATGAACTGTTCGACATCATGACACTCGATGTTGGACAGTTTGAAGAGATCCCGGAAACCCTGAGTGATACAGAAAAACAGTTTGTCACTGGCTGCTTCAAGCTCGAAAACCGCCTGCTGATCATGCTTGACACACAACAGGTAGCCGATATTTCATCCGATCTTCGCGAAAACCTTGCTGACATACGAAGAAGACGTGAACACCGGGATTCGGCAACTAGTCCAAGTTGACCAATTCATGAATGAATTTGTTTTGTTCGAAGTTTGACACCAATCACACCTACTCAACGGCTGCTCCGCGTGGAGCAATTTCCCAACCAGAGACTCAACATGAACGATCAACCCTCAACACAGAAGCAACGTGGTTTAGGCCGACTTGCCCAGATGATCCGATCGATTTTGCAGAACCGATTGTTGCTCGCGCTGCTGGCGATCTCGCTCATCCCACTGAGCATCCTTGGTTTGTCGATGTACTTCTTGACATCCCATGCGATCATGCGGCAAGCCACTGATAGATTGACGGCCGTACGCACGATCAAGGCAAACCAGATCCAAAGCTACTTTCATTCCATTCAGGACCAAATCCAAACCTTCTCAGAAGACAGGATGGTCATCCACGCGATGAGCGATTTCAAGAAGGGAATGAGCTCCATTCAGGCCGAAAACCAGGTGACTGAAGAGTCACTTACCGAAATGCGTGAAAAGGTTGGACGCTACTATAAAACCGAATTTTCAAGGGAGTACGCCTCTCAAAACGCAGAACATGATAGTGAGGTGGAGTCGTTAATTGACAAGTTGGTTCTGCCGTTGGATGCTGAAGCCATTACTCTTCAGTACCATTACATACAAAACAACCCAAATGATTTGGGCAAAAAAGAGTTGCTGGAACAGGCGGCTGACGGATCGGCGTACAGCGAGTCGCATAAACTTTATCATCCGATTATCCGTAACTATCTGCAGAAGTTTGGCTACTACGATATCTTCCTTGTAGACATTAAGACCGGCGACATTGTCTATTCGGTTTTCAAGGAAGTCGATTATGCCACTTCACTACGTGACGGTCCCTATGCTTCAACGAATCTAGGGCGTGCGTTTAACGAAGCAGCAAAATCGACATGGAAAGACTCGGTCGTTTTCGTTGATTACGAGACTTACCCGCCTTCTTACGAAGCAGCGGCCAGTTTCATTGCATCACCTATTTTCAACGGTGACGAGAAAATTGGCGTCGCTATCTTTCAGATGCCCATTGGCCGAATCAATGAGATCCTTGCCGAACGTACGGGTCTAGGGGAAAGTGGCGAAACCTACGCGGTGGGTTCGGATCACCTGTTCCGAAACGAGTCCAGGTTCCTCGAAGAACTTGGTGTTGATTCAACGATCATCAACCCAGACATTCGGGTAAATACGCAGGCTGTTATCAGTGCACTTGATGACAACAAATCGGGAAGTGCCATTGTCGAAAACTATCGAGGAGAAATGGTGCTTTCGTCATGGCAACCGCTGACCGTCGATATCGATGCAGAAGGAAATGAGGCCGGAAGACATTGGGCACTCATGTCTGATATATCCCTCGCGGAGGTCCGAGGGCCCGTCACACAGATTGCATTTTATTCAACAATGATTTGTCTCATCACAGCGTGTCTGGTGCTTTGGGTTTCGTATCGCTTCTCAAAACAGTTCACGGAAGAGGCTGTCCGACAAGCGGCACTCGTTCACGGGATCGCAGACAACACCACCTCGCTAGCCGGAGCCTCAGAGGAATTGACCTCAGTCAGCCAGCAAATGAGCTCCAACGCTGAACAAACCACTGCACAGGCGAACGTGGTCTCCAGTGCTGCAGAACAAGTCAGTCAAAATGCGCAAACGGTATCTTCTGGCGTAGAAAGTATCACGGCGAGTATCCGCGAGATATCAGAGAGCGCGAACGAAGCAGCACGTGTTGCCAGCGAATCTGTGCGAGTCGCATCTGATGCCAATGAGCGAATTACCAAACTTGGACAAAGCAGCTCCGAGATCGGAGAAGTGATTAAGGTGATCACCTCCATCGCCGAGCAGACAAATATGCTTGCCTTGAATGCAACCATCGAAGCAGCCCGCGCCGGTGACGCTGGAAAGGGATTTGCCGTGGTAGCGAATGAAGTCAAGGAGCTAGCTCACGAAACAGGACGTGCGACGGAAGACATCCGGCAAAAGATTGACGCAATCCAGGATGACACTGGCGAAGCGGTGGATGCCATTGGCAAAATTAGCAAGATCATTAACAAGATCAGCGATTTCCAAAATACGATCGCTAGTGCTGTGGAACAACAGACTTCCACCACATGCGAAATTAGTCGCAATGTATCCGAAGCGGCAATTGGCAGCACCGAGATCGCCGAAAACATAACCCAAGTTGTCTCAGCTGCCGAAAGTACCGCCGAAGGAGCTGGAAACATGCAGATGTCAGCCCAAGAGCTGGCGAGAATGGCGGCCGATCTACGTTCGCTAGTAGAGCAGTACCGCCTCGGTTGATATTCCGGTAGCATCAAATCATGCGAGCATTTGTAATTGACGATTCGAAACCGGTTCGCAGCATCCTGGCAAAGATGTTGCAAACCATGAATTTCGAGACCACGGAAGCTGAGAATGGCCAACAGGCGCTCGAGCGTCTGTCTGAGCAGAACATTCCGGACGTTTTTGTAGTGAACTGGAACATGCCCGTGCTCAACGGGCTGCAGTTCATCGAAACGGTGAAGGGAATTCGCAAATATGCCGCTGTTCCCCTGCTGGTCGTCTCGGGGGAAACCAAAGAAGCGACAAAATCCATTGCGAGCAACGCTGGTGCAAGTGGATTTCTCAGTAAACCGGTAACCCTCGCAACGCTCCGCAACACGCTTCAAGAAATTGGGGTGCACCCAAGTTGCGTGACGTCGGCCCAGCATGACGGTGCCCACGGCATGCTGACAACTGGGGAGGAAAGCTCCTCGGCGAAAATGAAGAGCGGACGAACAAAGGGTACCGACCAAAACGATCCTTCGACAAAAATACGAGTCCTCGTGGTTGATGACTCTGTGGTTGTGAGAGGGATCGTCAGCAAGATACTAAAACAAGACCCTGAGCTTGAGGTGGTCAATACAGCTGCTGATGGCATCATTGCCTTAGCAAAACTGGAACAATGCGAGGTTGATGTCATGCTTTTGGACATCGAAATGCCACGGATGACAGGCTTAGAGGTTCTCAAAAGGCTGCGGGAGTTGCGAAACCGAACGCCGGTTGTGATGTTCAGTAGCCTTACTCAGCGAGGAGCGTCAGCAACAATCGAGGCCTTGATGCTGGGGGCGAAAGACTATGTCATGAAACCAGGCGGCGCTTACATGACGGATGCCCAAGAGGGGAAACGCGCGATCTTGGAAGAATTAATCCCGAAGGTGAAACAGGCCGCGGCGAAAGCCAAAGCTGTTCTACCCAAGGTAGGCGTGCAAGCGGCCAGTGCCGTGGCCATTTCCACACGCCCGCAGCGAAAGCAGATCGATGCGGTTGTGATTGGAGTTTCAACAGGCGGGCCACAAGCGCTCGCAAAACTGATACCAAAATTAGGAAGTGATCTGCCAGTACCTGTGATCATCGTACAGCACATGCCCGCTGCCTTCACCAAGCATCTCTCCGACCGCTTGACCACCGATAGCGGATTCACAGTTTCAGAGGCCGTGCACGGGCAACCATTGGAAGCGGGAACATTTGTCGTGGCGCCAGGGGGACTTCATTTGGGAGTGAAGCGTTATGGTACAAAAGTGGTAGTGGCCCTGAATGATCGGCCCGCAGTCAATGCCTGTAAGCCATGCGTTGATATCCTGTTTGAATCGGCGGCAAAGGCCTACCTAGGAAATCTGTTGGGTGTCGTGTTAACCGGCATGGGGTCGGACGGAACGATTGGCAGCAGGGCAATAAAACAGGCCGGTGGACATGTCATCGTGCAAGATGAGGACACAAGTGTCGTTTGGGGAATGCCAGGCAGTGTGGTACGCGATGGTGCTGCAGATAAGATCGTGCCCATTAATGAACTTGCAAGTGAGATCCTGAACCGGGCTTGGATGTATCGAAACGGGAACATTGCTCCGGGTGACGGGGAGGGTTCCAGCACATGAGCATTCGACCAGAAACGTTTGAATACATCAGAGACGCTTTACATCAGCGTACGGCGATCCGCTTGATGGACAACAAGGAATATCTAGTGGAAACCCGTTTGTCGGGACTGGCTCGGCAGAACGGACTTACAAGTGTTGATGACTTGGTCGATCAGCTACGCGCACCGGGCTCGACAGTGCTTTGGCACGAGGTTGTCGATGCCATGACCACCAATGAAACTTCGTTCTTCAGGGACATCACGCCTTTTGACGTACTGAGGGAAAAGGTGTTCCCCGCTCTGGCGGATCAGTCACACAATGCGAGGCAACTGCATGTTTGGTCAGCGGCTGCTGCGAGTGGCCAAGAGGCGTACAGCATTGCCATGCTGTGGAATGAATTACGCCGTGAATACCCCCTTTGGGACATTGATATCCTCGCAACAGATATCTCCCAAAAAATGCTTGGGCGCGGACGACAGGGGTCATACTCTGATCTTGAGGTGACTCGCGGTCTCTCAGAAAAAAGACTTGCTGATAATTTTTATCGTTCCGGTGATCGCTGGCTGGTCAACGAAGATCTCAAACAAAACGTAAATTTCCAATATCTAAATCTCATCAATACTTGGCCAACGTTGCCAAAAATGGACATTGTTTTCATTCGCAACGTCCTTGTTTACTTCGACTACCCCACCAAGTGCAATTTATTCGCTAAAGTGCGAAAGCTTTTGAAGCCCAACGGCTTCCTGTTTTTGGGAGGAGCTGAGTCAGCTCTGACCATTGACGACCAGTTTGAACGAGTTTTTGACAGCGGTGGCAGCTGTTACCGGTTGAAAAGTGATTGCACCATATGACTGAACAAATCGAAATCCTGATCGCAGAAGATAGTCGCATTCAAGCCAAAATGCTCCGCAAAAAGTTAGAACTAGCGGGCTATTCAGTTCGCTGGGCAGAGAATGGAAGACTTGGGTTGGAAATGACCCGCCAACAGCGGCCTGCCTTGGTTATCTCCGATATCGAGATGCCTGAAATGACTGGGTACGAGTTCTGCGAGGCTGTCAAATCGGACTCTCTGCTAAAGACCATCCCCTTCATTCTGCTCTCAACACTCTCGGATGCTGAGGATATCATTCGTGGATTGCATGTCGGCGCCGACAACTATGTCACAAAGCCATACGATCCCGAGTATTTGCTCTCGCGGGTAAGCGACTTGTTGTCCACTTCCATTGGTGATGACGATGACGACACTGAATTGCAGGTGAAGTTGGCGGGAAAAGAATACACCGTCAAAGCGGGCAAGCAGCAAGTTCTTAACCTGCTTGTTTCGACATTTGAAAATGCGGTCGGAAAGAATCGGGAACTGGTAGCAGCAAATCAGGATCTGTCACTTGCGCGGGACCAACTGAAAGAGTGGAACACGGATCTCAAGACGCTGAATACAAAACTGGAAGATGTCAATCAGCGTATGGCGCACGACTTGGCTGCCGCCGTCAAAATACAAGAGTCGCTCCTGCCAAGCGACACACCCGACATACCGAGCTTAAAATTGGCATGGACGTATGTACCATGTGATGAACTAGCTGGCGATTTCCTGAACTTTTTCCCCCTCGATGATCGGCACATAGCTGCCTTTGTGGTCGATGTTAGCGGCCACGGTGTTGCGTCATCACTGCTTGCAGTTACCGTGGGCCGCGTCATGACGCCAATGGTTTCCGATTCCTCAATGTTGGTCAAGCCATCCGACGACGAAGGTGGAAGACGCATTGTGTCACCGGCTGAGGTTGCCTACGAATTGAACAATCGCTTTCCGATGGAGGACCAAGGCAATCTGTATTTCACGATGGTCTATGGAGTACTCGACAAACAAACTCAAGAGTTCAGGTTCGTTTCTGCCGGGCATCCGAATGTTATCCACGTGCCAGCTGGGGGAAAACCCACGCTCGTCGAAACTGCGGACATGGCGATTGGCTGGATCGAGAATACCGAATTCGAAGAACACTCCCTTCAGCTTGCTCCAGGGGATCGAATTTACCTCTATTCCGATGGGGTCCCCGAGGCGATGGACCATGACTTGGAAGAGTTTGGGGATGACCGGATGCTTGAATCCTTAACCAACTCCGTGAACGAGTCAGTCGAGGCGAGTGTTCAAACACTCATTGGTGCCGTCAAAGATTGGTGCTCACAGAAAGGTGCTAAAGACGATGTGTCCATTCTCGGTATCGAAATTACTGATTGAACTTTAAGCTTGTGCTCAACGCCGCGACTGCTGTCCACTACTGTTGCCAAATGGACCGAAGGTGCAATTCTTGCGATCCGCGAGCATCCACGGTGCACTTCAGAGTATGCGGCGATTCATGGATGACAATCATCAATACAATCTGAACAAACGCCTCTTTTTGTAGTTTCATGTTTGATGCCCTGGATCGAATACACTTTTTTCCTCTGAACCTCAACAGCGAACACCATTGCCTTGAAAGTTGCGTGGCGCAATGTCAATGCACGGCGACCAATTGTTTCTCTCTAACGTTCCAATCCACAAACTACAATCACTGAATGACCATGAACGATTCGCAAGATAGCGAGCGCGACCGAATTGATGATGCTTACGCAACCACACCAAAAACTGATTCAAACGGGATGAGTGGTTGTGCAATGGGAGTGATTGGATTTGGCATCTTTACTCTGGTCATGCTTGCGATTACTGCCGCGGGAGTGTACTGGGCTTATCAGAACGTAAGGTCCGTGACCGCAAACATTGTGACGCCCGCGATTGACCAGCTTGTGGGGCAAATGCAGATTCCAGCGGATCAAAAGAAGCAGATTTCTGAACGTGTCAATAAATTGGCCACGTCCTACAAGAACAATGAAATTGACCTGAAACAATTGGAAGTGATTCTGAAGGACATTGGTGACAGTCCCATGACTGGCGCTGCGGGTGTCATATGGTTTACCGTTGAATACCTCCCAAAATCAGGCCTGACAGATCCCGAAAAAGCGCAAGCCACCATGACGACAAGGCGATTTGCAAAAGGACTTCTTAACAATGACTTCAGTGATCAACAGGCTAATGAGGTGATGAACTTGATCGCAGATCGCTTGCCTGACGGAACCACGGAATCCAAAAAGCCACTAACGGATGCGGAATTGAAAGATATTCTTTCGAAAATGAAGGCGGTTGCAGATAAGGCAGGAATTGCTGCCGAGGTCCCTGAAATTGACTTCGCAAGCCAATTCGACAGCATTGTTGACAAGGCTCTTTCAAGTTCCGCAAAGTCTGATTAAATCCCGAACAGTGGGGCCGGGAATTTCGCAGCGGATTCCGAGAATAGGTCGACTGCTCCTGCTGCCAATGTTGAGAGCGGAAGTGACGCAAATTGATTCCTGCACAATTCTGTTGACAGACTGGCATCAATATTTTGGCCTTCTGATTTGAATCTGGTCTTCAAACCGCGGCAACATACCCCTCTAGGACTGGTCCCATTGCAAAGACTCAGAACGACTCTCCCCACGCGACGGTCGATTCCCCAAACGACCTAAGTCCCCAGTGGTGAAGGTCGACTTGATGCCTAGCCCAGTCGTGAGGTCGTGAGTCCGCTACAGTAATGTCGTCATCGTATGAGCAAACCGCCTTTACACCGAGGACTGCTGTGAGCATGGAAACTATTACTACTTGGATGAATCAACCGGCAACTCAGGAAGCGGTCAAGGCGATGCTGCCTAGTGTGCCCATCGCGGTAGCGATTCTTCTTCACGCGATACTCACGCGACCTCCACGCCAGCCGGCGAGAGTACCTGCCCCCAGCAAAAGAGCCGAAGCACGGATTCGGTAACCTGCGATTGTACACCACGCTCGTTGTTCGATTTCCAACACAGCTAGATTAGCTACAATGGTTGGTTTGAAGTAGACTATCAGAGTTCAAGACACATCACTCGGTTTGTGGCGGCGTCATGGCCAGCAACCGTAGTGCTGATCAGTCATGCAGATCGAAAGCTCGATTTCAAGTCACTTGCTCTCCTCGAAGCGAATGACACCAATAACAACGAACCCAAGATACCGAATAGCAATGGTGTTCTCCTCTTCCAACTCGACTCAAACTTGTCTCGTCGGTCTTGCTCTGCTCTTGATCTCTGCAGGTTGCGGATCAACCGAGACGACTCCCCAAGCACTCGACGCCGTTACCAATTCAATTGGGATGACCTTCCTGGTGGTTCCGTCGGGTAAGTTTCAGATGGGTTCCACGCAGGGTGATCCAAGTGAGCGTCCCGTTCATGAGGTTGTGATCACTACCGGCTATGGACTGGGTGCCACGGAAGTGACCGAAGGGCAATTCACAACTGTTATGGGAAAAGATCGAAAGCTGTCTAAGCCTGCCAGTGCAATCAATTCGTTGACCTGGAAACAAGCAAAAGAGTTCTGCCAACGACTTTCAAATTTACCAGCTGAGAAAGTCGCGGGTCGAGTCTATCGATTACCAACGGAAGCGGAATGGGAATACGCATGTCGAGCCGGGACCGATTCTGCATTTAGCTTTGGAGATGATGCAACGTTAGTGACCCAACACGGTTGGTACAGTCGCAATAGCGGGGATGAGGCACACCCGCCAGGTCAGAAAATACCCAACCCTTGGGGGTTTTCCGATATGCATGGGAACGCATGGGAATGGTGCGATAACTGGTTGTACGACTACCCAGATTCTTCTGTGACTGACCCCACAGGACCAGAGTCTGGGACAACGCATGTGCTAAGAGGGGGCAGCTTTTTCCATCGGGAGCCAAATTGCCGCTCGTCGTCACGGTTCTCCGAGGACCCAAACTCACCGAAGAAATTCACCGGTGGCTTCCGTGTCGCCTTTACCAGTGGTTAGTGCGTCGTCATCACTTCACAAATTTTGCGTGTGGTCTCGTTGCACATGAGGGTGACCCCGCTTCTGACGTACTTGGCATTTACCAGCGTTTGCTATGGGCGAGGCTTCGATCTGTTGCTCATAGCAATTCATCGTCATGAGGCGATTTGCAAGATGCCAGAACCGCGGCGATGATCACTTCGAGCGGAGGATCGGAATACGAACACGCAAGTCGCACTTTTGAGAAAAAACAACACATGCACGGCAGCCTCACTCGCCCGTGCACGTTTAATCTCTGCCAACAGGTGCAGCGCGTGATGAGTTCGTGACCCAGAGTATCACGCGATGCGACCGTAGCAATTCTTTGGAGCGGAAGAAATGCTCTCACTCGTGCCGAGTATTCATGTGTCTGTCGACTGCGTTCCGGCTTGCAAATATGTCAAAACATACTTGCGTCAATCGGCGGTTGTTCGAAAATTTTCTCGTTTCTTCTCCTGCAACTCAGTCACGATCTGACTAGCCATTAGAAGCGCCTCACTGAGATCTTTGTACGTCACTCCATATTTTGACGACAACGGGACTGTTGACTGCAAGATTTGCCAAGCAAGTTTATTGGAATCCATTTTCATACTCCTGTTAGAAAAGTCTCTCGGATTAGTCCACTGACCAAAACGCGTACAACAACGCAAACAACCGCACAGAAATGTGCTTGTTCGTTCGAAAAAGTACGCGAAATGCGTCGAGGTTTCGTTTGTTGTGGTACAGAGCCGAATGGCCAACCCTGGTGAAAAGAGGCGTTTCAAGTCAACACTTGCGGAATACGCTGCACGCTCGCATCGTCCGGCAGCCTTGCATGTGTCGAAAACACCCAACTCAATCTTGGCGAACAAACCTATCAAAGTCAAGAGAATTGGGCCGTCCGAGTCGTAAGCCGGGACCCAAAACGTGTAAGCATTCACTGCGGTTTTCTGCAATGCCCACGCAATTCCCAACGACTCAGAGCGAAGATTGATCCTGTGTGCCTCCGCAAACTGCCACCACGCGTCTGTGCTGATCTGTGACCTGCGACTGAAAAAAGCATGCGTTCATTGCTCTCGGAGCAAGATGATGCAAATTGTCACCCGGTGCAGCGTACACCCGACTGCAATTGAGGTTTATTGTAAACGCGAGTATAATGCTTGGTTAGCGCGTCGATCGACGCGTCCCGCCTAAATGTTTGTTGCCCATTGCTTGTTGTGAAACCTGGAGCTAGCGGCTTGCACAACTCCCGCCATTTTCCCGTAGCTATATTTCTCGCGTTCTTAGGGACGGGACTGCTCAATCACCGAGACGCTCGCGCAGTTGATGACTTTGCACGTCAAGTCAAACCAATTTTGACGAAATATTGCACGTCGTGTCACGATGCTGTCACCTCGAAGGCTGATCTGCGCATCGATCTACTCAACGAACATTTTGGCAGCGCACAGAGCGAGACGTGGCACGACATCCTCAGCCGAATCGAAGTAGGTGAAATGCCGCCGCAGGATGCGCCTCCATTGCCAACGCCCGAACGGCGTCGGCTTGTTGCGTGGATCCGAAATGGGCTCAGTGCGGTTGAGCAAAACAGACATCAATCGGATCAAGGTGTTGTAAGGCGTTTAACGCGGTACGAATACAACAACACGCTTCGCGACTTGACCGGGATCAACTTGGACTACGCCATTGATCTACCGCCTGATTCAAATTCAGCAAATGGCTTCAAGAACAACGGCATGTCACTTGGGCTGTCAGCCATACAGATGGAGTACTACGTTCTTGCTGCCCGCCGCGCAATGTCCAGAGCCATCGTCACTGGCCCCGCTCCAAAAGTGTTCCACCATCGCTTCGAAACATCATCGTCATCCAATGCACCAAAAATCAAAACACCGATTGGTAACCGGATGCAGCCTGGTGGCCGCTTCTTTGGCAAGATGCTTGAATTTCCAAGGCAGGGTGAATTTGTTGTGCGTATCAAAGCCGGAGCATTGATACCAGAGGATGAGGGTATCCCACGCATGCGCGTCAGCATTGGCTTGCGATCTGATACTGTGTCGCCAATCAAACTCTTGGGTGAGGTTGATGTCCCCAACTCTGAAGAATCTCTACAGGTATATGAGTTTCGGGGCAGGATCGATGAGTTCCCCTTGCCTGGACACAATCCCAAGTTCCCTGGGGTCACCATCGTCGTGTCAAACGTTTACGACGACGGGTTGCCACCTGAATTGCCGCTCAGTTATCCACGCATACAATTCAGCCGCGAAGAGTCAAAAAAGATTAACTCGCGTGTGAAAGAAAACGCTCTGCTCATCCCTGATACTAAGCCTTTTGCCCAGGACGGCAAAAGAAACGCAGATATCACCAAATCGGCTGAGGCATATCAGAAAAAGATCGAAGAGTTACGGAACGTGAGCGCTAGCTCAGAATCGAACATCGATCTTGCCTGTCGCTTATACGAGGTTGCCGAAACCAAGAAAAAGTTGTATTCGCAGTTGCGAAAGATGACCCAAGCGACCAAGGTTGATTTCAAGATGGCGATGCTGGAGTTCGAAAATGCAAACAGGGCACGCATTGAGGACCAAATCGCAGTACTCGCCAAATTTTCACATCTCACTCCACTGAATCCGAAGGACAAAGAAGCCATAAGAGAAAGGCTTCCGCCAGAGGCGCCGCGAAGCACATTGGTTCTCGAATCGCTTGAGTTTGAAGGTCCACTCTTTGATCAATGGCCTCCCAAGGCCCAGCAAATATTGTTGCCCGCCGCCCCCGCTAGTCAGGTTTCCACCAGTGCAACCGATGTTGACGGGCTTCAACGTCTGGAACGAATGCAGGCCATTCTGGCAATCAAAGGGTTCATGAAACGGGCGTTCCGAAGACCGATTGATGATTCGGATTTGGAATATGTGCTTTCATTTTATGATGAAGTACGAAGATCCTCTGAAACTTTCGAAGAAGCGGTCCGTGAAGCATTCGTGATGATCCTCGTGTCCCCGGAGTTTTTGTTTCAGTTTGAACCCAATCGGTCGTCCGTTCCACGGTCACTTGGTACACACGAACTTGCAACAAGGGTTTCGTACTTTCTTTGGTCGAGCACTCCTGACGCAGAGTTGACTGAACTCGCTGACGCAGGAGATCTTTCGGATCCTGCAGTGTTGGAAAAACAAGTTCGGCGCATGCTGGAGTCAACACGCTCTAACCAATTCGTACAGCATTTTACAGATCAGTGGTTAGACCTGAAGGGTGTTGAGAGGGTGGCCATCAACCCTGAGTACTATCCACACTTCAAGGACTCGTTGAAGGACTCAATGCGGCGCGAGACCCACGCGTTCTTTGGTGAGATACTCCGAAACGACCTGAGTGCCCTCAATCTGCTGGATTCCAAGTTCGTTATGCTCAATGAGCCTCTGGCAAGACATTATGAACTCGCTGGACCAAAAGGTCGTGCCTTTGAACGGATTGAATTACCAGTCGGCTCAAAACGTGGTGGTTTATTAACTCAGGCCAGCATCTTGCTCTTGAATTCGACAGGGGAAGACTCCCATCCTATCCGGCGGGCCGTGTGGCTTCGTAGTCGTTTGCTCGACGACGCTCCCGCACCACCTCCACCTGATGTGCCGGAGTTAGATTCTGATAGTGTTGAGCTAGCATCTCTGCCTGTGAGGGAG
>Ga0315322_10001173_pt1 | contig 20082 bp, 13 predicted proteins | sample M110021515metaG_FD_203461 | JGI IMG/M metagenome (GOLD analysis project Ga0315322, IMG submission 203461) | Ammonia-oxidizing marine archaeal communities from Monterey Bay, California, United States - M1 100m 21515 | ecosystem: Environmental > Aquatic > Marine > Intertidal zone | place: USA...
GTTTTTGGCAAAAAGAAAACTATTTTCCCAACTTTTCGGGTAAGCACACATCACTCATTCTATCTTTTTATGCCCAAAGGCTTGAGCATACGAAAAATTGTCCGCTAGCTACAATTCACACGAGTACATGAACATCAACTAAGCACAACAATCAACAATGCGAAAAACAACCATGAAATTCATACAAATTACAACCATTCACCGCCTTGCGTTGCCCCCCCCTTTAAGGAATCTTTTAATGAAAAGAGTATTTGGGGTTTTCGTCATTCGTTCGCTTTTTTACGTGTTTGTAAAAAAATAACTATATCACAAATTTTTCCATATTGCCCCTAATAGGATACGAACTATTGCCATCCTAATTCTCTGTTTTTTGTGTGAATACTGGCGATACTGTTAATGAGTCACTAGTGGGTGATACCCTTCCCTGGGCAACTAGTCCTCCACCACGACTAAGCGCAGGAATAAACATGCCCCATCTCTGGGGTTGAAGCCGTCACTGTGATTGTCTTGGTCGAGATCTGTGTCGTAAGAGAGATTGGACTCTAGCAACCAAGTGGCAGCAGGATATGTTACCGTGTTGATCATTTTTGTAGGCTTGTCATACTAGGTGGGTGTTGTGAACCCTGTGTTAGTATCTAAATACTAAATAATGATTTGATCATTTGGCACATAAAATTCGTTACCTCCCATAATAGGTGCATCACCTTTGAATATGACACTTATCAGCCTGTCGCAATCGTAGGAGGTGTGTGTGTTGCAATGCTTGTGACGCCATTGCCAACCCCTTTAGCTTCGTTTTGTGATTATGATGTGGTGAGTCTTCAAAACGCTTACAATCCACCTAACATAATATGTTGAATTACGTAATTCTCGCTTTCTGGAATCAAACACACAACTGATCTGGCACTACACGGGCAAACCCAACTCATTAACTAAACCTCTTCCTTCCATTACATTGCGCAGGATATATAGAGATGGCGCATACAACAAGTCACCGTCTATTCGAATCGAATGGTAGTCGTTTGAATACGCTGCTAAATATAACCGGAGGCTAATCTCATCAGGAATTTTCGTCCGCACAAAATCAGCCCAATCATCCCTATTCCTTGGGTGTAATAGTAGTCGCAACATTCGCTGTACTGGCTGGTAATCTCGGTGCTTCAGAATTTGGGATACTTCATCATCAAGATGTCCTTTTACAGCAAACTGATTCATCAAATTCTCTATTGATGCATCTTTATTTGCTAATTCGGTTTCAACCCGGTAAGCAAAAACAGAATAAAACGATAAGGCTCCCCCTTGGATGCTACTAGATTCGGATCTCTTTCTTGTACAACCGGTCACTTCCACATCATCAATGAATATAACATTGATTGGATGCGCAGAATAATCACTTGTTGGAAGTAACGAAACTGTGGTTTTGACACGACGGTTCCTTATCTCAGCAGACATCTCTGAATAATTGGTAATACCTGAAGCCAATCGAATGATCGGCTTTTTGATCATGGAGGGGTAACCATTATTTACGAGCCACACATTCACAATACTTGCAACTGACACCATCAAGTAATTCGACGACGAAGCCACATTACGAATACCTGGTGACTGCAAATATACATACTCTCCTTCTTTTTTTGCCTTTTCAAAAATCTCCCTGAGACACCTTCCTGACTCTAGTTCCTCAATGAAGAATCTTGCTGTGGCAAAGCTCAACGATTTGATCGCGTTAATATCACCAAACTTAAACCTACTATACTCCTTGATTTCACTATCGATTGATTGGTTCGTATCAACACAAAAGAATCCCCGTCTATTGCTCACCCCAATAGTTTTAACTGCAGAGCTATTTCCGGACATTTTAAATGTGCTACGGGTTCAACACCTCAAGTCTTTGAGCAACATGCCTACCCAACAAGCTTTCTTTGAGCATCTCGATTGCAGGTAGGAAATCAGTACCAATTTGATGCATATCGCTCGAAACTGCCGCTGAATGAAACCTCTCACAAAATTTCAATGGCAATTTTCGGAGGATTGCCTTGAACATCTCTGGGCTGGATATGCCTTCTCCCAATAAAAACTTAACTACTCTTGCATTTACATAAGGAGTGGTTTTCACTTCATTAATGAGCTCAAAATAATCATCTATATTCTTAACGTAATGGCTATTTATATGGCTCTCGGCCATGGGATTAGAATCACGCAGTTGCTCCGAAAACTCGAAGATATAAACGAACTGGATTTTTGCCAATTCGGCGGTGTCGCTGACCAGTTCGATTGTAGCTTTTTCATGGCTCCCTGTCGCTATTAAGTCATCAACTACTAGCAGCATACGCCCCCTCATACTTGCAAGATTACTTTTGGAAATCGATAGCTTACGAGTAGCCAAAACAGCACCTCGCTGACGATGATTTAGAGTTGCGTAATCTTCGTTTCCAAGCGCTTGTTCTCTATGAATTTTTACAGGTTTTATAAAAACTCCTTCGCTTTGAAGCAATAATGACAACTCTTCAGTAAGCGCGTGTGCAGCAGTTGGAATAGCACCATAGGCCGATGAGGCTATAACAACCCCAGCATCCTGAAATAGGTCATCTCTCAATGGACTAATTGATAACAACTTGTCCTTAAGCATCTGAGCAAGCATTCTAGTGGCCACAGGATCACCATATTTCATGCGGCTGTAATTGAGCATGACATCTTTTGGTAAATCAGCCCCTGCTCCCAAGGTAAATCCAGACATTCTATTTATATTCATATCCAGTTCTTGAAAGTAACTTCCAGCTGACATCCGATTGCGATTTATTAATCAGAGAATTAGCCGCACATACACGGTATTCGTCAAAGAACTCTGCACCATTTTCAACGCGTTATGAGGCGTATGCATATTGAGCGTCCCAAAGCGTTATGTAAACACTGGTAGTCCGACTAAGAGTTGGCGCAGGAAATCTGTTATCGGCTGGGTCCAGGCAGCATCGTTGCCTCTACCAATGACATAAATAATATAAATTCCATAAAGGCTGAATAACATCATGGCCTTACCTTTTTTAAGCGACACTCTGGGCACTCCTGTGCTCCTGTCTCGTTTACCCATGAAGTAGATGAAGAATGCTATAACAGTTAAGATGAGAAGACTTATACGAAGCTCACCACTTTGGTTCACGGTTTCCTGACTCATCTCAATGGGACCATGGATGATCGTGTAAAGAAACAGCGGAAATCCTAGCGCAAAGCATATATCGAAAATATTACTACCTAAGGCATTTGCTACAGCATCATCAGCTTCACCTTTCTTTGCATCTCGAACCGAAATAATCGTATCTGGCACACTGGTAGCCATAGATGCGAAAATCACAGCGACAAAAAGAGGTGGCAAGCCCATCCCCACCAGCTCGTAGCCAAAGAGCGTGTATGAAGGGTCAGTAGCACTACCCGTTCCTAGCCACTTACAAGCGTCCACGAGCAGCCAGCAGGCCACTCCAATAACTGCTGTTGAAGTTAAGAGCAGAGGCCAGCCATTCCATTTTTCCTGCTTAATTAGCACCTCTTGTTTTTCTTTAATGAAAATTGATTCCAAATCAAGGGCTGGCCCCAGTGACAGCCAGTAGAAAATTTTCCCGACAGCACCCATAGGCTCCTCATCTTCATCCTCCTCATCTTCGGCCTCGTCTTCATCGTCAGAAGAATCAGCTTTCATGCTAAGGAGCATGTAAGACATATAAAACACATAAAAACTCATCAGCACAAAGCCTTGCCACCATGCCAACTGAGTTCCACCTAAAGCAAGAATAAGTAAAAATTCGGCGGCAATAAGAAAGAGGCCGTCACGCAAGATAACTTTCGTAGACACATCCACTGAGTTCCTGACCGTCCCGTTTATTGTAACTCCTATAACTGCAAGGATACACACAGCAGGAATAATCATGCCATTGAAGAGTGCACTACCTGCCGTCGTTCCTATACCTATTGCAAATCCATCTTTATTTGACAGCACAAACAGCGCTATCAATGTAGTGAATAATTCGGGAACTGAACTAGATATAGCATTGATCGTTCCTCCCCTGACGCCTTCAGTTAAATTTCTTCCTATGTAATCAGAAGCTCTTTCAAAGCCATCGCAGGCTCGCCAGATGAAAAGACAGCAGAAAAAGACCAATACTAGTGCAATAAAAATACCCATAATGTTGTTTGTGTTTTGTTTGTAATAAATTTTCTACTCAGCCAGTCGACTACTCAACCCTGATTACTTGAATGTTGATATCTCTGTTGATGGCGTGCTTCTTTCCGGATTGACCAATCCAGGTAATCCTGAGTATATGAGCACCTTCATCACATATCATGGTCAGCATGCTGCCATTGATATCAATTTTTTTGTTATCTAATGTGCAATCAATACCTTTCAGTTGATTGAGCTCACCTTCTTCTTCTCTGATTTTAGCTTTTAATGTTATTTTGATTTTCCCATTAGCTAATACTTCCCGACTGAGTTCCGCCAGTTCAAGTCGAGCGTCTTGAGGCACAGGAACTGGAGCTGTAGGAGCAGAAACTGCTGCCCCAGGACTTAGCTGCCATGATACTTTACCTCCCACCGGCTTCTTGGGCACTAGAACCTCATCTGGAATTGTCTCCGGAGCTTTCTCGTTCTGGGCTTCTAACTTACCGCTCTCATTGAGTGATATCTCTACTTCTGGATCTGAATTAGTTGCCTTTGCAAGCATCTCGTGAAGTTCTGCAACGTCGATTGCAAGATTTAGCGCTTGGGCGTGCTTACCAGTGATGCCACCCTGGACGATCCCTACAACTTTTGCTTCTTCGTTAACAACCGGTGAGCCACTCGACCCGGGGGAAACAGGAGCTGATATCTGCAACCTATCTACACCACCCGCCCCACCAGGGCGCTCAGCTGATATGATTCCGGTGGAATAGGTGTTTCTCAAACCCTGCGGGCTTCCCATAACCGCAATCTTGTCTCCCACTTCGGCTTCGTCCTTATCAGCTAGGCGCAGGAATGGGTATCGACTCTCTGGTAACTTCAACAAAGCAAGATCACGAGAAGCATCAGAGGCTATTATCGCCTCTATGCTCAATACTCTCCCATCTGAAAGAACAGCCTTCGCTGCTTTAATTTGCTTAACTACATGGTGATTGGTAACAAGTATACCATTCTCCGTAATAATAAATCCCGTTCCCTGCCCTGTATACTCACCTTCATTTTCACTTACCACGATCGTAACCACCGCAGGCTTTATCAGCTTCGCCAGGTTAACTTCATCACCTTCAGCTATTCGTGCCGGCTTGTGAGGTTTGACCGCTTCGCCTTCATCGAGGGCTTCCTGGATGGCTTTTCTTCTCTCCTGAATCTCATCTTCGTTTGCAGGGCCTTCTTCAATGGTCAGAGCACCATCTGTTTCGTCTAGCGGGAAGGTGTCCACGGTATCAGGTGTGCCGTCGTTGTCATCGTCAGTATCCGCATTGTCACCCTCGCCGTCACCATCCGTATCGGCGGTCTCGGTGGAATCACTTGGGAAGGCATCTCTGTTGTCACCCACGCCATCGCCATCAACATCGGCGGTTTCGCTGCTATCCAGCGGGAAGGCGTCTTTGTTATCAGCTGTGCCGTCATTGTCGTCGTCAGTATCCGCATTGTCACCCTCGCCGTCACCATCCGTATCGGCGGACTCGGTGGAATCACTTGGGAAGGCATCACTGTTGTCACCCACGCCATCGCCATCAACATCGGCGGTTTCGCTGCTATCCAGCGGGAAGGCGTCTTTGTTATCAGCTGTGCCGTCATTGTCGTCGTCAGTATCCGCATTGTTGCCGGTGCCGTCACCATCCGTATCGGCGGTCTCGCTGGGATCATTCGGGAAGGCGTCCTTGGCATCAGGTATACCGTCGTTATCGGTATCCTGACTGTCAGCAATGCCGGCCACAGGCTTACCATCCGCAACTTCATCCTGTTTGCTGAAATCTGAATTACTAATGAACCATACCAATGCACCCAATAAAATGAGGACCAGGAGAATAATGGGCAGTTTTCTGACAAAAGTTCCACCGGCAGACTCTTTAACCACCCTGTGACTCGCCTCCTCAGGCGGAAGCGAGGTGCCCTCTTCTTTCTCACACCCCCAGACAACCATTAACTTTGGATTCCACCGGGAACCATAAAGTCTGTATAGTTCCGGATCTTTACGCGGATCAGGCAGCTTGAATGCCTCAATGATTTTTTTGACGTTGGAATCGACATCGGGAGCCGATGCCCTGTCCTTTAATCTTTGAATGCTAAGCTCTAATTTTTGGCGTTGTGCTGATGATATTCCCTTTGCTGCACGACTCTGTGAGGCAACTTCTTTGCCCTCAACAAACATTTGGCACATTACAGACTCTCCATTTTCTTCAACCTGCATCAGGGGCAAAAAATCGCCCATGTATTCACGTATCGAATTCTGGCTTTGATGCTCCCAGTATTGCCCACCAGCTTGAAAAGCCTTGAGCTTTTTGAATACGCTCAAGCTTAATCTGAGGCCTTTGCCTTGTATACGCTCAACAGGCGCTGGTTGCTTTGTATTTTCCATTGTCATCGATGTTGTTATTATTCTGAAATCGTTTTAATAAGTAGTAACCTCAGCCTGCTTTAAAATGCGCCCAGCCCCATCCTTGATACACCAGCTCTTGATCGCCTTGACATCCATACTTCCACTCGAGGTTCCGGATTCATAACTAACCATCACCCGCTGATCAAAGGGCTCATCGGGCTCAGGCACCTCAATGGTAAATTCTCCTCCACCTTTGCCGGTGAATTGCTCTGCCCACAATTTGGCCTGGCTTGCGGCTTGTTCCGAGTCAAGGCCGGAGCTCTCACACCAAGCGAGAAGGGCTCTGCTGAAATCTTGAAGCACATCAAACAGACGCCGGCTCCACTGATCCTCAAGGCCAGCAAAAGCGTTAAAATTAAATAAGTTGGCAACGATCACCATGACATTTTTATCTGTTTGGCCTTGGTGAACTGCATCCTCCAAGCGAGCTTTCCATTCTTCCATTTCAGGCTTTGCCATAAAGTCAGGCCACATTAGCGCCTCAAGTTTCCGGCTAAGCTCCATTTGTTGCTCCATTTGCGAAGTTTGATCCTTCAATGCATCGCGGTCTTGTGACAGGGACCCATTTTCTAGTGTAAGTTGTTCCAGCTTCACGGTGTTTGCCCTGGATTCTGCTTCTGATGCAGCTTTAGCATCATTCAAAACGGAAATCTTGTTGTTCAAACCCTCAATTGTTGAAGCTGCTTCGTGCTGCTCGTGCTGCAAGGCTTCGATTTCTTGCTTGCTCCTCTGGTGTTCCTCTTCGAGCTGCTCTTTGAGCTGCTGATGCTCCTTTGAACTTGCCTCCAAGTTAACATGAGCCTCCTGTAGCTGTCTGCTTTTGGCTTCAAGCTCGGCGACGTTCCCCTCAAACAGAGCTATTTCCACATAGTTTTCAGATAGATCCGTTTCTGGCTCCGAGGACTCGGCCCGCTCCCGAAGCTCGCGGCAAACTTGCTGCAAATCTGCGATTTTGGATTCAGCCTCTTTTTTGTCATCTTCAGATGAAGCCAACTTCTCCTGTAATTCGGTAAAACTGCGCTCTTGATCTTCACTACCTCCCTCATGATCAAGTGCTGGGTCCACTTCATTCTCTTCATGCCGAGGAGGGAAAGAGGCACCGGCAGCCCTTAAGGCATCGGCGATTTCACTCAGCTGCTGCTGTAACTGCGTGAACTTCGGAGCGAGCTTATCGACTACTTCGAGCGCGCCCTCGTCCTTGTTATATTTACATGTAAGCATAGCTATTACCACTGTACTTCGAACCTTCCGGTATCGATCCAAAATTCGCCTCCCTCCAGCGTACACAGCTGCAACACGATATCGTCGGAGGTGATCTCCACATCGGATCCTATCAACTCTACTTTATCTCCCAACTCGAGGCCGACATCGTTCCCTGTTTCAGGATCGGTTACCCGACGGATTTCGACACTAAGCGCAGATCCAGTGTTTACATTGGTCCAAGCATCAGGGTTTTTCCATACCAGTTTATACTGCTGCTCTGGGCGTGAACCTTCTGATTTGTATCGCATTCTCCCAATGTAACTGTTGATCAGCAGCTTGATATCTGATGCCGAGTCAACCTCAGCAGCAAGATAGGGCTCATCAGTGCCAAAACCAGGTTTCTCCGAGTCCGGAGGCATCAAGCCCCAATAATTCCTCACAGTTTCCACTTCGCTGTCATCGCGAATGATAGTCCAGCCCGCAATCAAGCCGTTTTGAATTGCCGAATGGAGGGCTGCACCCACTGCTGTGACCGTTTTGGCATCTGAGATCTTACGATTACCAGACATGGGATACCAATCACCAGCTACGTAGTCTTTGAGGGGGATGATTCGCTGTGGAAGAATGGGAAGAATTTCATCAAGCAACTCCTTAACTTGGGGTAATTCGGAAGGCTTACCACTCAGAGAAACAAGGTCCACATCAAAAGCCGTAACATACTTTGCCAACGGCTCAAGACCCGGTCGCAGTGCATCCTTGATACAATCCTTAATCACTGCGGGCCTGTAGTTCAGTGGTGTTAGAGGATCCAGGAAGTTAGCTCCCAGGCCAGCATTGTCACAAAATTCGTTGAATTCATTCAACGCTCTCGCATCAATCAGCTTACCTTCTGCTCCCTCCAACTCATCAGGCGCCCATGGCTTGGATGTGTCCGGGTTGCCAAACTTTCCGTCCGTCAAGTCACGCAACCATTGTCTTACGATCGGCAGGAATACCAGTTTGACGATACGAGACCATTTCTGTGTATCTGCCTGTTTCTGTAAAGATGCAGAAAAGATATTTTCGAATGTCTCAGCATCATCATGGTCTTCATCGATGGCCGCCGCACGAGCAAGAGCTGGCAACAATACTCTCTCAATGACCTCTCTTGCCAGACCATCGCCGGCGTAGGAATTAGAATCCTTGAATATGGGTTTGTATTTCAGCGCGATACCAGCCCCGGGCAAGTCATCGGAATACTCTACTACTGAGATATCCGTCGTTCCTCCGCCGATATCAACCGTCATGATCCTTATTTGGGAATCGTCATCGTTGGGACCGCGCCCATAGAGGCCGATCCAATTTTCACCTACATCGCCAAGCCGTTTGATCTCCGAGTAGACCAGCGGCAACTGGGATGCAACGGCTTCATCCAAATCCATCGAGAGACCCGGTCGCGACCCCCCATCTGAAACAAGGTCTACATTTTCAAAATTGATCAGGGAAAATATGTCAACAGCCCGCTGCCACATTTCACGGTAAGTAGCTGTTTCCTCGTCAATCCAACCTGATGGATAGGTCACGGATATGTTTCTAATTCTCCTGGGCACGAATGGTTGGCTTCCCTTGCGCCACTCCTCAGAGGTGATTTGTCTGAATGCCACTTCAAGAATGGAAAGTGCCGCCCAGCACATGGCATCTTTGCGAGGGTATGCCGGTTGCTGAGGATTTGAAATGGGGGCCGCCACATCAGCCACACTTTCATTGGGAGGGTTTTCTATATCCCAATTACGGCCGTCCTCATAGAGAAACCTCAGGAATGCCCCCTGTAAAACCGGCAGCGCAGCAAGATTTTTGGACTTGGGATTCCACCGATTGAGCACCATGGTCCAGAATCCTTCGCCCTGTTTACCCACCAGGGAGGAATCCCAAGTGTAGCGTTTCGGGGAGCTCATAGAATAACTGCCCCCGTGCTCAAGGTTGATTGAACCCAGAACATTACGAGCATCCTCACCCATTACTACCGGCGAATATTCGAGGAACATTTGTGGAACCCGCTCCGTTACCTTGACTTGCTTCTCTGATTTTTTTCTCAATAAGCTTTTTGGTGCAGTCTCCTCAACATCAAACTCCTTGACCGGAGCAAACTTGGGCGAAGGTGGATCACAATCAGCAAAAGTAGGTTCATGCAAAACAAACCAGGAATCTACGATGACCGATGGGTCACTGTCAATGCGGCCTTTGGATTCAGTGTATTCTGTACCCCCTTTGATAAAACGCAAGGGGCGGCAAATAGCCGCAAGTTTACCATTCTGGGCGGCACAATGCTCAAGGGCAAGAGCCACCGTCCGGGTATTCCCAAAGTCCACTACTAAGTCAACATCAATGGGTTCACCAGCAGGCACTCTCCAAATGACTTGAATTTTGGCGACCTCTATCTTACGACTTGCATCACTAGGAGTAGGTATAGTCACAGGGATGATTTCACTCTCATCACTTGATTCAGGCAGCCTGTCCTCTGATGGATATGCATAGGGAGATTGTTTCCACAAATTGCTGTCTTCTGGCAGCTCATCTGCAGGGATTTGTCTTTCAGGTGAGAAAGTAGACCCTCGATTCACCGTACCCAGATTGCTCTCCACGGCAACCCAAAGCCCTGGATTGCGTTCACTATCCATACCGTAACGGCCCCGCATCCATTTGTGCCCCAATGCAAACCATGGTGCACGCTCCTGCTTGCATAGTTTCTCAAGTTGGTTGACCTCTCTTCCCAGCTTGTCAGAAAAAGGGATGAATGTGTAATGATGCCCACTATTTGGGAAAACAAAAATTTGATGTATGTTATCGTTGCTCATATTCGATTTGGTTTTAGCCTCTCATCAGTATTAAAAGCTCTTCGTCTCCCGCTTGCACCCCGCGCTCTCCAGCGTTCGCGGACTTCAATGACTCCAGTTTGGCGATAAACGGCTTGATTACCGATATGTAATAAGGAGCCAACTCGTAGCTGCTGTTTTTGAACTCGCTATCCGCCAACTCACGAATTAGGGAATCGACTTCATGCAACGCCCGATGTTCTCCGGTATTACGATTCCCACCCGGACAGGTGACTGCATTATTCATTTTCGCTGCAAGAAACCTTCTGGACTCCATCGCATCATTGCTCGACTTCACATTGCCAAGATTTTTTCTAAACCAATCCTGTAGCTCATTCATATCAATCCCCTCAATCATATATGAGAGAAGCCTGCTCACTCTTGTTGGATCATCCATGCCAAGGCCTTGCCCATAAGATTTCTGGGCCTGGCCTTCACGCCAAACCGTAAACTGTCTGGAGAGATAATCTTTGACCTCCGCCGGTTTCTTTTTGGATGCACGCTTGGGCAGGTCATCGAGACTTTGGGGGTCAATGTTTACCAATGACTGTACTGCCATGCCGATCTCGCTACTGGTTTCGGCATCAGCCCCCTGTTTGAGACGGCCAAGAATTGATGTCGTCACCTCATCAAGGTCCAGGCATCTCTTCGCAGACGCGTCTTGCTGGTCAGGCGAGGCCTCGGCCATCAGCCGCTGGAACTCAACAACAAGGCGCTTTGCCTTTTCTCTGACCAGGTCGGGCCTTTTGCTGGTTGTGGCTTGTGTTAGCAGGGCACGCATGAAGTATTCTTTTCCGCCTGAAGCTGCCATCTCCCTCAACGACTCCGCATTGTCTCCAAACTGTCTTTGGAATGTCGAATCCTCCATGATTTCCGAGATGACCCGCGAGAGCTCCTCCCCCTCCACTTGCAACTTACCATCAGAAAACTGTGGGTAGTTAGTCGCAAAGGTATTAACACAGTTGGGATCTGCCAAATGTGAGAGCCCATGCATTTTCCCAAAGATTTCATCCAGACCGAATCCGATACCAGAATCAGCGACCATATTAACCAGCTTGGCGGTGAAGGTCAGTACTAGGTTGAGGGGTAACTCCTTGGATTGAGGTGGCCACTCCTTGTCATAGGACTCCCACCAGCTAATAATACCACTTGTAAGTTGTTGCGATTTTTTCGGATAGTCATTCATCCTCATGAGGAGTGAAAATCCGTCAATATTAAGATTTCTGGAACTCGTCACTACGATGGATGCCGTCTTGCCCCGTTTAAGCACCTTGGTGAGGATTTTCCTGCCCTCGGACAGCAGAGCCTCATCCGTGAGCTTTGCGTCTTCTGCACCCTCTTCCTCATTGGCCACGCCGGGAAAGTCCAAAAGGTCTGCTTTTTCCAGCAGCTCTGCTGCGCCCTCACTGTTTTTGCGCAAGACTTCGGATCGCAATGGCACTCCTAACTCCCAGACAAGCCCTTGAAAGAGGGCAAATTCGTCCAGCTTTGCAAACAGCTTACGGGATGGCTTTTCCCCGATTATTACCGTTCCGCTCTCTATTTCATAGCCCGCATCGTCAATAATTCCTCTGATAACAGGCTCTTTTGCCGCAAGATCTACAGCACTGATATTGAGAATTTGCGCTGCAAACTTGTAGGACATATGAATCTGGTCACCACCGAACTTTCCCTCAATGTCTTTGAGCGCATCAACGAGCTGCCTGTATGTCTTGGATATGCTGCTCCATGAGTCCCAGAATAGTTTGCTGACAAAACTCCTGGCTGCATCAATATCCGACAAGAGCCCCGGGCAGTTCAACAACTCTCTGCGAAGCGAGCTTTTCCATTCTGTTTTTAAGTTCACGTAGCGGGGCAAGTTCGAGAGAATTAGCAGTTCTACAACATCAGCAATCTCTACCATGTATTCAAAAGCCTCCCTGGAAACGGGTCCCTTGACCTCAACATCCGATGCCCATTTCTTAACCAGTTCCGCATCTAAGGTAACCAACTTATCATCCGAGTCTTTCGCAATGGTCTCACTCAAATAGCCAACTGCTAGACCATGAACAATTTGCGCCTCTGTTGCCAACGTCACCTTTACCGGATATTCGGTATGGTTCACCTTATCCGCCATTGTAAAGCGTGTAACACAACCTGAGGCATCAGCCCCCTTGTTGAAAGGATTTAGCACGGTGACTTCACCTCCGCATATATCACCAACGAAACGCACGGGGTCACTCTCTGACCACTGTAGGGCGGAGCCATTACCATATTTATCACAGTCCTTCCCATCGATATAATCAGCCAACATGGTTGATTTTCCTGTTTGAGATGGCCCCCAGATGGCCATGGTGGGCTTACTATAGATTGTTCCGGATTCTTGGACGTTGAGAGCTCCTTTACCTACCTTCAGCACGCTATCAAGCCATGTGCTTCTGCCCAAGGCATACCTGTCCTTGCGTTGGTGCCCATAATGCCAATACCAATCCGTGATTTCGGGAATTAGCTTAACAACATCGTTGATCGTGTAGTCAGACATAGTTTTCAAATGTTATTTATTAAAAAGGTTACGATTAATAGTTGCTGGTGCTTGTTCATTAGGAGGACAACCAGGCTTGGGGCTTTCTTTTATTTCGGCAGCACTTTTTTTCGAAGAAACCACATTGTCTGGTAATGGCGGCGGTTCATTTTGACGTGAATTCTCCTTTGCTGCAGACGCGGCAAGCTGAGATGCCTGCTGTTGCAAAGCCTCATCCAAGGCTTTTTGCTTTGCAGCTTGCTGAAGTGCCATTTCTTCGAGTGCTTTTTGTTTCGCTTCCTGCTGAAGAGCCATCGCCTCCATAGATTCTTGTTTAGCAATCAGCTTAGCTTCAATATCTTTTAGTGCCTGTTCAGCAGCCGATTGTGCGGCGACGGCTTGTTGGGCGGCAGCCTGCTCCGCTGTAGCTTTCTCTATGGCAGCTTTCTCTATGGCAGCTTTCTCTATGGCAGCTTTCTCTATGGCGGCTTTCTCTACGGCGGCCTGCTCTGCTGCCGCCGACTCAGCCGCTGCATCTTCCTCTGCAGCCACTTTCGCCTGGGGCTCCTCCGCTTGACTTTCTTTAGATGCTTTTTTCTCCTCTTGCTCTAGAGCCTCGGCTTCCTCTTCGTCGTAAAAGTCGAATGGATTAAAGTCATCATCATTATTGGCCATAATGTTCGGGAGCTAAGTTTTAAGATACACAGGTTTGGGAAGGTCAATTACTTCGGCAAGGGAGGTGGGCCTCACTCAAGATAAATTCGCTGTTTTACAGCCTGTCCTCCTGATACCTCTAGTGAAAAATGTGTCGCATCTAAGGGTAGCTGGAATTCCATAAGTGCTGGCACCCCATCCGAGAAATCTCTAGCTACAGCGTTCTGGTGGTCCAATATCCTGCCGCTAGGAGCCAGGATTAAATTCTCATCGACAAGCTCGGCAAAGATATCTTTAAGCCCTCTCATCTCGCTCGCTATTTTATGGTCCCAAACGTCGACGGGAAGATCTAGAACATCCGGTAAATCATCAAGATCTTCCAGCTGTTGGCGGTTGATATTATTACCAACACCTATGAGAACCAGCTTAACTGGGTTGCATGTCTTGGAATCAATATCCCGAGACAATTTGGCTGTGAAATCCTTAACCTCCTCAAAATCGTCAATAGCACCATCAGTAACAAAAATATAAAATCCCATTTTTGCTTCGCGGAACAATTCAAGAAAGTGATTAATCGCCGGCATCAAACGAGTGCCTTCACCCCACTCTGTAGGCCCCGCATAAGTGGCACTCGCTGCCTCTGCCGCAGTTAAATCGCCTACAACTTCTATTTTCTCTCCACTTGAACCACACGCCCAATAAATAAGTGTTGTTCCCCCATCCTCATCTAGTTTTTCGGCCAGATAAGGTATGGCATTTCGTGCAATAACCTCGATTTCATTCTTGGACTTCTGCCACAAGCCTTCTGCCTCCATTACCTCAAAACCCTCAGAGGTGAAACTCAATGATTTCTGCCCATCGACAATTTTCACTGTTGCATGGCCCTTAGCAAGCAGCTGTTCGATCTCTTGCTCATTAAGGACACGCTTAAATTCATAATTCGCACCGTAAGCATTTTTCATCGACGCAGAGCCATCTAAAGCGACTCCTGTTTGCCAATTTTCTCCAGCTGATGATTGTGAGGGATCGATAAGTGCGGTAAGCACCACGTCCAAACAATTCTCCTGGCGTGTTATATTAAGCTCTCCAAATGCCAAGTCTAGTATACTATTAGGTACTTGATAATTACGACCTACCGATAAATCGGCATAACTTTTTATATTACTCATAAATTTATTTTTTAGTACGTATTATGATTCAGTCTTAATTAATGTTCTCCTATAGGTTGAATTACTTCGTTACCGTTAGGCAACTTCAGAGTAAATGAAGTAGAACCTTTAGACACATGGAAATCCAAGAGGGCGGGGAGCCCGTCTAAATAGCTATCGCGTCCGATTGGTTTGACCGCCAATCCGTTGGAATCCACAATTTCTGCGTTGGGCGCTATTATCATATTCCGTGTCACAACTTCAGCAAAGATCTCTTCAAGTGATTTCATTGATGCCGCTAATTTATAATCCCAGACATCAATAGATTCACCATCAGACCCTACAACTGGAGCTAGTTCACCGCCTTCGTCGTGCAGGTCATCCAACTCCTCTAAAACATTCCAGGCTGGTGATTTCTCCCAATTGGCATCGTTATCAAGATCTACTAATTTGCTTTCCGCTTGTTCTAAGCTTAGCTTTTCTCCAGTTGCTTTATTAGAGTAATAAAAGTCTTTCCCTAAGCCGATGAGGACAAGTTTGGTAAAACCCCTGCTGCCGTCCGCCATCTCCCGGCACAACTGATCTGTGTATGCTTTGACCTCATCAATGTCTTCAATCAAACCATCGGTGATAAACAGATAGATGCCCCATGGGCAGTCACGAAAACGCTCTTCAGTGTAGTAATTGATAGCGGGCATCAGTTTCGTCCCCGATCCCATATTCGACGGTGTAGCGAAATTTGCAGACAGAGCAGTCTTGGAATCCATATCTCCAAGAATCTCAATTTCTTGCCCAAAGTTACCACAGGCCCAATAAATCACCGAAGTTTCGCCATCGCTATCAAAGTTTGCTAAGTATTCGGCTATGGTTCGCGCTACAGGCTGTACTAAATTATTATTGGAACCAAAAAGTGCCGAAACCGCAACCTGCCCCCCGAACAAGTCCGACATGGACTTGGATCCATCAATGGCCAGCCCTGTTTGAGCCCCCTCAACTTCAGGTTTCATTAATATGGTCGCTTTGACTCGAATTGAGCCGTCACTTTCTGAGAATACGTTTACTTCGCCATAAGGTTCTACTACTGATGTTAATTGTGCCATGGTATTATAGTTAGGTTGCTGAGATTCTTTTGATTTCAGACTTACAGACATGCATCACCCACTAATTGCGCTCGACAAACTGCTAGGAATTTGTTGCGTGAGTTATCTGTCTTGGAAAGGCTTTTATGTGGTGATAAGAGAGTTAGTTTTTTAAGTTTTTGGTTTTGGCGTGTTGTTATAAACCGATATATTTCTATATATAACAAATCCTGTCAACATTTTGTTGTTTTTTAATATATTTCTGGCCGCCGCCAGAAAAAATGGTCCATGTCGAGTGAGAGGATTTGGTAACATCCAAATCCAAATAACATGACAAAACAACAAAGACACAAACCTGAAGAAATCATCCTACTGCTGCGCGAATGCGATGCCAGTGACCTGAGCCAAGAAAGCTTCTGTCAGCAGAAGCAGATCTCAGTAGCGACTCTGCACCGATGGCATAAAAAGTATGGAATGATGAACGTGGCGGACGCCAAGCGGCTCAAGGCGCTTGAAAAGGAAAACGGTGAACTCAAGAAGATATATGCCGACGCGATGCTCGGCATCAAAGTCTTGCAGAAGGCGCTCGAAAAAAGCTGTAAGCGCGGCGCACCGCCGGAATTACGCATTGCTCTCCGTTAGTAGCGAGCAATGCAGTCAGCGCAAGTCCTCATCCTACTTCCGTGTGCATCGCTCAACATTGCGTTATCGTCCGAAGTTCCCTTCCGTTAAGAAGGAGACGATCGATAACGCCATCGTTGATCTGAGCATCGAACACCCCGAACTTGGTTCGGACAAGGTGGGTAGGCTGGTGAGGAACCGTGGACTGCGTGTAAGCAGCGAGCGGGTGCGCATAGTGCGTCGCGAGGAATTTTTGCAAGTTCCTCCACCTAAGAAAAAACAAAGCCGCCGGGGGATCTCCGCAAGACAGCACCCTAAGAAAGCAGCGCGTCGGGGTCACGTCTGGACGTGGGACTTCATCCATGACACCACGCTTAAAGGTGGCAGTTATCGCACGCTGAGTGTTGTGGACGAATACAAGCGTGAGGTGCATGCTTTGCATGTCGCCCGCAATATTGGATCAAGAAAGGTGCAGGAGGTGATGAGTGAACTCAGCGAGAGGCATAGAGCTCCTGACCACATCCGCAGCGATAATGGCCCCGAGTTCGTTGCAAAGTCACTGCAAGCGTGGCTAAAATATGAGAACATCAAAACTCTCTACATTGATCCAATGTTGCCCGTGGCACAATGGATACGTGGAAAGTTTCGACGACAAGTTTCGGAGGGAGTGCCTAGCACGTGAACTGTTTTATACCCTGAGTGAGGCCCGGGTGGTGATCGCTGCCTGGAGAAAGAAGTTAAACCAGATCCGCCCACACCGGAGCTTGAGCATGAAGACTCCGGAGGAGTTTGCCCTCGGCTGGGGACCCGGGGAGCGTTATCGCGCTCAACATGCATCCTACGCTGCGGCCACCCCGGAAGCATGTTGACAGAGCGTTGGAATCGTCTATCATTAAGTTCAGATCCTCTCACTCTTGGTGGGCCATAAAATGGAAGGGTGTCAGAAGCCTTCCGTATTTGTCGAGACTTGGCGGTCCATGAAGGCAACTTGTCGCGAGGCTCTTTCTTTCTCAGTTGCCGAGGGTTAGGCCAGAGAATCCAGCTAAAAGACACACAGGCCGACAGGATATTCGGACAACTTGAAGCGGCGGGATGCATCAAGATCATGACCAAGGGAACGCAACACTCCGAGCAAGGAGGCACAGGCAAAGCGACAACTTACAAATACTTACCAATCACCAATCAAGCCGACAGGATTGCAATTTAAAGAGGCGTGCAAGCCCTGTGAAACGTCCTAACCTATTGCCGCTACAGTGAACACCATTCACGGCCTTGCGTTGACGCCCCCCCTTTAAGGAATCTTTTAATGAAAAGAGTATTTGGGGCTTGCGTCATTCGTTCGCTTTTTTACGTGTTTGTAAAAAAATAACTATGTCACAAATTCATCACCGTCAGCTTAGCGGTGCAGCACATGTTTTTTCTGTTTGATTTGCGCAAAGTTTGTTATTGATTGGCTATAAGCAAAGCTAGTCAGAAACAACTAGAGCTTATTGCCGCACTTGGATTCTTTGAAGGCAAGGAAATAAGCAAAGAGGATGCTGGAGCTATTGTAGGCTCAGCAACTTGTTCGGTATTTGTAGTTACTTTATGGCTGAGTAGTCCCAATGGGCCCAATCATTTCTTGAATGATGCCATATATGGGATTTATTCTTTCGTCAGTGGGTATGGATCTTTCATATTATTGCCGAACGTATGGAGTGTGGCACTGCGTTAGCCGTTGCCACCACTGACTTGTTCGATTGTATTTTTTTGCGCGCAAGTAAGCCTCTACCATACCACTTCACATCATCCCTAGAAAATATCGATGCTAGAATGCCAGAAGACTTCTGACCATATTCAAACTTTATTATGACATTGAACCCCCTCCTCTTGCATTCACTCGCTAATTGCATTTTCACGTCATTGAGATTTGCAAGTTGCGCATTACGGAAAACACCTCCGATCTCAGTAGAGATCGGTTCATTAGCGATGTAATTATTAGGGGCGTCCTCAAAGAAGAGCACACCTTGATATTCTGTTGGTTTCATTTGTCTCTCTCAAGTATTGTGATCATTTCTTCTCTTGTCTTAATCATGCTTGGAATCTGTGCTGTAGCAGATGCTACAACTCGCCATCCTTGTTGAGCATATGAATTCAATGCTTGTTCAAGCTTTTCTGGATCGAACTTGCCAGAAAACCATTTATCTTTTTGTGTTAGTATTTTGTATTCTTTCATTTTATTGTATTTGTTTTAGTTTTATATCGAACGTCAAAGTCATCTTACGCCTGACCGAGGGTGTACTCCGACTTCTGGGTTGATGTTTGAATGGTTATGGCGGATTGAACTCGCGGCGGGGCAGGCGTTAGGATCGACGACTTGTTATGCCCTTTAGCTAGAGCTCATTCGGCGTTCAACTCGGTGACTCCGAAAAGCTGTGTATTACTTCGTTTTATAGAGAATCCACTTGATTCGTATATTCTGATCGTTCTTCGAATTTATGATACACTTACTCTTAGATAGTTCACAAGGTGTGTTTGCAATCGTGACTATCTCTAGCTCCGATTCGATCTCCGTTGAGGCCATATCGATGCCGCCCCCCGCAGCCTCTTCTAGCAAAATTGGAGCAAACTCGGAAAAATACGTTTCGATGTATTTGCCCAGATCCTCTCTCAATTGTTTCATCGAAGCCTCTGTATATCGAACAGATATTGTCCGCCCTGCGTCAAAATCTTCTCTACTACCACTTAATATTTCTAGTTCGTAAGTATGATCCCACTTGAAAGGCGGAGCACCCGACAGGGCATCATCCATGTTTTCTTGTGAGAATTCCCGAATTTTAAGAGTTTTGTTGTCTTTCCACTCGAAACTCAGGGAGTCAAACTCGCCAGCAGACTTGTCAGGAAGTTCTTCGTCTGTGTCGGTTTCATCACTCACTTTCACCCCGTCAGCCATCAGCTGCAAACGAGTCTCAATTTTATTTGATGAAATCTGGTAAGCGCCACTCGAGGTCGCGTGATACTCACCTTCATAGCTAACTATATCCATTTCGATTGCTATTTCAGTGACTTTTTCCTTTTTGCTGCACGATGTGAGAGCAAATACAGCGAACATTGTAGCAATGTTCCTAAGAGTGTAATTATTCATTGATTGTGTTATTGGATGTGAAGGTGCAAACACCATTATTAGGATTTAGCATAACAGTATTTATTAGTATGCCATTTGGATCGTATATTCTAATAGTATGATTATCTGTTACTTGGCGTTAAATCTTTGAGTTGTTGAGGGTTTATAGTTTTTGCATGTTGTTATAAATAAATATATTTCTATATATGACAAATACTGTCAACATTTAACTGCTAGAAATTTGCTTTTTGGGTGAGGCGATCGAAGGGGCTTAATCACTTATTTAGAAACCACTACCCAAACGTCAATGCCCAGCCCCTTACCGTCTATGA
>Ga0315322_10001174_pt1 | contig 20081 bp, 11 predicted proteins | sample M110021515metaG_FD_203461 | JGI IMG/M metagenome (GOLD analysis project Ga0315322, IMG submission 203461) | Ammonia-oxidizing marine archaeal communities from Monterey Bay, California, United States - M1 100m 21515 | ecosystem: Environmental > Aquatic > Marine > Intertidal zone | place: USA...
TTCGAAATCACGCAAGGATGCATGCGTTCCGTCGTCAAAGAATTCGGCTCAGAGGCCATTAAGTCGGATCCGGATTCGCTGGTCGATCGCCTTGGGGAGAGATTGGATGCAGTTTTGAAGGAAATCGGGCTGAAGGTGATTAACTTGGATATCAAAAAAGTCGAGGTCACTCTCTCTGAGGGGTCTTCGTACGCTGATGGAATTTCTACAATAACCCCCATTCCCCCACCCGCTATTGAAGAAACTTTGCCAGATCCCGGACCCTTGAATGTTGATGAAGATAACCCTTCATCCGTACATCACGCTCCGAAAATGGAGTCCGATCACTCAATCGCCAAAGATGAGCCTTTGCCTGAGGAGGAGCCCACTGAACTTGAAGGAGGCAACCCTTATTCTCCGCATCAATTGAGCTAATCGTTTTTTCCCGAGGGGGACTATGAAGCACGATTGAACGGTCCATCGTGCCGGGTCGCAGACTAAATTTTCATTTCGAATTAAGTTTTGATTTGCAGGTAGACTAAAATCATATATATCTTTCAACTTTTTGTCTTTCATGCACTTATACAAAACTATACAGGGCTTCGTCGTTGGGCGAGAGAACGAGTTCAGAACAATCGAGGAACACCCCGATTGGGACGACTTGATCAATCGGGACGATTTGGCTGAATATTTGTCCGGGCAATGGGATTCGTCTCAACCCATGAACGACACGGAGGCTCTCCTTGCGCACGGTCTTCTCGCCCCGATCGGGTCACAGGAGGTTTGGGCGGCTGGTGTGACCTATTACTCGAGCCGGTTGGCAAGAATGGAAGAGTCTCAAGATGCCGGGGGCGGGGATTTTTACAGCAGGGTCTACCAAGCGGACAGACCGGAAATCTTCATGAAGGCCACGCCTGCCCGCGTTGTCGGACCCAAGGCTCCGTTTAGGATCCGTCAGGATTCCGATTGGGACGTGCCCGAGCCCGAGCTCACCCTTTTTGCGACTTCCTCCGGCAAGATCGTTGCGTACACAATTGGCAACGACGTTTCTTCACGAAGCATAGAGGGCGAGAATCCTCTCTATTTGCCTCAGGCCAAGACCTTTGACGAATGCGCGTGCCTGGGACCCTGCCTCTATGTTCCGGATGAGCCCTTGGCTCCGCAAACAGGTGTGGCGCTGACCATTGTCCGGAACGGGGAAATGGTCTTTTCCGATTCCACCTCCCTGTCCCAGATGAAGCGCACCCCCGAGGAGCTCATTGGATTCCTTTTCCGCGAGACCAGCTTCTCGAGCGGGGTATTTCTCATGACGGGGACGGGCATCGTGCCGGGAACTGATTTTACCTTGCAAAGCGGGGATGAGGTTTCGATCGCGATCGATTCAATCGGGGTGTTGACCAATCCGGTGCGTTAGGCTAGCGATCTTTTTTCCAATTCTAAAGACGAGCGGCAGAACTATTGTATAACAACGTTAAAAACTAATGACTGAGTCATCCCTAATAGGTTTTTCCAGAGGCAGCGTAAGTGACGCTGCCTTCCACGCAACAAATCCGGCTACCGGCGAAACTTCGGATCTTTCTTTTTGCCAAGCATCCGAGAGCGAAGTGCTCAACGCATGCCAGTTGGCATCGGATGCCTCTCTCAAAATGGCTGCCTTGAGCGGGGCTCAAAAAGCGGCTTTCCTTCGGGATTTGGCAGAGCGTATCGAAGGGTTGGCCGACCAACTGGTGGTAACCATGACCAGTGAAACCGGATTGCCCGAGCCCCGGGTTCGCGGGGAGACCGGACGGACTGCTTTTCAGCTCAGAATGTTCGCGGATCTGGTTGAGTCCGGACATTGGGTGGATGCGAGAATCGACCGGGCCCAACCGGATCGCCAACCGCTCCCGAAACCGGACTTGCGTTCCATGCTTCGTCCGGTCGGTCCGGTGGTTGTTTTTTGCGCCAGTAATTTCCCCTTGGCCTTTTCGGTTGCCGGGGGAGACTCGGCCTCCGCTTGGGCCGCCGGTTGCCCCGTAATCGTGAAGGCCCATCATGCTCATCCCGGAACGGCTCTGCTGGTGGGTAAAGCGGTGGTTGAATCCGTTCGGGCAAGTGGTTTGCCGGAGGGCGCGTTTTCCCTCATCTTCGGGGACGGGCGAACGGTCGGCCGTGCCTTGGTCGGCCACCCTGCGATCAAAGCGGTGGGCTTCACCGGCTCGCGGGCCGGTGGAAGAGCCTTGTTTGATCTTGCTTCGCGCAGAGAGGAGCCCATCCCTGTTTATGCCGAGATGAGCAGCGTCAATCCCATTTTTATCCTGCCCGGTCTTGGCGAGGAAAGGATGAATGAAATCGCAGGTGGCTTGCAGGCATCGGCCACGCTCGGTGCCGGGCAATTTTGTACGAATCCGGGGATCGTGTTCTATCCACGTGGAGCGGGTGGCGAATCCTTGGTTGCGACTTATGTGGAAAAAATGAAGGAAACGACTTCTGCTCCCATGCTTCACAAGGGAATCAGGAAGGCGTACGGCGAAGGTTTGGATGCCTTGGCAGGTTGCGAGGGCGTAGAGGTTCTGGTTCCTTCAACAGATGATTCAGGAGGGGGCGAATGTCATGCTGGAGCGAGTGTCTTGTCGACTGACGCGGCAAATTTTTTGAACAACGAAAAGATGGTGGACGAAGTTTTCGGGCCTTCCACTCTCTTGGTTTCGTATGATAGCCCGGAAGATCTTGTTCGGATAGCCGATTCTCTGGAGGGGCAATTGACGGCGAGTCTTTTTGGCGATGGCTCAGAGTTGTCGGAATTCGGAGGATTGCTTGACGTTTTGGAGACAAAGGCCGGGCGATTGCTGTTCAATCAATATCCCACGGGGGTCGAGGTTTGCGCTTCAGTCGTTCACGGCGGTCCTTATCCCGCTACCACGGATAGCCGTTCTACTTCAGTTGGAACCGGTGCGATTTTGCGTTTTGCCAGACCGGTTTGCTACCAAGGATTTCCTGATGATTTTTTGCCTGATGAATTGAAAGAAGGCAACCCGAAGGACATTACGAGATTGGATGCTTGAGCCAATCTGCTGACGACAATCCTCGAAAATTTGTTTTGCCTTCAACAGACCAAGCATTCATAGATTTCTACTCGTTTGATATGATTTCTACAAATCGTCCTAAAGTGAATTAAATAAGATGCTTGGTAAGAAAAGTACCATTGGAATTTTTGATTGCCTGGAAGGTCAGTTTCGAATGCTCGAAAAGTTTCCTTTCATCGTCGGATGTATGGGTAATGCAGATTGGCAAGTCCTCGGTGGCGAAGATTGGGAAGGTGCCTGCATGATAAAAAAATCGGGCAATGCTTTTCGCATTGTCCCGAACAAAAAGGGAGACGAGCGTCTCTTGGTTAACGGAGGCCCTTTTTCCGAACCATTTAACGTTGAGGATGACGAGGTGTGTACGCTTCAGTTCATAGGCTATCCACTCATTGCTTTTGCCGGAAAGGATCCAAAGGCATGGGCGGATCAAATCCAAAAGGGACAATGGATTTTGACCAACGGCAGGACGGGAACGGATTACGCCCAATGCAGCCGGTATGAAGTTTTGGAAAAAATCCGTGAAATCGGAGCCGACTTGTCGGAGTGCGCCATCAAGCCGGTTGGTTTGGACGTTCCCTTTTGGGTCGTCCATCTTGTCGACTTTCTGCAGTTGCCCGAATCGGAGGAGGAGGAAGACGACTCCCTTTACGAGGAAGAAGTTGTAGTTGATCCGGATCGCGGGGAATTTACTTGCCCGACTTGTTGGCTCAAGTTTGACCGTGCCGATGTCTTGAGTATTGCCATTCACGAGGATCTGCGTGGCGACCGCAAGCTTGGCGAAGACGCAATGCTACGTTTCGTTCCGACAGAGTTTAATTCTAAAGGTCAGGCGATGGATGCCATGGGGCTGCCCACGACCGACGTGGCCTGCGCTCATTGTCATAGAAAGCTACCTCCCGGATTCATGGACGTTCCTCACCACATTTTTTCAATCGTGGGGGCTCCGAGTGCAGGAAAGTCTTACTACCTGAGTGTCTTGGTCAGGCAATTGCAACGCACCCTTTTTAGGGAATTCGGTGTGGCATTCAGGGATGCCGATCCTACCTGCAATGCGATTATCAATTCGATGAAGAACCGGTTGTTTGCAGGTAGTAGCGCCGCTGACGCGATGCTCATCAAGACTCAATTGGAAGGGGAAATGTATGAGAGATTGCAAAGGCATGATCGAGTGGTTGCCCTGCCCAGACCTTTTGTTTTCAGCGTATCCGACCCCCGTGGAACCGGACATGATTGTTCTTTGATTTTTTACGATAATGCGGGCGAGCATTTCGAGCCCGGAATTGCCAACGATGAATCGCCGGGAACCCTGCACGTCGCGAGCTCGGCTGGTCTTTTCTACCTTTTCGATCCCATTGCCAGTCCCGAGTTCCGCCGGGCCTTGCGTGGGCATGAAGATCCTCAGTTTACTATGGACGGAGCGGGGAAAAGGCTTGATCAGCAAGACGTTATCATGGCCGAGCTCGAAGTGCGCGTTAAGCAGAACCAGAACATAAGCATTGCGGATAAAATCGACGTGCCGGTTGCAGTCATGATCGGGAAGTGCGATATTCTTCGAGACGAACTTGATTGGGAGCGAATCCTTTGGCCAATCGTAGATAAGAAGCTGAACATGGAAATCCTTGAGAAAAATTCCGAGATTCTTCGCGAATATCTTATGGATATGCATCCTTCGATCGTAGCCAACGCCGAGGCTTTGTCTCGCAACGTCAGGTATTTCCCCGTCAGTCCTTTTGGGCATAGTCCTGAAAAAGTCGAAATTGAAGGAAATAAATATATTGCCCCGGATCCAGACAAACTTGATCCGGTTATGGTTGAGATTCCCACCCTGTGGGTTCTTTCCTTTGTCGAACCCGAGCTGATTCCTCTTGCGACGGAGGAATGATTTTCATCCTCCCATGGCCCAACAATTAGTTTTCACAAGTACTCCTCAAGGTTTGGAACCGGGTCGCTCCGGTTACTGCACCGTAGCCCGCCACAAAGATCTTCGCCACAGGCTTGTCCGCGAACTCGAGAGGCTCAGCGTCTATGATTTCGGACAGCAAACAGGTTCGACACGTTCAGATATTTGCATTTTCAGGAAGATGCCCTTGGGGTCGGAGGAGTATTACGTCCTTACCAAAATTTGTGACGCCGGCTTGGATTACACGAATCGCACGAACTATCTTGCTCACCACCTCGTGCTCGATGGCTTTGAAATTGCGACCTGTCCATCCCCTGCCGAGATTTTCCTTAATTGGAATGGTTGGTTGAGGACTTGGACGGACGGACCTAGGTATTTCGGAGAAGAGGAGGCGGTGTCCCTCACTGCCTGCAAATCCTCGAATCTGATTCCCTGCCAAGGTTGGTTGCAGATGACCAATGATCCGGGAAATGCGGCCAGCCTTGTTTCTCCGGATATGATTAAACCGATCGTGGTCGAAGGGAAACCGGAAAGTGCGAACACCCTGCTTACCCTTTTTGCCGAATCCAGCGCATTATTGAAAATTTCCCTCGATGCCTGGGACTTTTCCTTCACGACCTTCTTGCAGGGTAATGATGATACGAAGACCTTTTCCTGGATTGGCATAACCGGTCAACCGGTCGGAGAAAAATTGAAGCAAGGGGGGCTCAAGAATTATCTGGATTTGCGCACTTGGTCCGCGTCCATTATTTCCGACCCCATTGATCCCGGTTTCGAGCACTTGGCTAGAAAAGGCCCGGAAAAGATCGCGGTGAAAAAGAAACCGGCAACCGTTGCCAAGGCTGCTTTTTCCGACCAAGAACTGCAACGAGCAAAGGCCTCGGCTCCAATGGCCGCCTCAGCCGTACCCTCGGGTTCGACGGTTTCTCCGCAACAAAGTTCGGGGACGTCCAAAAGTAAGAAAAGACGCCCGTGGTTACTCCAGTTGGCCGTCATTTCAACTGCGCTTTGTTTGCTTGGCGGTCTCATCGCCGGTTTGGCCCTCAATTGGGGAGATTGGTTCCACGAGGAAGATGTCGTGAATACCGACCCTGTCGCTCCGCCTGATCCGGAAACGCCTCCTGATCAGCCTGAACCAACTTTCCGCACGGTTGCGTTTGATTCTCCCGTGCAACTGGACCGGGTCGAATACCTCCGCATTACCGGAAAACATCCGTTCATGCGGTGGGTCGAATTGGATGCGGGAGGAAAAGAGCCTCTGCGGGTCAACTTGACTGAAGAACAGCAAGACCTGATGGGGGAGGATCTTCAAGAGATGGAACTCGGCGAGGAATTGAAGGTTCAGATCAAGCAGGACGATGAGAAAAACTTTTTTTTCGAAACAGTCAAGCAAGCGCCTGCTCCTGAGGAAAGGGGAATTCTAAGGTCAATCGAGCTTGATCGGGAAGATTCGGTCTCCATGTCTGAAGACGAACAGACCATGCTTTTCAAGTCGGGAGACAAAACCTATCCTCTTGCCCTTTCGCTGATGCTCGCTTCGGAACGCAGGAGGATGCGGAAAGCATATGATTCGATACGGTCCGGGGAGTCGATCAGTTTCAAGCCTCGAGTGGAAGCGGGCAGAATCGTTCATTTCGAGCCTTTTACCCTTCCCTCTGACGAACCAACCGTTCCAAAACCGGATGGCCAGAATCCAGCCGCGCCCCCCAAGGGTAAGCCTATGACCTTGCCCGCAATAAGAGGGAGTGACGCCTTTACCTTAGCAGAGGAACAGAAACAAATTTTTATCAGAGTCCGAGGAACGACCACTCTGCCCTATGTTTTTAGGGAAAGCGAGCGTGAGAGGATCATGGAACTAGTCAAGTTTCTTGAGGCGGGTGAGCAGGAGGTTGACTTGAGGATTCACGAGGACGGCAGTCAAATCACCTCACTTGAGTTCAATTTGCCCGCTCCCGAAGTTGACAATCCCTCAGGTCGTTCCGTTGAAGTCGATCCAAACACTCTGTTGCCTGAGATGACCATAGTGTTTTGGATTCCCGGCAAGTCGATCAATGGTCGTTGGACAATTGAACCGAAAGACCGTTACATATTCAACCACGTCGAGTTGCCAGGTTATCTAACCGAGTTTTTGGATGCAGGAATTGCCCAAGATGATCCGCCCAAGGCATGGATGGCGGATTTCCAACCCAGACTATTGATGGAAAGAGGAGCTTTGGGGGGGTTCGATTTTGAACCTTATTCCTACGAAGGCGATCCGGATCGGCTTGACCCCCTTAGGATTAAGGACTTTCGCTTAAAGCAGAAGGTCAACGGAAAGAACTTCTATTCCTTCATCTTCAAAATGACCAAAGAGGAATCGGTCCAAGTCTCCTTGGAAACCCCCGAAACGAAAAATTTCATTAAAAAAGGAAAGCTTTTGAGGTTTCCGAATGCAGGACCTTCCGGTGGGTGTTTGGATATGTTTTTTCTCTCCAATTTGCATGGTAGTTTGAGCGACAAGCAAGTTCTAGGGGAGTCCTTTACCTGCCGGTTGGGAACTCTGGAAATTTCGCCTCCGTGGTTAAGAGCGGGGAGGGGTTTTACTTTTCTTACGCCCAAAAGCTCGCTTAATCCTTACCTTTTGGCGCTTTCCGTAAAAAGCTCGGTAAGCGCTGATAAAATCCGCCCGATTATCGATCGGGAACCGGAAAGCATCAACTTGAAGGATTTCGGCGATTCGGAATTGCCGGAAGCTTTTTTAACGATTTCTTCAGAGGCTCCCTTGAAGGGGACTATTGTTTCCGACCAGGAATATGCGAGCAAGTTACAATCTCAGATTGTGTTGAAGAAGCAAGAGGAGGATGCGGTAGGGACCGAGAATCTTACCAAATTCGGAAACCGACAAGCTTGGGGGCCGGTATTCCAATACATGAAGTATGCCAGAGGGAATGGCTATGTTTTCAACTATCAGAAGTTGGGCAATTTTATCTACGAATCGACTTTTCAGAACTTGAGGAAAATACTTGAGGATGCCCGATTCAAGCTTTTGCAGAGCAAGCTTCCTGCGGATTTTTACCAAACCGAAGCCTTGGCCTATGACGTCAGGTTGGCAAAGACCTTTTGGGATGAGGTTTCCAAGGCGGTCAAGGGCCAGATCGAAGAGAGTATAAACCGTCCCAGGCATTATGATGACGAAACCGCAGGGAGGGACGTTACCCGACTCTTTGGCTTCCTTGAGCAAATGCTTCATGCGGAAGTTGCCTTTGGCTTTACTGATGGAGAGGGATTGTACGATGCGATGCAGGATTTTCGCCATAGTCTCTCTTTGTCGACTAACGAAGCGTCCACGATTAGGACTTTACAATCCGAGACACAAAAGAATTCCGAGCAGATCAGAAATCTCTTTAGCCAACGTTTGGGCAGATTCCAAATGATGGAAAAAAACTTAACGCGCTATGCGCAATTGGGCTCGTCCGATCTCAGGCTTTGTTCCGGTGTTTTGTCGGACCGGGCGAAATATGCTGAATTTCTTGCGTATTACAACACGGTCGGGGGCGGTGGGTCGGAACTGGATGGTTTGCTGGAGAAGGTGAATGCCCGGGTGACCGGACCCCGACTTGAAGTGTCTCAACGAGAGGCATTCATCAATCAAGTTCCCTGGACTTTATCTGTCTTGAAAAAAACCTCTGCGGGTGTTTTTGTGAAGGAGAGTGACTTTTTGCTACTAGCCCCACCCCAAATTCCGTGAAGAATATATAAGCTGTGAATATCGATCGACTCATTGACCGAATTGAAAAAGCCCTGCGGGAGGATACCACAACCGATCCGGTCTACCACGCACTCGCCAAGGAATACGCAAAGTATAGAACTCAAATAGACGAACGTCTCGAGCACTGCGTTACTTTGATACGGTCGGGCAAGGATTTCGCGGCTCGGGAACTTGCGGAGCAACCGCCCGACGTTCTTACCCTAATGGAGAAACTCTCCTTTGGTAACGATGGGAAATGGCGATCTTTGTGTGAGGAAAAGGACTTGTATATCGGTCCCAATTGGGCGGAAGAGCACGTCGATCTGCTCAATGGCCTGTACGACAAGGAAATCACCGAGGACAGTCCTTTGTTCAGGGAATACAGGACTGCCGCCCGCAGCCGGGATGAGGACAAGACGTTTAAGATTCTCAAAATGATCTTGAAAGCCAATCCCGATCATGGAGCAGCTAGGCGACACTTCGGTCAACTCAGCGTCAAGATTCAGGAAAACAAGATCAACGAGCTAGACTCCCTTATTCAGGCTGGTCGCGAGGCTGAATTTCTCGACCTGATGCTCGAAATAGACGACACGGATTGGGTTGTGCAGCCCAAGGGGGAAAAGTGGGAGAATGCGCTTGCCGTCCGTGAGGGTGTGGAGCGTCGGATCGCCAAGGGGCGACTTGAGGAAATCTTGGTTGAGCTTGCAACCTTTCGGAATGCGGATGATTGGAAGGGCTCGCTCTCCCTTGTAGGGGAATTCTTTAATTTGGCGCAAGAACATGAACTTGAAGGTGAACTGGATGCCGATGACATCAACCTATACAACGAATACAAGGAATGGGCGGATGAACTAGCCGAGGAGGCCAAGGCTGAAAGAGAGCTGGAAGGCGTGGTTTCACGATTTAAGAATCGTTTGGCTGAGATGAGCCAGTCAGACGTGGTCGGAGGAAAGACCTTGGAAGTATACCTTGAGGAACAGAACGAATTAAGGAAATTCAGACAGGATTTTCAGGATCTTGGGAAATCTCTCTCGGCCGAGATAATGATGGAGTTACAAAAGGCCGAAAATAACGTGAAGAATCGGATTCTCAAGCATCGCGGGCGAACCAAGCGCTTTTGGGTGCTTGGTGTGTTTGCCTTCGTGCTCGTGTCTGCAGGAGCGGTAGCGGGGCTTTGGTGGCTCAGCGGTTTTTGGGACGCCCGGTCCTCGGCCGAGAAGATTGCAACGGACACCTTGACTCCTACCCAACGGTGGGAAAAATTGTCTGCCTATTCGGCCTCCTATGGGAATTACCTAGAGGATGTAGAGGTTCGTAAATTTCTCGATCAGGCCATTTCGAACTCGTTTGACGAAGCCGGCAATAATTTGGTGCAGGAAAGTCAGGACGAGTTCCTGCTCAAGACGCAAGGCAAAGGGTTGGATTTCCTCAAGAAGGAAGACGTTGAACGAAAAAGAGCCCAAGTTGTTGGCAAGATGTGCGATCGTATTCTTGAGCAAATGAAAGGCGATGATTTTGATACCCGTGATGCGCAGGATTTTGTGGACCGTTTTAAAAAAGAGCCGAGGGTGTCGATGGATGAAAAAGGCCAGCCCTTGCCTTTGGACGTCGTTGATTACTCTCGTTTCGCCGATGATGAAAAACACTCGGTGATATTCAATAAAATCCTCAAGATCATGAAGGAGATCGAACTCTCCAAGGATTCGAACGAACGCAAAAGGCAGAGCTTGGAAGACCTTCAGGCAAAAATCGCTCGATTTGACAAGGAAGTGTTAATCGCATGGAAGAAATTCAGAGATACGGCTGAGGTTGATCACGGAGTTTTGGCCCAGGAAAAATATCTCGATGGCTTGGATGCCGAATCCCGGGAGTTTTCCGGAGATGATGCGATTGACCCCAATGATTACCGGGAGGTACGAAGCGCGCTGAGGGAATTACGCAGCACTTGGAAAAGTTTTTCAAAGGAAGTGGAGAGCAAGTCGGGCTCGCAAATCGACACCCTCTTGAATGAAGCCGAGAAAATCGGCGGTTCCGTAAGTCGGGCAAGTGTTGAAGAACGAAATGAATTGCTCAAGAAAATGGGAGAGGTCCTTGAGCAGGTTACGAAAGCGAATAAGAGCGCTAGCGAAGAATTGCGCATGAATTCCTCTCAGGAAAGAAGATTGAGGGAGTTGCTTGAGATGCGCAGTCGAATTATCTCGAAGATTAAGCAAGCGGGAGAGGCCAAGGCGAGCACCGGTTCGGCCAATAGCGTTGCGGATTACTTGTTTTCCTTGGAAAAGGGCTTGGAGGCGGATGCCTATTCACCGCAGGAAACCCAATCCGTTCGTACCGTCCTTTCTCATCGTAACAAGTTCTCGAACGACAAGGGAGAGTTGAGGAAAAAACTTTTCCTCAGAGGTGCTCCTGAAATATGGGATAAACTTGAAAAAGGCGAAATCTCTTTGATGACTGAGGATTCCAAGGATGAGTACGAACAACTCAAGTCGATACTTGAGAGGTATCAAATGCTCAACCTTTGGTCTTACCGGTTGGTTGAGTGCGCCCCCCTCAAAACGGCAAGGGCTGGAATTTACAATACGAATAGAAAACCGATGATGCAGCTCTTGTCTTACGGGGAAGTGGTTGAGAAAAAAGATCAGAAGAACTTTGATGCAGAAGGACAACCCATTGCCAACCCTTCCGTAACGGTTACCCAAACAGGTATGTTCCATTGGAACGGCAAGCAGGAGGGAAGAGAGTTCCCGTCCACTCACTTCAATGGCGGGATCAAAGGATTCATGCTCGATAATCCTCAACTCTCCCCTGAATCGAAATTTATGCGACTGCAGATAGATCGGCGCATGGATCCTAATACGAGAACCCTCACCAGACCCTTGATGGAAATGCTTGAAGTGGTGATTTCAGACCAGACGATTTCCGTTTTGCTCAAGGCCTATCTTCATGCGGAAATCGTTGGAATGATGAAAAAAAGACCCGCGGCATGGGGGGTTGCTTTGAGCGGGCAATTGCTTCAGGACCATCAAAACTTGCTTGCCAAGGTCAGGGTGGGGGTTCGTCCAACCGATTGGATGGACGCCCAGAATTACAAGGAGCTGAGCGCTGTCTTGGCAGCATTTTACCAAGAGCTGGGCAAGAGAGATTATTTTCCTGAGTCACGCTTTACTTTGGATTTGCTGGGAGAGTTGCAGAAAGTCGAATTTGGGTACATCGGATACGTTGATTCTTCGGGGCAAAATAAATTTGCCGATTCGGTTCCGCCTGTATACTGGGGACTACAAAAGGGGGCGGGTAATCAACTCAAGCTTGTTCAGGCATCTGCCCGTTCCGCTCCGAATTTTCAACCCCACAGCCCTTTGATATCAACCGATCCACCTTTGGAAAGTATTTTGGCTCAAAGCTATTCCAGGGCAAACGTGGCGAAAGGCCAATTCGGTACGGTGGCTGATCTTTTGCCAATCGATTTCTCGCAAAACTGATGAACTACGTTGAAAAGTATACCGTCTCGAAACGAGGTAAGGAGGAAGGGCCTTACCAAGCAACTGAGATCATCGATCTCTTGAGAATGAAGGAGCTAAGCACCATTCATAAAGTCAAGGTAGGTGGCGACTGGATGGTTATTCCCGATTTTATAGATCTTTACGAAAAAGGAGAATTGCCCGAGCAAAACCTCGAGAAAACCTTCGAAGACGCAGAGGAGGAAAGGAAGCAAGTCGAGGCTGAAAGCGCTGCCAAGGAAGCGGAGAAAGAACCTGAGCCCGAGCCGGAACCTGAACCCGAACCCATTGAAGTTCCGGAACCCGGTCCTGCTGTTGAAATCCACGTTAACCGTTCGGGCACTCAGTTCGGACCTTATCTTTTCAAGGAACTTAAAGAGTATCTGAAGGCCGGTAATTTGAGATTCAGCGATATGGTTTGGTTCGAAGGCGTACCCGAGTGGGTGCCTTTGTCAAGAATTCCGGGCGTTGCCGAAGGAATCGAATCGCTTGGGTCGGCGGCTCCGCCTCCGCCTAAGCCTCCTCCCACTCCCTCGGCGCCTGCAGCCCCTCCTCCCGTGCAACAGGCGGCACCCGCTTCAGCTCCGCTTGCCAAGCAACCCGAAAATGACGAATCCGAGGACGAAGAACTTGATGCGCAGGATGAAGAAGATGGAATCGAATCTTCCTCTTCCCCTAGTTTGGCTGCCAACGGAGCGAGAGCGCTTGCCGCGCTTGTGGATAGTCTGATTCTTTTGGTCGTGCTGGGTCTCTTGATTGGAGTGGTAGGCTTGTTGACAGAATTCAATACCCCGTTGATCATCGGAGCCATTGTTGGTTATTTTGTATTTGGTTGGCTTTATTATGGGCTTACCGAGTCATCGAAGGCCGGTGGCGGTTTTGGCAAGCGAATGGCCAAGATCAAAGTGGTCAAAGTTGATGGATCCTCTCCGGGGTTTGCTGTCGTGAGCATGCGAAGCTTGCTGAAGATTTTATTCTCCCTCACCCTATTAATCCCCTTGGTTTCTCTTTTCACGCCGCGTAAGCAAGGCTTGCACGATTTAGCATGCGGAACAATTGTCGTGCCGACTGAAAACCTGGATATTGGGGAGGAATAGGCCATGAAAACTATCACAAACGTAAGGAAAGGATAACGATATGGACGGAGGAGTAGGATTCGACGAACCGGAGTTGAGCTGGTCGACTCAAGACATCGAGCAGAAAATCGGGTTTAGTGGCGGAAGGTATACTGACACCAACGCTTTTTTTACCTTTTTGGTAGGAGTGATCATGGCGGCCTTGTTCTTTTTGATTCTCGAATTCGTCATAGGCGATTCGGGGACTGCGGCCGAATGGAACGAAGCCAATAAGGAATTGGTAACCTTGCCGGACGGGACGCAGGAGGAGCAGGTCAAATCCATTCCGATCCACAAGCAATTTGCCGACAAGTTCATCAATCGAGGACTGGGTGGATATCTTATGGGCGCCGGCATTACCTTGCTTTTTTTCTGGGCGGTCACGATTCTCGTCATCAAGGGACGAAAGGTTAGTTTTCAAAGAAAAATCCTTTCCCTGAACCTGATACCCCAAGATCCCAACTTTTTTCTTAACAATGCAACAGCCCGCGATGCGCTACTAAGAATCAGGGGGCAAGTTGACGATCCCAAGCATTTCCTTCTTCTCAACCGGATAGACGTTGCGCTTTCCAACCTCCAGAACATTGGGGAAATTAGTGAAGTGGCTAGTTTGACCAATGCGCAGGCCTCGATTGACGAGGATCAGGTTTCTGCCAGTTATAGCCTGATCAACGGCTTTAACTGGGCTATTCCGGTTCTTGGGTTTATCGGTACGGTTCTTGGGTTGGGGGCGGCGATTGGAGAGTTTGGCGTCACCATTCAGCTTGCGGATGACGTTGACAAGTTGAAGAACTCGCTTACCGACGTCACGGGGGGATTGTCCACGGCCTTTGACACCACCTTGCTTGGCCTTGTTGCCTCGATTGTGGTTCAGATGCTGATGACCTTCCGCAAGCGGCAGGAGTTTCTGCTCTTGGACGAGTGCAATGAATATTGCCAAACTTACGTCTTGGCAAAACTTAAGCTCGAAAAAAGCGGACGTGGCAGGGGTGGCTGACCATAAAGCTCAATCCGCTTGATTCTTTTAAACTAAATAAATACATAAGTATTTGTTGTGAATTCGTTCAGGTCAGTTTAATGTAAGGTTGGTATGATCGAAACTCCAATAAAGGCAAAATTGGCTGTGGTCCGAGAACTTATTTCCCCGATTTTTTCATATGGGCAGAAGTAGCCGGAACAGTGAAGAGAAGGTAAGTTTCTTTGCCTTTCAGGACATCATTACCGCAGTTATTGGCATTCTTGTCCTGATCGCCCTGATCCTTGCTTTGCAAATTAATCCGAAACGGGAAAAAGAAGGGGAAAGTCCGGGGAACAATACGGCTCCTGTTGAATTGATCGAAGGCCAAAACGACGGTGGGGGAAATGCAACGATTGTCGTTAACAGCGAATTCAATGCAACCGAGGTGATCGAGGAAATAGCCGAAATACATCAGGAAATCTCGGACGAAAACCGCTCCTTTCTTGTCAAGAGAGACGAAAAGAACAGTGAAATCGAGAAACTGGCCAAGGAACTCAAGCGGATCAATCTTCAAGTGCAGATTTTCAAGAAGAAGCTTGGGATTACAGACAGCAACGAGAGCGAGGATATGAACAAAGCTTTGAAGTCTTTGGAACTGACCATTGATTTGGCAAAGGTTCAGCAAAAGGAGTTGGATGAGAAGAAGAAAGGCTTGGAAGACGAAATCAACGCACGTATTCTTAGGGCCGTTTCGGATATGAGCGAGTTGGAAATCCAGCAGCTTGATAGCCAGTTGAACACTCAGATCGAACAACTGTCCAATCAGATTGAAAATGAAGTAAGGGTCATTCCGAAGGAAACCAAGATTGGTAAAAAACCCATCCTCGTCATTCTGAGCGCAACCGAATTCACGATCGGAGTTTTTAATGGTGAGCAGCGTACGATCCAGGTCACTCCCGCCACCTATTACCGGCAGTTGGGAGGAGCTCTGAACACTTACGACCGGAATCAGAATTTTTTCGTCTATTTTTTCCGCCCCTCCGCTTGCGAAACGGTGGTGACGAACGTTCCGGGTCGCAATGGGGCGATCGAGATGAACCTCTTTGATTTACTTTGTTCGGCCAAAGTGAATCTTAACAGCCAAATGGGGTTTCGTTTCGGTTTCGAGCCGATCCACGAGGAGGCCGCCGTACTTTTCACCAACAAGAACCCCGACATTTTTGAGGACCTTTTTTCGGCTCCATGATCAATCTCGTAAATTATGGCTAGGGAAGACGAAGAAGGCGGAAGCTTGGATATGTTGCTCGATACGTTGTGCAACACTTTTGGTGGTATTATTCTAATCGCCCTGTTGCTAGCCCTGAGCGTGAACAAGAAGAGCGTGGAACTTTACGACAAATTGGTAAAGACGGATGATAACCAATCAGAACTGATCAAGGAGAGGGAGCAACTCAAGAACTCTTTGCTTGATCTCAAGGACGATCACGTCGATGTGATCGAGGACCTCGAGGATGAAGCGGACCGATTCAGGGAGGAAATCGAGGAGCTCAAGGATCTGATGGACGATTTGAATAGCGATGCGTCCGCAGTCGAGGAATTGGCAAAGAGGGAGAAAGAGAAAGTGGAGAACCTCAAGGAGCAGGAAAAAATGGAGGAGGAGGAGAGGCTAAGCCTTGAGGAGGAGGTATCCCGGTTGGAGACCATCTTGGAGCATCAGGAACTCTCGCAGGAATTGAAGAAAAAGCCTTATCGCAAGGTCAGTTTGCCCCAGCAAAAGGATACCAAGAAAAAACCCCTGCCCGTAATCGTCGCTCATGGGAAAATGTATCCATTGGCAAAGTTCGGGATTGGGAAAACCGAGAAGAATGAAGCCGGTCTGACCTGGAACACCGCTCCTGACAATCAGTTTCGCATCGAGGTCGATCCCTCATTAGGCATTGATCCAATGAACGATCAGTTGCTTGATGGCTTTCTATCATCGGTCCGGGATGCCCCTAAGAAGGTCCGGGAGGACTTTTTTCTTAACCTGTGGGTCTTTTCCGATTCGGATAGTTTTGGGGTGTTTAACAAGATCAGGGACGAGGCGGTTTTGCGAGACTTGGACTACAACTGGCTTCCTATTTCCGAACTCCCCGTCATGATCAAGGCAGACAACGTTCCGTGGAAAATCCAGTGAGACCTTCGAGCTTCTGGAGATTTTTTATTTTTTCTTGTCCAAATTTAACGACTAGCGGCAGATCTATTGTAAATGAGTTATGAATCCCAAAAGCCCTGTCCACGAAGCTTTGTCTTCACGCGATCAGCATGACCATGAAATTTATTTCTAATAAACTTTCTTTTTGTGCGTCTGACCGATATGGAAACTTGCGAAAAAGCAGTGCAAGAAACTGCCGTTTGGTAAAACGCAGTTACGCTGACAACCTATAGATTTCCCTTGTTTAAAAGTAACATTTGGATTTAACTAAGAACATGACAAAAGAGCTATTAATTTCCTTTTCATTTGGGGCTGCCATATTGGTGGCTCTGGTGTGGGGCATTGCTGACAATGGCATTCTTTCCAATCCATTTTTTCTATTGGTTGGTCTGGTCTGCGTAGTTGGGCAGATAGTCATGGCGCATTTGGCATTCAATCAATATAAGAACCTTTCCACTCAAACACCTAACGAAGGACAAGAAAATGACCGAGAAGAACGATCAGAAGATGGATTCGACGACTGAAGAGGAAGAAAACCTCGTGGAGTCGGAAGAACAAGAAACTCAGCTTGATCCCAAGCATCGCACGCCGGCTCTCGCCAACTTGATTGCGGGATACGCCTTGGCACTTGGCTTTGGCATACTCTTGGCAATGGGCATGGGGGAGCAAGCTACCGATGAGATTGTGGACGAGGGAGTCGTTACTGAAGGCGAAACCATGGCGGCCGCGAATGCTGCTCCAGACGAAGGCGAGATCATTTCTCTTGTCGGCGGCGCGAACATCCCTTGGCCTCAGGGTCAAGTTTGGGACGAACCTGGTTACACCGCCGATATCGAAGGTGAGGATTACACCTCCTTTGTCGAGGTTGCCAACTTTGTGGACGTAAACGTTCCCGGTCTGCATCAGATTACCTACACCGTTAAAGACAAGGATACTGGAGACGTTCGCGAATCGTTGACCCGTTTCGTAACCGTTAACCCATCCGGGTTTGTCGCCGACCCCGTCGTATACAATGATCGTCTTACGGGCACGGTCTTGGCAGACGATCCGATTAATGCCGTTGTGGGTGGTCGCGATAGCGTTTACATCGACAATGACGACAGACATCTTCGTCTCGCAGGTACTGACCTCGGTCATGGACGCGTTGAAGGTGGAGTCGGTGGAGGAGGCCATGGCGGTAGAGGTCATGGAGGTCGCGGAGTTCGCGTTGACGATGGCGTTGACGCCGTTTCCCTTGAAGGTCGTCTTCGCGACTTGGTTAGAATCGAGGATAACGATCGCGATTCGATTGCCCGGATCGACCGCAAGGACATTGGTCTCGAGAATGGTGGAAACGATCGTGTCAACTTGGACAACTTCGTGCCGTCCGGTCGCCGTGCAAACGATGACGATGAGCTTGGTGAAGTCGGAAATTTCGGTGAAGACGGCGATGGCTTTGGTAAGGGCACGCTTCCCGGAGTAGGTAAGGGTTCTGAAGTTTATGCGTACAACTTCCCCTCTCAGGGTGTTGGAGCCGGTGTCGGAAATCCAGCCGTTGGCGCTGCAGCCGGCTTTGCCGGTCTAGGAGCTGGTATCGGCCAGGCCGTACTTGACGGTCAAGCTGTTCCCGCTTTGGGCGGAATTGGAACTTATGCTCCTGCCGCTCCATCCAAACCTGCCGGTCCGGACGCAGACAAGGACGGTATCCCCGATGCCATGGAGGCTGCTTTCAAGACCAACCCCAGTTCGAATGACACGGACAAGGACGGCGTATCCGATGCGGACGAAATCAAGGGTATGTCCAATCCGCGTGATCCTGGAAGCAAGCCGGGAAAACCTGCGCCAGGAGGGGATGCCGATTCTGATGGAGTTCCTGAATCTTTGGAAGCTCTTTACGGCCTCAATCCAGGAAATTCCGATACCGATGGTGACGGGTTTTCCGATGGAGAAGAATTGGCAGCAATGACCAATCCGAAAAACCCTGCCAGTAACCCAGGAGAAGCCGGTGGTCCTGCATTGGCCGTAGCTCCCGGAGTTGCGGGTGGTGTTGCAGGCTTGGTATCCGGAGCTGGGGCAGGTTCCGCCGCCGGTTTGGTTTCCGGTCGTGTTTCTCACCCTCTCGGTTTGGGCGTGAAATGCGAAGGTTGCGGAGACAAGGGATGCGGAGAGTGCGGTCCTGGCGGTCACGGCGGTCATGGGGGGCATGGCGAGCACAAGGAGTGGAACTACGATCATCTTCCAAAGGACGGTAATCTTTACATCATGATGCATGTCGATGGCAGCGGATCGATCCTCAACACCCGCAAGTCGCTTGAAGTGATGAAGGACACCCTTCTTAAGGAAGCTCTGCTTCCATACTACAAGAATGACGTGGGCCTCTATAACAAGAGAGTTTCGGTAGTTGATGGAGAAGGCGAGCGTACGCTCAAGTTCTTTGCTCAGGCCGCAAAGAAGGAAAACGTTCTCGCTCTTGTTTTCCAAGACGAAGCCCAGCCCGATTACCATCTTCCCAACTTTAACAAGAAGCCCGAGGAATTCTACATGGACGACTTGAAGAAATTGCGCGGTAACCTGAACGGTTACGGAGGTCTTTATCGAGGCATTATGTTCCAAGTCGATCGGGGCAAGACATTCGCCAAGTCATTCAAAGAATTCGTAGAAAATGCTTGGCAGGGAGAAGGATACCTCAACGGAGCCGGAGAAAGCCTTAAGCCCTACTACTGGCGTGACAACACCAATCACATTCGTAACCACAATGGAATCGTATTTAGTGACGAATACCATGTGAATTCGGAAGGTGATCCTGCTTACTACATGAATCTTATCATGGACGCATCCCGTAAAGTCGGGTTGGACTTGGGCAGATATGGCGGAGCGGAGGAAGATGCCCGATACAACGCAAAGGTTAGAGAAGGTTCTTCTTCAAGCGCTTCCTCCCTCAACGCGATGTGTCCTATCAAAAAGGACCGTAAGGCCAATCCTTCAATAACCGCAACGAACTCCAATGGGCAAACGGTAGCTTTTTGTTGCAAGGGTTGTAAGAGCAAATTCGCCTCGGCCGATTGATCTTATTATCAAATGGCAATTCCCTTTTCCTTCCGTTATGAAAAGGGAACGGAATTTTAAAAAGAGGGAGAGCACGGTATGAACACCAAAACCGTGCTCTCCCTTATTTTGTCCGCTACTGTTGGACTTGCCGTTTTAGGGAATCTGTTCTTAGGCAATCTGCTGGTCGCAGCTATCTTGGTCTTTGCGATTTTAGGAGTCGGAGCTCTTGCCCACCTTGGGTTCTTCGAGGAGAAACGAAAACGAAAAAATCGGGTTGGTCCCATCCCTTGGGTTAACTTGGGGATGTCTTACGGCGTTCTCTTGATGAGTCTCGCCAGCTTTCTTTACTTCCTTATCAATCCGGTCGATGAACTTAAGAGTACCATAGCCAAGGCAGGGCAAGCCCCTGGTGATGAAACCGAGGGCTCGAAAATCCCCCTGAGTGAAAGAACGAACGTTCATTCGGGAGGAGAAGATGCCAAGCTTGGGAGTGCTGGAAGCGGAGGTGGTGAAGAAACTCTAGGCGGTCGCAATGAGGACAACCAAAATGCCATGAGAGAGGCTCAGGTTCTAGACCCGGGCATAGCAGGAGCAGCCCAAGGCGTTTCTGACAAAACCA
>Ga0315322_10001176_pt1 | contig 20077 bp, 15 predicted proteins | sample M110021515metaG_FD_203461 | JGI IMG/M metagenome (GOLD analysis project Ga0315322, IMG submission 203461) | Ammonia-oxidizing marine archaeal communities from Monterey Bay, California, United States - M1 100m 21515 | ecosystem: Environmental > Aquatic > Marine > Intertidal zone | place: USA...
CCGCTCTCTTTGACGCAACTGGAAAACTGATGGTATCCCGCGAAGATGTTGGTCGACACAACGCTGTCGACAAGGTCCTCGGACACGCCTTCTTAAATGAACTTCCAACCACCAACAGTGTCCTACTAGTGAGCGGCCGTGTTTCTTTTGAGATCACCCAAAAAGCGCTCGCTGGCCGCATTCCTTTGATCGCAGCCATTTCCGCCCCCTCATCACTGGCTGTTCAATGCGCGGATGAAAACAATCAAACCTTGGTGGCATTTTTGCGTGACAACACCATGAACATTTACGCGGGTGCTCAACGCATCACCTAGCCTTGGCGCGCATCCAAAAACTTCCTCAACGCCTGAGCGGTCTTCAGGCCAAACCCCGGCACCTCGGCGATTTCGATAACCCCCGCTTCCCGGAGCCGCTGCAAGCTCCCGAAGTGCTTTAACAACTGAGACTTGCGGCGTTCCCCCACTCCGGGAAATTCATCCAGTAAACTCTCGGAAATCTTCTTGAGACGCAGTTCGGCATTGAATGAATTTGCAAACCGATGCGACTCATCTCGCACCCGTTGCAGCAGCTTAAGCGCATTATTATCGAGTCCCAAACTCAATGGAGCCACCCCGTTAGCCCGATGGATTTCCTCAAACTCCTTGGCCAACCCAATTGCGGGAACATTTGAGAGTCCCAATTTTTCCAGTTCGCCCAATGCGGCGTTTAGCTGACCTTTCCCGCCATCAATGAGAATTAAGTCCGGCATCGGGCGTCTTTCTTTTTTAAGGCGACTATAGCGACGCCTTACGGCCTCGGCCATACAAGCGAAGTCGTCCTGTGACCGGACGTCCTTCATCTTGTACCGTCGGTAATCCGCATTTGCCGGACGGCCATTGCGAAAGACCACCATCGACGCAACCATGAACGTGCCGCTGATATTAGAAATATCAAATCCCTCAATTCGAGCCGGCGGAATCGGCATCTCGAGCACTTGGGCTAATTCATTCAAATCCCGATCCGGATCAATGGCCACCGGCAACTGGTTGGGCAGGCGATGATAGCGAGTCGTCTTGCGGGTCGTTTCACGCAAGGCCTCCACTTGATCGCGCAACTTGGCGGCCCGCTCGTAATCCTGCTCCGCCGCCGCGTCACTCATATCCGCCTTAAGAATCTCGACCATTTCAGCACAATGGCCCTCTAGAAATTCACAGGCATTTTCAACCTGCATGCGGTATTGCTCCTCACTCACCTTGCCGACGCACGGCGCGCTGCACACCTCAATATGACCATACAGACAGTGCTTGTGATCGCGCTCTGTGGGTTGAAGTGGCTTGCAGCCACGAAGATTAAATCGATGCCGCGCCAAATCCAATGATCGCCGCAATGCGCGACTATTGGGGAACGGTCCGAAGTAACGGGCACCATCATCCACCTTAAGTCGCGTGAGCGTGAATCTCGGAATAGGATCGTTGAAATTCACCTTGAGCATCAGAAACCGCTTGTCGTCCCGAAGACTGACATTGTAGCGCGGCCTGTACTCCTTAATCAGCCGACTTTCCAACAGCAACGCCTCAGGCTCGCCCTTGACGAGGTGCACGTCAAAATCATGAATGGCATCGACGAGTGCTCGGAATTTCACATCCCAACCCATCCGACGTGAGGGATGAAAATATTGACTCACGCGTTTTCGTAGATCACGCGCTTTTCCAACATATACCACAGTCCCGAGACGGTCCTTCATCAGGTACACGCCCGGCTTGTGCGGCAAATCACTGACTTTGCTCCGGATGGCTTCGGAGGCCGGCATACGGAGAGCCTACTCCATGAGGCCGGGATTTTCCATGAAGGCGTAGCAGATCATGTGTGCAATCCCCATTTGGCAATCCTCAGCCCGACCGTAATGGGTTTCCTCCACCACAATACTGTTATCAGCAATCTCGGTGAGCGCACCACGTTTGCCGCCAACTAACGCGATGACATGCAGCCCATTTTCCTTGGCCCATTTGCAGGCCTCCACGAGATTAGGGGAGCTGCCACTGACACTCATGGTGAGGACTACATCGCCGGATTGGCCGTAGTTTTCCAATTGCCGTTTATAGATCCCCTCGTATTCGTAGTCATTACCAATGGCAGTCATCCAGCTCACGTTGTCGTTCAAGGACAACACTTTGAAGCGTTTCCCTACTGCATCGGAGGAGCCTTTTCCCAGATCGGTCGCAAAATGAGAGCTATTGGAAGCACTGCCGCCATTCCCGAACACAAAGATTTGACGGTCATTTTGCAGCGCTCCTTTGACCGTCTCAATAGCCTGTTCCACTTGTTCCACCGGGATCGAGGCTAGCGCCTTTTGTTCGGCGGCAATGTAATCGGAAATCCAATCCTTCATCAGCCCAAATGTATTACAGCCCGGACCGAACTCCAGCTGGAATTAATCACAGGGATTTCCGACTCGCCGAATGGACTGTTTTTCGATAGACCAACGTCTATGCAGGGCGCGAAACACGAAGTGCAACGCAAGTCGATCGAGGAACGGAAGCAAATGGATGAGGTGTCACGCATTCGGCATTCCTGTGCCCATGTACTGGCGACGGCTGTGCTCCGCCTGTGGCCTGAGGCCAAGCTGGATATCGGACCGCCTACGAAGGAGGGATTCTATTACGATTTTGACCTCGAACACCGTTTCAGTCCGGAAGATTTTGAAAAAATCGAAGCGGAGATGAAAAAGGTGGTAAAGGAAAACCAGACCTTCGATTTTTCCGAGAAAACCCGCGACGAAGCCAAGCAGTATTACCAATCCATCAACCAGCCCTATAAGCTGGAGCGCATTGATGACATTCCTGAAAGTGAACAAATTACATTCTTTCAGAATGGCGAATTCGTCGATCTCTGTGCCGGGCCGCATGTGCCGCGCACAGGTAACGTGAAAGCTTTCAAGCTGCTGCGCGTGGCCGCCGCTTATTATCGCGGCAACGAGAAAAACCCGCAACTCCAGCGCATTTACGGCACGGCGTTTAAGAACAAAACACAGCTCAACGAATGGCTGGAAGCGCAGGAGGAAGCCAAGAAGCGCGATCACCGCAAGATCGGCCGAGAGCAAGGCCTCTTCACGCTGTCCCCCACAGTCGGCCAGGGACTGGTGTTATGGATGCCCAAGGGCGGTATCGTGCGTACGGAGCTGCAAAACTTTATGCAGAGCGAGCTGCTCCAGCGCGGTTATAACCCGGTGTTCACGCCGCACATTGGCAGCATTGAACTCTACAAAAAATCGGGCCATTTCCCGTACTATAAGGAGAGTCAATACCCCACCATCAAGGCGGATGAAGATGAGGAATATCTTCTGAAACCGATGAACTGCCCGCATCACATCCAGATTTTTGCAGCGGAAAAACACAGCTACCGCGAACTCCCCATCCGCTTAGCAGAGTTCGGTACCGTCTATCGATATGAACAAAGCGGTGAACTCAGCGGCATGACCCGCGTGCGTGGGCTTACGCAGGATGATGCCCATGTTTTTTGCACGCCAGAGCAAGTGGAGGGCGAAATCCGAGACACAGTCGATCTCACACTGAAAACACTTCGCACCTTAGGCTTAAATGATTACCGCGTACAGGTGAGCCTGCGCGATCCGAACAGCGACAAATACACCGGTGACCCCGCCAATTGGGATGCCGCCGAGGAAACACTGCGGCGTGTCGCAAGGGATATGAATATCGTCCATGAAAATGTCCCGGGAGAAGCCGCGTTCTACGGGCCGAAGCTCGACTTCATGGTCAAAGATTGCCTCGGCCGCGAATGGCAACTGGGCACCGTGCAATTGGATTATAATCTGCCTGAGCGCTTCAATCTCCAATATATCGGGCCGGACAATGCCCCGCATCAGCCCGTGATGATTCACCGCGCGCCCTTCGGCAGCTTCGAGCGTTTCATGGGAATTCTTATCGAACATTTCGCCGGCAACTTCCCGCTGTGGCTAGCCCCCGAACAAGTCCGCGTGTTACCTATTACCGACCGCCAAAACGAGTATGCCGAACAGCTCCTCAAAGACCTGAAGGCCGCTGGAATCCGCGCCACCATCGATGTTTCTGGAGATAAAATTGGTGGCAAAATTCGGGCAGCCGAAACTGCCAAAGTTCACACCATGCTGGTGATTGGCCAAAAAGAACTGGAATCCAACGCTGTTTCCGTGCGGATTCACGGACAAGGCGACCAAGGCGTGAAACCGGTGGCGGAGGCCTTGTCCGGGCTTAATCTGGCCATTGGTGACCGAATTTTGTAAAAACTGCGAAATAATGGCTTGCCAGCCCCTTCCCGACTGTTATCGTCCGGTGCCCTTAAAACGGAGTCCAACAATGGCTAGAGTTTGCACAATTACAGGTAAGCGTCCCTTCGTGGGAGGCAGCATCAGCCGCAGCGGTAAAGCGAAAAAAGACGGTGGTATTGGTCGGCACGTGACCAAGGTTAACAAACGTATTTTCGCCCCAAACCTGCAGCGCGTGAAGATCATTGATGAAAATGGCACCGTGAAGTACGTGCGCGTCGCTGCCAGCGCCATTAAGAAGGGCCTCGTCACCAAAGCGCCCAAGCGCAATTGGAAACCGGACCAAGCCTAGGCTTTAATTAGAAATTTTAAAAGCGCGGCTGATTCCAGCCGCGTTTTTTATTTGCCCTTCATGGAGTGCATGGTGGCACGCCGGAGATCGAGATCCGACTCGCGTTTCTTGATCGTCTCGCGCTTGTCGGAATGACTCTTGCCTCGCCCTACCCCGATCAACACTTTTACGCGACCGTTCTTCCAGTACATTTTCAACGGGATCAGCGCCAATCCCTTGGCTTGAGTGAGTCCTTGCAGTCGGTCGATCTCCTTGCGGTGCAGTAATAATTTCCGCGGCACCATCGGGCGATGATTGTGCACGTTACCGTGCGAATATTCGTCGATATGGAAATTATTCAGCCACGCCTGCCCATCAGACTCCACGCGGGCAAAGGATTCTCGCAACTGGCCTTTTCCAGCACGCAACGACTTCACCTCCGTGCCTCGTAATACAAGGCCCGCTTCAAGCGTCTCAATGATCTCGTAATCACGTCGCGCCTTAGAGTTTTTGAGGATTTCGTCGCTCATCACAAAAAAGACCAGAAGGTCACCCTTCTGGTCACGAAAGCTTCTGGTGGAAGCCCGTTATTTCTTCGGGGTCTTGGCAGTATGAATTTCAACTGACACGGGGTCGGTCAATTCATAGTCCATCTTGCCATCCACCAATTCGGTGAGCGCCATGTCCGCGGCGCCCAGCAACGGGGAATCAAGCAGGGGGCGGTCACCGTTATTAAGCTGACGGACGCGGGTGGACACAATGTTCACCAACACGTTGGGGTTTCCGATCAACTCTCCCGCATCATCGCAAAGTTCAGTATTCATTCGTAAAAGCGCGTGAAAATAGCCTGTTGACGGACAAACGCAACCCCAAAATCCTCTCTTGCCCTCTTTCGCGTGGCCCGCTAGAAACTCCGCGTGCCGTCCACCGCCTCATTCGACCTTAAACAATACGCCCGTAAACACGCCCGGATTGTCGATCAGGCCCTCAATAAGCTCCTGCCCTTAGCGCGCACCAAGCCTACCACCATCCACCGCGCCATGCGGCATAGCTTGTTTGCAGGCGGAAAGCGTGTCCGCCCGATCCTCGCCCTGGCTGCCGCCGAGGCTTGTGGGGGAAAGATTAAGAATGCCCTGCCGGTTGCTTGCGCAGTTGAATGCATCCATACCTATTCGTTGATCCATGATGATTTGCCGGCCTTGGATAATGATGATTTTCGCCGCGGCCGACCCACCAGCCACAAAGTGTTCGGCGAAGGCATCGCCGTTTTAGCTGGCGACGCCCTGCTCACTCAGGCCTTTGAACTAGCAGCCCAAGCGAAACCCACCCGCCGTTATGCCGTGCGTGATATGATCCTGGATCTTGCCAAAACCAGCGGGTCACTTCAGCTAATCGCCGGGCAAGTCGCCGATCTCGAAGGCGAAGGGCAAAAGCTGAACCGACTAAAGCTCCAGTACATCCACGAACGCAAAACCAGCGCCCTGCTCACCTGCTCGGCTCGACTCGGGGGCATGAGCGCCAATTGCACACCCACCCAACTTCAGGCGCTGACCGATTTCGGCTATCACATCGGCCTTGCCTTCCAGGTGATCGATGACATCCTTGATGTAACCCAAACCAGCGAGCAACTCGGTAAGACCGCTGGCAAAGATGAAGCCGCCAACAAGGCAACGTACCCGGCCATTGTTGGCCTCAAAAAATCCGAGCGAATCGCCGAGGAACTGACCAACAAAGCATTCGCCGCGCTCAAACCTTTCCGCGGTAAAGCCGTCGCCCTAGAGGCCATGGCGGATTATTTACTCAAGCGCAAAAACTAGAGCCCCAATGTCTTAAAGCGCGAGTTGATATGACGCTGATGAAACTCCACAGAGCATAAGGATTTTAGTTCAGCTTCCTTAAAGTGTCGTGACACATCCGGGTCGGCCATTAACTGCTCCAAGAAATCCGCGTCATCGCGTCCTGCATGTTTCACAGCCCAAGTCTCCATAGCGTTACGCTGAACCAAGGCGTAGGCATCCTCGCGCGTTAGCCCCTTCCGAATCAGGGCTAACAGTACGGTTTGACTGTTCCACATGCCTAAGCTGATGCCCAAGTTCTTTTTCATGTTCTTGGGATACACGTTCAGCCCTTCCATCATCTTCTGTAAAAGTGAGAACATGTAATTCAACAAGGTGCAGGAATCCGGGAAGATCACTCGCTCCACGCTGCTATGTGAAATATCACGTTCGTGCCATAAAGCCACATTTTCCATGGCCGCCACCGCATTACCGCGCAGCACACGGGATAGCCCTGTAATGCGCTCCCAAGTAATCGGGTTTCGCTTGTGCGGCATCGCACTGCTCCCCTTTTGCCCTTTGGTGAATGGCTCCTCTGCTTCCAGCACTTCCGTGCGTTGCAAATGACGAAACTCAACAGCCCAACGTTCCATGCTGGCCCCCACCACAGCAATGGCATTCAAAAAATCCGCATGGTTGTCACGCTGAATCACCTGCGTCGCCATCGGAGCGGGCTTGACGCCCAATTTCCGGCAAACGTAGTTTTCCACACGTGGCGGCAAATGGGCATTCGTCCCAACCGCCCCAGAAAGTTTCCCAATGGAAGAAATCTCCTTGGCTCGCTCCAATCGTTCCAAAGCTCGCCCAAATTCGTCATACATCAGCGCCATTTTAAGGCCGAAGGTCGTGGGCTCCGCCTGAATACCATGGCTGCGGCCAATACAAGGGGTGAACTTGTGACGGCGGGCCTGTTTCGCAATGGCTTTACGAACTTTTTTAACGTCCTTGATCAACAGCTCCGCGCTTTGCTTCATCTGCACGGCGAACGCAGTGTCCACAATATCACTTGAGGTTAAGCCAAAATGCAGCCAGCGACTGGCCTTGTGATTAATCTTTTCCGCAACCGCTGTGGTAAAACCAATGACATCATGATTCAAGGTGCGCTCCAGCTCCTTCTGGCGCTGCACTAAGCCCGGGAGATCGGCGAAGCATTTTTTAGCGCCAGCCTGCATCCGAGCAAAATCAACCTTAGGAACAATTCCCTCCTTAACCAAAGCCTCACTGGCGTGCATCTCAATCTGCAGCCAAAGGTTCAGCTTATTTTCATCAGTCCAAATAGCCCGCATTTCCGGGCGCGAATATCGCGGAATCATACCCGGGAAAGTTACGAGGGAGGCGCGTTGTACGTCCAGCGTTAGAAGTTAACGCCTCATTTTTTTTCGAGCCTGCTCTAAGATTTTCCGCTCCCGTTCCGTTAGGCTTTGAATGCCTTTTTCAGAAATTTTATCCAGAATCGGGTCCACCTCAGATTCCACAAAATCGATATCGTCCGCTTCCTCAGCTTTATCCTGATCCCGAGAATACGCACGGGCACCGCCATTAATGGTCACCACTTTACGGCGATCCCCAGAGCTGAACCGATTTCTCAATTGATCCCACCAGGGTTCTGCATCTGAATAAGTGCTACCCTGAATAAACAGCAAGATAAACAGCACGCCCCAAATCATCCCGCCCAAATGCGCTCCGTGGGCAATCCCGCCTTCCTTGGAGATAATCCCCAAAACCCCGATCACCGCCAATGCGATCAATAGGTATTTTGCTTTCATTCGAACAGGAATAACAAACATGATTAAAAATGTCAGCTCTCGCTCCCAGTAGACCATCGCGAACGCGGCGATCAGACCAAAGATACCCGCTGAGGCCCCGACTACTCCAGCTGGCGGCAGAAAACCACTCCATGAAAGTGCGCATTGAAGCAATCCTCCGAATACGCCTGCCACCAAATACAAAGCTAGGAACTTAGCCTTCCCCAGAGCCTCTTCAATTTGACGTCCAGCAAACCAGATCATCGCACAATTGATCAATAGATGGAAAAGCCCACCGTGCAAGAATTGGTAACTCAACAGCTCCCAAACATTCCCGTTTTGAAGACGCTGCGGAAATAGGGCTAACGTTTCCTCAAAACCTCGAACAGTGTGCTGTAGTATATAACAAGCCACATTGATAAGAATCAACGTGAGACAAAGCGAAATACCGCTTCGAGAGGCTTCAGGGCGCCATTCCGGCTCTCGCATATATGAGCGGTCTTCGAGCATTTTATTTTAATGCCGCCAACTCCGATTGGATCAGTTCAACGAGCGGTTTAAAGGCCTCCGCGTCGAATTGGAACGGAATATTTGCAGCGGCAAAAAGCTCTGGCAAAGGCCGGGAACCGCCTAGCGCCAGCGCCTTTTTATAATCCGAAAGCGCTAGTGCACGGTCAGTCTTGCTGTTGTTCCACACGCCTAAAGCTCCCAATTGGGCAATGCCGTACTCAATGTAATAGAACGGCACGAGGAATATGTGACTTTGGCGGTGCCACATCTTGGTCCGAGCCTTCTCATGCCCACTCCAATCAATGTCGCCCCCAAAGCGGTCGAGTAACCCGTTCCAAGCTTCATCACGCTCTTCCAAGGTGTGCTTTGGATGCGTATAAATCCAGTGCTGAAAAGCATCCACCGTCGCAATCCAAGGGAATAAACCAATGATCCCCTCCAAATGTTGTCGTCGTGCACGCACGCAATCATCATGGGAGTAAAATTCCTCTAAGTGCTCATTGCCCACCAGTTCCATGCTCATCGAGGCGACTTCGCAGAACTCGAGTGGCGCATGCTGATATTCATGGATATCCTCGCCCTGAGCAGCCAGAGTATGGAATGCATGCCCTGCTTCATGAAGTAAGGTTTCCACATCGCGCTGTAATCCCACGGAATTCATGAAAATAAACGGCAGACGCGCCTCCGGAAGGCTACTCTGATATCCACCTGGGGCTTTCCCTTTACGGTTGGCCAAATCCAGCAACCGACGGTCTCTCATCGTTTGAAAACCAGCGGCAAGTTCTCCATCTACCTGATCAAATATCCCCTTGGTCTTGGCAACCATCTCCTCGACTTCAGTAAACGGCCTGAGTGGTTCTAAGCCATCCGGATCCACTGAAGTATCCCATGGCCGAAGCGTATCCAACCCTAGCTTAGAACGTCGTTCAGCTAGCATTTCATTGTAGGCCGGCATCACCACCTTTTCGACCGCTTCATGGAACTTGAAACAATCTTTCGGCTGGTAATCGAACCGTCCCTTGGCGACATGCTTGAAATCACGATAGTCTCCAAAATCCGCGTTAGCGGCAATTTGGATTCGTAGATCTTTTAGATCATCAAATTGACGATCACATTCTTCGGACACTTCAAGACGGCGGCCAGCAACCCGTTCCCAAGCCTCCTGCCGCACAGACCGATCTGTCTCCTGTAAATAGACGCCCATTTGAACCAGCGTCTTTTCTTCTCCCTGAAACTCCACCGTCAGCGCGCCCATTTTTTCCTGATATTGCTGGCCGAGCTTTGATTCCTCTGTCTCCAGCGGCACATTTTCTTCGCGGAATAAATCCACCATGGATTGCCAATCACGATTTAGAATTTCATAACGCTCTTTGGGTAAATTTTCACGCTGCGAATGAGACACAAATATCTTGGCTAACTGAAAAAACCGCTCCTTCAAATGCGGCTCAATGTTTTCAACGAAATCAAGATACGCCCCTTTTGCCTCATCACTGGAGGTATGGCAGGTCATCGCAATGTACCGGCGCGACCCATCTTCATCGAGAATTGCCCCAACTTCACTCACCTTGAGCAGCCAAGCCTCCAATGACGCCGAACTCTCACACGATTCGAGATCGTTTTCGAGTTGATCAAACAAAGGCTCAATCACATCCCAGCCGGATACTTTAAAATCGGCAGGCACAAAGTTGCGCGGCTTGTACGTTGGCAAATCTCCAAACGGAAGTAGTTCCATGCGCGGAATGTCGCAAATCGGTGGCGATTTGCAAATTCGATTCGTTAATCAAGCATGTATTTCTCCAGCCAGCTTTGAGGGAGTGTTCCGTGAGACAGGAGCCAATCATTGAACCGTTTCAAACTCCAGCCACGTTCCTTGACGAGCCGCTTGTGTAAACGTGCGTTTTCGAGTCTCCCAAGCCAGTAACTCATCGGCACCGCGGGCGCACTGGTGTACCAGTTCACATCTGCCTCCGCTCGCGCCTTGGTGAAGCCCACATAATTCATCAAATGCTTCACGCCCTGCTCATAAGTGTAGCGGCCCGTTTGCAGACGCAAATCAACTAGAATTCGGTGCACCCGCCACAAGGCATCGTGCAATTGGATGATGGTAGTCCAGGGTGAGCGGTCAATCTTCAAATCGGCCATCATCTGCTCGCACCATAGCGTCCAACCTTCATAAAACACCGCATGCGCAAAAATCGGTCGCCACTTTCGGGCATGGCCGTTGGCAGTAACGAATTGCAAATGATGCCCGGGATACGCCTCATGCGCAGCCGTCAGTGATATACCAAAATGCTGCTGCACCTCGGATAATTTTTCTGCCGCTGAAGATTTGGCCAACGACAAATCGTTCACCCAGAAAATGCCGCGCTGCCGTTTCTCAAATGGCCCCGGTGAAGAATATGCGGCGGTGGGATACAAGTGCCGCATAAACTCCGGAACCAAGCGCACCTGCAATTCATCCCCCGCAGGAAAACCCACCGCCTTAGCTTTCCGGAATCCGGAAGCCACCCGGTCCGTTTCCGCACGATACACGTCCAGTAAATCACCCTCCGGATTCCATTCAGACCGGGCTTTTTCAATGATGGCATCCGCTGACCGACCGCGCCCATATTTGGCACAGACCTTGGCGAGCAATCCGCCCACACGGTCCGCCTCACTTAACGCCAGAGACTCCACCTGCCCTAAAGTGTAATCGAGCCCAAGCTCATCCCTCACCCGCCGTTGCAACCGTGTCGCACCCAGTGCAAATGAGTTTTTTGCAGCCAACGGACGCGCCATCACTTCTGTGTGATAATGAGCAACAGCCTTCTGAGACAATACAATCAACCGTTCAGCATCGGCTCCCATAAAGGATCTCACCGCCTCAAACAACGCCCCCGCACCAGCCACGGTTTGATCCATCACCTTCCGCCAAACACGTTCAGGCCGATCTACCAACCGCGCCGCTCGGCGCAAGTATTTGGGCGCTTGTTCAAGTAATGCCTGCACATTCCGGCGGGCTCGGGCCGGCTCATCTTCTCCACGTTGTAATTCATGCAGTAACGCGCCGAATAAGTGGTCGACCGCGTCCGGATCGAGCCGGTGCATTCCACGATCGAAATCCTCACATTCCGCCAACAGCATCGCTCGCACCGCAAGTCGATCAAGATGCTGCTCTGCGCTCAACGCTGAAGGGGCCAAGCGATCCAGTTCAATCAGGAGTTTTTGACGCCGCTTTTCATCAGCTCGAAGCGTTTTTAAAGTCGGCTCCTCCAACTTCCCCTCAGCAGCTCTTATTCCGAGGTGATTTCCCCAAACCGGCCGCGCAGCCAAAGTCTGCTTGAAATATTCATCCAGCAGGGAGTCGAATTTTTTAGCATCGTTTATTTTCATTAATTTATTCCTGCAGCAACTGCCAAACACGATAAGCTTCCGTGGCGCTCCAGGCCTGAGCATCACAACCACGCTGGGTATGCGGCGCGTCTCCGTCCATGACCTCCGGGAGATGCCCCAGACAACCTGCATTCAACAAAGGCTCCATCGTCAAGAGATAGGCGCGGGCTGCCCTGAGCGCCCCTTCATCATTTGGCCAACACCGAACAATTGATTCGCTCAGAAACGGTAATTGCCACCCCCAGGCGGTGCCATTGTGATAGGCCGGCTTGCGGCGCGTATCCTCATCTCCCTCATAGCGCCCCCAATACGGCTTGACCGGGTCATTCAACAACTCTCCATCGACCGATCGCACTGGTAAAGGCACCGACACTGAAAGTGGCGCCAGAGATCTCATGGCTCCCGGAACCACCAAATGATCGCACGCCGCCAACACCGTTGCACGGCCCATCGACAACGGCACGGCCCCCAGCGCCACTGCTATCAGGGCATTACTGCGCAAAGAATCGTCACAAGGGGCACCCGAAGGCTTCACGCCATTCGAGGCAGGTAATAGGTCTGCAACCCAGCCGGAAGATGTTTGGCAAAAATAGCGCTCAAATGACTCCCGCGCGCGACGTTCCAACACATTCCAACCTCCCCCGTAATCCAAGCGCATCAAAAGTCCAAGCAACTCAATCCACAGTGCCTGAATCTCAACAGGATACCCCTCGCGGGGAGTACCTGCAGGATAATTGGTATCCATCCACGTGAAATGCGACGGACTCCAAATCAGACCACTCTCCAAATCCATTCGAATCCCATGAGGCGTGCCATCGCGATAACCGCACCCAATTGAAATAAGTATTTCGCGCAATTGCCGACCATCCCCCATCTTTTCGGTAAAGATATCCCCTTCCACAACCTCAGCCAATTCGGCACAGACCTTACCAAACCACAATGGAGCATCGGAAGTCTCGCGATTGGAGGCGTTCTCGCCGTTTAAAACATTAGGGAGCGACCCTCGATCCTCAAACCGAGCAAACGCCTTCACGATCCCAAAAACCTCTTCAGTCCAGCCAGCCGATAATAAACCGCGCGCAGCAATAAAGGTATCCCTGCCCCAATCCAAAAACCACGGATAGCCCGCCACCACCGTTTTGCCTTCCCCTCGATCGACTACAAAGGCTTTCATCGAACCCCGCAACCGCTCCTCAAAAGAAACGGTTGTCTGCTTGCCTGAAATCGGAGGGGGCGACTGTGATTCAGCGGACAACGTCAGAACCGATTCCTCTGAAGGCTTTAACGGAATCTCAAACCACCCGGGACTATACGCATCACCGGCTTCAGCCTGCCCTCGGCTCGCTTCAATTGGATGCGCCACATTAAAAATGGGTTCTTCTTCTAGGTGAAAATGCCCGCGACTCACACTCACGCGTAATCCGCGATGCGATGTCGACGCGAAAGCAAAGCCACCCTCCTCGCACTTCAATCTTTCCCTAAAATACGACTCGCCTTCTGGGTTCAGATTCGTTTCCTCATGAAAGCTGCGATCCTCCAAATCAATGCGCGCCGTAAGACTGAATTTCCTATCCGACTGCAACATTCGACCACGCACTGGAGCATCATCCAAACGCCGGAACGTCAGCACCGTGGCATTGTGACCGTCCGGCATGTCGACCTCAACCTCCACTTCGACGGCTTGAAAATCTCCCGCACTTACCAGGAAACGCCAACGCGCTGGAGGCCCGGGTTCAAAGTGAATCAGATTATCCGCGTCTAAGGTGCTGATAAAACCATCCGCCACAGCCCACAATCGTATCCGTTTGGCAAACACATGGCGATCCACGGGCGCATCGGCATGGAGATTCGCTCCCAAAAGGCAGTCATATTTCGATTTTATCGCCCCCAAATCAACCGGTATTCGCGCCATTCCCCCGCGCCCATTAGTCAACAATGCCACCGGCGCCTCGAGGGACTCACGAACCAGCCGAACGGTTTGTGCATCAAATGATTCATCAGTCGGCTCGAAAGAAAAAACCGCAAGACTACCATCAACCGAAACCCCTTCACCTCCGCGTTCTTGGAATGATATCCCATAGCGCCCCGCTTCCTCCATGGGGCCCAATGAAGCGATATGAGCACCCCCCATTTCCACAGAACTCACCAGACAAGAAGCACTGGACTTCGATATCCGAACTTCAAACGGCATTTCATCGCTGACCAGCAGCCAGTGACCAGCAGGGACTGGCATCACGCGAAAGGAATCACGGCGACTCCAAACATTGATCTTAGGAAACTGTTCTGAATGAGCCGACTCCCGTAGCTGTGCCAATAAACCATTGGACCAATCTACTTCCTGAATGGCAGCAATAGCCGTCACAAATTCGGTTGGGTTGTCGGCTGCCAATTCTGCAAGCTCCAGCCAGTGCACGTCTCCTAACTCTTCTGGTTCAAAACGAACCGAAAGGCACTGGTATGCCCAAGCTGCCTGCGCACGCTTCAACTCGTAACGATCAGCACCTAATTCAAAAACCTCCGGGGCAAGGCAGAGAACTACGCAGGGACGCACACTCCTCCCTTCAAAGATATTTCCTGACAATAGATCAACCCAGCCGACCAACGTATCACCCACCGCTTGTTCTTCATCTGCATCCAGATTAGCGATCACCCTGACTTCGGTTTCGCCATCAGCCGAGGTGCGACGCAAGTGGTACAGTTTACTATCAGGCGCGCTCAAGCACTCAAGCTGTGTCCCATCTCGAAAACACGGATGCTGATTCAGTAAGCGATTCAGTTGTGCCAATTCCAAAACGATATTTTCTTCGCCCCCCCAATTTAGCCCCCGCGCTGAATGAACATTGATCTGTTCATCGGCCAACCACTCAACCCCGTTCGCAAACCCGAAGCCGCCGTTGACACTCGTCAGAGCACTGAGACGATTTCGCAACAGAGACCACTCTCGGCCTTTGGCTGCCAATCGACTGTTGTCATGCGTTTCGCTGTAATGAATGAGCGTGCCCACGCGTTCGCTTTGCACCAACGCATGATCCAAATATCCGGAAACCTGTTCCCCGCTATACTCCTGAAAAAGCTCCGAATAGGCCCACTGCATTCCCCCCTCAGTGAGCAATGACGCAGTATCGTCCCAACCGCCACCCAATCCCTCCAACAGGAACACTGTGTCAGGAAAGTGCTCTCGCACTCGGGCGGTGATATAACGCCAAACAGGCATCGGCACTTTGTAGCCCGCATCACAACGAAAGCCATCCACCCCACGCTGGCACCATTCGAGAAAGGCTGAAGCCATGTGCTCCCAGAGTTCCGGATGGCCCGGCTCCAACTCGACTAGATCTGCCCACACATTGCCCCAGGCACCCGGGCTAGCAAAATCACCATTGGGTTCTCGCAAAAACCATTCGGGGTGGCTTTCCTGTAAAGTGCTGCCCCAGCCAGTATGATTGATCACTAAATCCAAAAACAACTGACCGCCATGACCGTGCACGCCCCTTGCTAATTCGTAGAACTGATCCACCCCCGTTGTCCGCTTATCGAATTCGACCAAGGCAGGATCAATGGCAGTCAAATCACCGCAAGCATAGGGACTACCAAAACGCCCCATCCGCGCGTACGTGGTCGGCGTCGGATTAACGGGCAGCAAATGCAAGATTCGACAATCGAGCGATTCAAAAATGTGTGGCAGTTCGGCCTTCAAATCCCGCAACGTTCCCCCAGGTGGAATCACCGTGTAGCCTTCGGAATCCAGTGACATTATCCGCGGATCATGATCGATACCGGCGGTTTTCCGTTGAGTTTTTGCAGGTCCAAACATGCGCGGAAAAGCGCAGTAAATCGTATTATTCGATCGGCAAGTATTAGGATGCACCGAGAGCCCGATGTTGTCCCCTTCTGGCCATTGTTGGCCGCCTCCTGCGTCGACCGCATAAGCCTTGGCCTGAAACCAACCCACCTCCGTTAAGGCCAGTTTCACCGACCACTCACCGCCACTAAACCGCATTGGCACATCACGCCAACTACCTTCCAGCTGCACATCGGGCTCCTCAATGCCGCGGATGATTTCCCCCCGCACCTGACGTCCACGCCCAATATTGGTGCGAAGAAAAACACGCAGTTCTCCGGTCGCACCCGACAGACCGCGCAGAGAAAACTCCACCACATCCCCCACATGCCGAACCCATTGACCGCCACAAGAAGGATTCATCGTAAGCTGCGCCACGCGCGCATCATGAGCCCATAGGCACCATCTGCCCATAAAAAAGGCGGGCCGAAGCCCGCCGCAAAAACCCCAACCTTTACAATTATTAGTAACGATAATGCTCGGGCTTATACGGTCCTTCAACTGGGACGCTAATGTAATCGGCCTGTTCAGGCGAAAGCTCGGTCAACTTCGCACCTAACTTACCCAAGTGCAGTCGTGCCACCTCTTCATCAAGTTTTTTGTCAAGGAGGTACACACCAACTTTACGATCAGGATTCTTACGAATATCGATCTGCGCGATCGTTTGATTCGTAAAACTATTGGACATAACAAAACTCGGGTGCCCAGTCGCGCAGGCCAGATTAATGAGACGCCCTTCAGCCAATAAATAAATTGAATGGCCATCCGGGAATGTGTACCTGTCCACAGGACCGCCAGGAATGGAATCGTCTTTGATGACTTCCCGCGTGACCCCTTCCATTGCCTCCAAACCAGCCACCTGAATTTCATTATCAAAATGGCCAATGTTGCAGACGATCGCCTGATCCTTCATGCGAGCCATATGGTCCGCAGTGATAATGTCCTTATTTCCGGTGGTGGTAACAAAAATGTCAGCCTCAGGAAGCGCATCCTCAATTGTCGTGACTTGATAACCCGCCATGCAGGCCTGCAGTGCGCAGATGGGGTCCACCTCAGACACCATCACCCGGGCGCGCTCATTAGCCAGCGATTCGGCCGAGCCCTTGCCTACATCGCCGTAGCCACACACCATTGCTACTTTGCCAGAGACTAATACATCCAACGCCCGTTTAATGCCATCCACCAATGAGTGGCGGCAACCAAAGACATTGTCGAATTTAGACTTAGTTACCGAATCGTTAACATTGACGGCCTGAAACAACAACTCACCTCGTTCCTCCATTTGTTCCAGACGTTTTACACCCGTGGTGGTCTCTTCGGACATGCCTATAACCGACTCCGCCACCGGCCCCCAGTGACCAGGCTTGTCAGCGTTCACCTTTTTAAGCAGGTTTTTGATGACCTGTTCTTCCTCACTGTCGGACTCAGAGTCAACCCAATCACTGCCGTTTTCCAACTCCACACCCTTGTGGATCAGCATCGTTGCATCACCGCCGTCGTCAACGATTTGATCCGGCCCGGAGCCATCCGGCCAAGTGAGCGCTTTAAAGGTGCAATCCCAGTACTCCTCCAGAGTTTCCCCTTTCCAGGCAAATACCGGAACGCCCGCAGCAGCAATGGCCGCAGCAGCATGGTCTTGCGTGGAGAATATGTTACAGGAGCACCAACGCACATCAGCACCTAACTCCACAAGAGTCTCGATTAGCACAGCGGTCTGGATAGTCATGTGCAATGAACCCATGATCTTTACGTCGGCCAAAGGCTTGTCCGGCCCGTATTTTTCGCGCGTGGCCATCAGGCCGGGCATTTCCATCTCGGCAATATCGATTTCTTTCCTACCGAAATCAGCCAGCGACATATCGCGGACGTGATAATCCATTTTTTGTTTTTCAAGCGTCATCGTCATTTGTATTCCTCCTATTTTAACACACGCTGCAAGGCAGCTACTTTGTCGGTTTTTTCCCAGGTAATATCTTTTTGGTTTTTACCAAAGTGACCGTAATTCGTGGTCAACGAATAAATAGGTCGAAGCAGTTTCAACTGCTTCACTATATCAGCCGGTTTAAGATGAAAAACCTTGTTGACCGCGCGAATAATTTTCCCCTCAGACACCGTGTTGGTGCCAAAGGTATCTACGTGAACCGAGACCGGCTTGGGATAACCAATGGCGTAGGCAAATTGAATCTCACAACGAGCCGCCAAACCCGCCGCAACGATGTTCTTAGCCACATAACGGCCCATATATGCCGCACTGCGATCCACCTTGCTTGGATCTTTACCACTGAAAGCGCCTCCACCATGGCGGCCCATACCCCCGTAAGTATCCACAATGATCTTCCGCCCTGTCAGGCCGCTATCGCCTTCTGGACCACCAACCACAAATCGGCCGGTGGGGTTGATTAAAATCTGCGTATCCCGTTCCAACATTTTCTTCGGAATTGATTTCTCAATCACTTCACGCGTAATGAAGTCACGAATCACCTTGTTGCTTACATCCGCGGCGTGTTGGGTGGAAACCACAATGTTTGTTACCTTTACCGGCCGGTTATTTTCGTAACGAACCGAAACTTGCGTTTTAGCGTCCGGCCGTAGCCATTTAGCCTTGCCGGCCTTGCGGAGCTTGGTGAGCTGACGCCCCAGTCGATGTGAATACATGATGGGCGCCGGCATCAACTCAGAGGTCTCGTCGCAAGCATAACCAAACATGAGGCCTTGATCCCCTGCCCCTTGCTCGGCCGTCGCCTTGCCCGACGCTTTGCGGGCATCAACACCCTGCGCAATATCTGGGCTTTGCGCTGTTAAATAATTGTTAATGAAGACCTTGTCAGCGTGAAAGACATCATCGTCATTCACGTAACCAATACCCCGGATAGCCTTCCGAATGACCTGCTCGTAATCGAACTTCGCCTTGGTGGTAATCTCACCCCCAACACAGACCACGTTACTTTTTACAAACGTCTCGCAAGCAACGCGGCTGTGCTTATCCTGCGCCAAGCACGCATCAAGTACGGCATCGCTAATGGTATCCGACACTTTGTCCGGATGGCCTTCACCAACGGATTCAGAAGAGAAAATATAACTTTGAGCCATGAGATTTCCAAGTGAGGTCAATTTACATATTGACGTATCCGGATTAGAAGATATTAAATTTCCACGTAGCGTCAAACCAATTTTGTCCACCATGAGCCAATCCCTCAAAATCCTAAAAGCGCTCACGGACGCTACCCGACTCCGACTGGTGGCTTTATTGAGCCGCGAAGAGTTGTCAGTCAATGAGCTGAAGGAGATCACTGAATTGGGCCAATCACGTATCTCGACGCATCTTGGGGTGCTTCAGGAAAACGGCCTTCTCAATTTCCGCAAAGACGGCAAACGCTCACTGTACCGCATTAACCCCGAGGCCACCCACCAAGCCCGCGAATGCCTTGAAATAGCCCAGCGGATCGCTGCGGAAGGTGACGAACACGAACAAGACGCTCGCAACCTGAAGCGAGTGCTCGAGCAACGCAGCGAGCAGGCTCAAGTGTATTTCAATCAAGTCGCCGGGCGGTTCGACCAAAAGTATGGCCCAGGCCGCTCCTGGCAGGCATTCGGACAGCTGCTCCTCCAGCTTGTGCCGCCGCTTGATATTGCCGATCTGGGTTCAGGCGAAGGGTTGGTCGGCGAACTTCTGGCACGCAATGCACGCAAGGTGATTTGCGTAGACAACTCCAAGCACATCGTGGATTTCGGCCAACGTAAAGCGGAGAAGAATGGCATAAAAAATTTGGAGTTCCGCCATGGCGACATCGAAAACCCACCTCTCCGGGCCAAGACCGTGGATGTGGCACTATTCAGCCAAGCACTTCACCACGCCGAACATCCTCAAGCCGCACTGACTTCAGCCTACAAGATTCTGCGCCCGGGCGGACGACTAATCATCCTTGATTTGTTGGAACACCAATTCGAGCAGGCGCGCAAATTTTATGGAGATCGCTGGCTCGGTTTCCCTAAAAATACGCTCCACCAATGGATCACTGAAGCGGGCTTTAAACAGGCGGAAATTACCGAGGCCGCCCGGGAAGAAGAACCACCGCATTTCACCACACTGCTCGCAGTAGCTGATAAGTAACTAGGCCAATCCTTTCAAGCGGCCCGTACTATCACCCAATTGATCAGTTGGCGTGCCCATGACATCCAGCATGCTCAGGAACAAGTTGGTCATCG
>Ga0315322_10001177_pt1 | contig 20076 bp, 13 predicted proteins | sample M110021515metaG_FD_203461 | JGI IMG/M metagenome (GOLD analysis project Ga0315322, IMG submission 203461) | Ammonia-oxidizing marine archaeal communities from Monterey Bay, California, United States - M1 100m 21515 | ecosystem: Environmental > Aquatic > Marine > Intertidal zone | place: USA...
GTTTGTCCATTTTCCAAGCCTGTCACAAGCCAACAATCGCTAAGCTGAGAAGCAGTGGTGGCAGGATTGCACAGCGATCAACCAAGATTGCACAGCAGTAAACATAGCCTTGGCCTGAAAAACATAGTTCTGGCGTGGAAAACGTCATGGGTTGAATACCGCTAACGCGAACTTGCTTGTGGTCCATTCACCGAGGTGAATTCGGCAACCGGTAGATACGGACGGGGGACCTGGTTCGCATGAGTCCACGCACAGGAAATCGATTTAGTTGCGTACAAGCCCGATGTGGCAATCTAACACGGAACGTGAGCATGTTGGATGGACAACATGTTTGGACGGCAATCTTGTAAGGGGCTGTGCGCTCTATGGACATCCACGTTGCCACTGCCGCTCCGGTTTATACCCCCGCTTGAGCAGGTTGCGGCGGAAGTGTGGATTCTCAGTAAACTTGATGACCCTTGGCGAGGTGTTCTCCCACGGCAGCCAGCGTCCCTCTGACCAGACGTCCAATCGCCATTTCTTCAGTGCCTCCTTCGGTGGGCCGCACTCGGCCTTCTGTTTGTTGCTCAGAGTCTCCCACCAAGTCTCGATGGCGAGTAGTTGGCGTGCCAGCCAATAATCTTCGAAGGTAAATGAATAGGTCCACTCCAAAGGTTTCTTCTCCATTATCTTCCGTACGATGGCGAGGCGGCGTTGCTTATCTTCGTGCTCTAGGTGGCTCTGCTCTTCCCAAGTACGGCCAGCCCGATCTGCTCTCTCCTGAATGCCGTCACTGATCTTCTGCCAAGCTAGATCGGCTTCGTAGTCTTCTCTAAACGCTTTTTCTGAGTACGACATGGTTATGGTTCCTAACTCTGGAGGTTTACTTGATCGTCTCCAAGCAACAGCGTGAACCATGCGGCAAACCCGCAGATGTTTCGGGATTACGCAACTGCGACTCTGTGGAAAGCCTAAGCTGGCGGGATGTACGAGGCATAGTAGTAGGTCCGATTGCTGATGACCCCGCCGATAGCCCCCACTGAAACTGGGTAGTCCTTCGCAAGCGATTCGGCGGATATACGCCCTGTGGCAAACCTAGACCGTATCTCAGTAACTTGAGCTTTATTGAGCTTTCGGCCAGTCGTACCATGCTTAGCCTTATCACCCATGTTGTTCTTACAGGTGTCCCACCGAAGGTTCTCAGGCGCGTTATTGCTCTCGTCGCCATCATTGTGGCACAAATGATAAGGCTTGCCGCTGGGCTCAACGGGTCTGGGACCAACAAAGGCTTCGAGGACTAGTGTGTGCGTAGTCCTAGTCTTGTTCTTGCCGTTGAATGTAAGACAGACATACTTGTAGCCGTCTCTGTCATGGGTAGCCTGCTTGAGGATTCTTTCTTTGCCACAGGATCGTATAACAGAGATCACCCTGCCAAAGTCAGTGACGTAGAAGTCATTTCGGTCCCCCGAAGTAACGAGTCTGGCTCGTTCTCCATCCTCAAGTAAATTTAGTTCTACATCCGGTCCCATTGTCGTATCTCGTTGTTGTTTGGTTGTGTGGCGCGCTCTGTGGCGCATAGAAAGGCCCGGCTAGCTGATTGCACTAGCCGGGCATTAGGCGGTCTTAGGCGTAGCTCTGGTGGCTATGGACGAGGCAGTTCAGGCTCGTCGCACCACTCTTGCTCCGCTGGTGTCAGTGCGTCCCATAACTGCCAATGAAGCGATGCGTCATTCCACGTTTCAGGTGCTCCATCGTTCCAATGGACGATGCCCTCGTAATGAGTCTGCGCCTGAGTCACTGGAGTTGAGTTCACAGGTCCATCGCTCTTGGGAGCATGTCTCTGAGCCTTGGCAGCGACATTAGCCTTCATCCGCTCAGTCACAGCTTTAGGCGCGTTCTCCGTCAGTCGCTTCACAGTCAGATGGTTCTTGTTCCAACTGATGCGTGATGGATTATTGACCTCCCCCCATAGAACCCGCACCACTGGCAGGTTTCAGTAGCTACCGCGGAAGAAAGGACAAAACACCGCAGAGCAAATCGCGGCAAAACTTCCCCGAAGTAGCTGCGGGCTGTGTGTCTCCTTTTCGCGATGCGTAGTAGGAAGTATCTGACAGTACTTCTCGACACGACTAACGGAGACTCAGATGACGAAGAAGATCAGGGCAGCAGCCTACCTACGCAACTCAACTACTGAGCAGGTGGACAGTGCGGCCCAGCAGCGGCAGGCAATAACTGCTTACGCAGAGAAACACAACTACGAACTGGTTGAGACCTACCACGACGATGGCATCAGCGGATTAAACAGTGCCAAGTCCAAACGGACCGGAGTCCAAGACATGGTGGCTGCGGCTGAGCAACGTAAGTTCTCTGTGGTCATAGTCTGGGAATACTCACGGGTGACACGATCTAGTCCCTTTCAAGCTGTTGCAGAGCTCCTGCCATTGCTCAACACAGGGGCCAAGATCGCCTGCACGGACAGGGATGGCCTGCTGTCGTCAGATGACATGATCTCGTTTCTCAACCTTGGACTGAAAAGCCACTCGGCTAATGAGTACATCCGCAGCCTGAGCCGGTCTGTGCTGCGTGGGATGATTGACGTTGCCAAACGAGGTGAATGGGTAGCTGGACCTTCACCATTTGGCTACTCGGTAGCCCCAGACACCCGCAAATTGGTTCCCAACGATGACGCCAAGTGGGTCAAGCACATATTCAACTTGTACATGGCCGGCAAGTCGTACAGGTACATCGTGGCCGATCTCAAGTCAAACGGAGTCTCAAAAAATACCTCAGCAGTCGGCAAGATACTTCACAGAGAAGTCTACTGCGGCACGATGACCTTCAATCGCTACTCCAAAGGCAAGATGCACTCCTACCGTGACGGTCAGGTGACTGCTGACGTCCAACATGGTGATAACGCTCGCAAAGATCAGATCGTTGTGCACGGAGCGCATGAAGCCATCATCGACCGTGAAACCTTCAACCTCATCGCCCAGAGAGCTGCGGAACGTCAGAAGTTCGGGGTATCAGGATCCAATGGCAAGCGCAAGCTGCATCCCACAACGGGAATCACCTTCTGCGCTGACTGCGGTGGCAAAATGTCTGTACTACGATCTGAGAAGTACGGGGACAAAATGAGATGCGGTTCCTACATCGACACCAACGAATGCCGCCTCAACACAGTCAGGCTAGATGAAGTGGTCGCCAAGATGCTGGATTACATCGACGGAGCTCTGAAGGACGGCTCACTAGCCACGCAGCTTTCCCAGGCGGCTTCTGTGGTTGCTGGTGAGATGGATATGAATAATCACATTCGTGAGACAGAGGGCGCGTTAGAAGCCGCACAGGAAGAGCTGTCTGCCTTGAAGGAACGGCTGTTGGTCGTCGACGCCGATCTGGTTGAGCTCTTCTCAGATAAGCTACGCCAAGCCAAAGAGAAGGTGGAGCGATACACCATTGCGTTTGAGGACCATCAGATAGCTGAAGCCTACGATCCTGCTGAAGAAGTGGAAGGCAAGCTAGAGGCTTACCGGAAGCTGCGCAGCCACTTCGACGTGAGCGACCCTGCTGAGGTTCGTGAGCATTTGCACAGCCTAGTAGATCAACTTATCGTGCACGCAGGACACAAACCACACGGCACAGGTGGCCGAGTCAAATACCATTTGGAAGACGTCACCATCACCACGACAGACGGCATTACGCTTGGTAAAGACTCTTGATCTGGATGAAGTTCCTGCTGTATCCTTTAGTCATCATGGAGACGCGATTCACAACCGTGGTAACACGTTTCGAAGGGCTGTAGATTGACGCGGAACAAACGCCAATCAGAGACCGCTGCGGAAAACCACGGTCAACAATCGCGTTCAACACGCTGGCGAACCGATCGACCACCGGATCAGTTTGCAAACGCAAACCCCAAACGCAAACAGCCATTAACGTTAGCGTCGCGTCTGATGGGCCTTGAGACCGAATATGCGACGCTTGTTCTGGGCACCGAGGTTGAACAAGGCGATCTGCCAGCGGCTCAACAAGTCTACTCAGCGCTGTGTGATGCCATACGTCAGGACCAACCCACCGTCCCTGGTGTTTTTGACCAGGACCAGTTGTTCTTGGCCAATGGATCGGCAGTCAGTTTTGAGTCACATCCGACGATGCATCAGGAACCGGGTGGTTTTCTTGAAATCGCCACCCCCGAAGTTCACGCCCCCTCAGAACTACTTACATGTCAAAGATCGATCGATAGTCTTGCTGCTGATGCCGCGATCAACTCCAAGACAGCTTTCGACATCCGCATTTTGAAAAATAGCCGTGATGCGCTTGGGCACGTATATGGTTGCCATGAGAACTATGAGACGGAAGTCGCTCGTGGCTTCTTCCTGCTCATTTATCGTCTTTTCATTTTGCTATTGTGGGGCATCCAGGTGCTCAGCCTGCTAGCGTCGCTTCCGGTCATGGCGGCAATCTTGGCAGTCGTCTTCGTGTGCAAATCACTGAAGGGACAGCAGATCTCATTTGATAAACCAGAGGATCTTTTTGCAAGTGTACCAGGATGGGTCGCAACACCACTGCTGGCCACTCTTCGATGTGTTCACCTGCCCACCGTACTTGTCTTGCGGTTTGTGATCAGGCATATCGCGTTTCGGCGACAACGTCGCTGCCTGACTGCCTTCCTCGTGTCTCGGGTTGTCCTTTGCGGCACTGGAACTTTAGACCCGAATGGTCGCTACCATGTGAGTGCAAAGGGTATCGCAGTGGATTCGGTTGCAGACATGGGGGGGTTCAATGGTGAAAAACCGATCTTTGTATTTGGGCATTGGCTTGGTCAGTTCTGTGCAAAGTCCTTCCACTCACTCGCTTCCACCAAGCAAATGTTTGGCAGAAAACAACGTCTACAAATTGGACTCTCCGATTCGAACCTGTCTGATCTGGCAGAGTATGTCAAAGTCGGTTCGGTATCTCTGCTTTTAGACATGATCGAATCGGGACACCATCGCAACATGCTACGAATCAAATCACCGATTCATGCCTTGGGACGAATCGCCAGTGACTGGCATTTGGTTACCCGTGTTGCCACCAACCGTGGTGAGATGTCAGCGTTGGACATTCAAAAATCTTACCTCGCTGCTGCCGAGGCCTTTGTTGCCGGAGTACCTGCAGACCAGCGGGGAGAGGCTCCCCTCATCTTGATGCGTTGGCGGGAACTGCTCAATGCTGCCATGGCATATCGCAAAGACGCAACAGATTTTACCGACGCACTGGGAAGGATCGACTGGTTAACCAAGCGAGCAATGATGGATCAAATGGGAGCCGATTCGGAATGGACGGATCGAAAAAAGATTGACCTGCGCTACCATGAACTTTCGAATGAAGGTTACTTCAAGAAGATTGCTGCCACTCTTCCGGGGGTTCAATTGGTGGATCAACCTGACGTCGAACGCAGACGACGTTCGCCGCCATCTAACTCACCAGCTGCTCGCCGCGGCTGGCTCATTCGGGAATTCGCCAATTCAGAAGAAACATTGCTCTGCGACTGGGGGTTTGCACTCATTGGGCACGGCAACCAACAACGGCGTGTTCACTTCACGGACACCCACCACGTGTGATAAAGAGGTTGTCACTTCGCCCGTCACCAGAAACGTGCTCCCCCATACGTTCGCTCAAGTCCCTGACTCATTCATCCGTGGGTCAGGGCAGTTGTAGTGACCCTCGCTCAGCCTTTCTCCCTCAGTCAGGCTGCGCGATCAGCCGACGCTTTCGTGCATGTTTGATGCCGACAGGTCTCGCTCAAATTCAGACTCGTCAGCATTTCGGCAGAGTCAATCACGACGGCGCTATCAAGCTTCCTCGCGATTTCATCATTCAACTTCAATGGACGATTAAAAGTCATTGGCGATGACCTGACATCAGCCTGCACTACGACTGCCGCAGAGGCACAATCGACATTATTGCCAACAACCGTGTTTTCAATATCCCCGAGGGGGAACGGAACCGGCTTGAGTTCATCGAGGCTCCTCGGCGACTCCGGCACCCAAGTGATCCCCTCGCCTTTTCGACCCGACGCGTCACTGACCGCAGCCCGTTTGACGAGCGAGGAAAACCGAACGCTACAGCAAGCGTCAACATCCTCTACCTCGGCTGACAAAGCTCCTACAACCGATGGTGATGATGAAGCTGCCAATGACACGGTTGCCTTGCGTGGCAGCAACACATCCTGATGCATCAATTGGTCCGTCAGCCGGTTGTCACACAAGAATTTGTTTGTACCTTCATCGTCACGTATCACACCAACCACTCGTCCAATGTCGACAACCACCTGGCTGACAACTTGAACGCCACATCTGCGCCACAAATGCCCAAGCGACCGTTTGTCTGTCATCACCAAAAAGCGAGTTCCCGCATCTGCAGGAGCAGTCGCCAGATTTTCCGAAGCACTAAAAAGCTCGATGAGTGACCAATTGGCCCTTAGGTAATTCCGCAGTGGGTCGCTAAAACTACGCAATGAATCTGCGGCACGCAGTCGTCTGATCAACACACGGGTTGGACAATCCAGCACTGGCTGGGCCAAAAGTACCTTCCTGCCTTCACTTTGAGCCAGCATTCCCCGTACGCCAAAACGCAGCTCATTGATCTCTGCAGTGGACTGATGACCTTTTGTTGCAAATTCTGGCAGGCCGTGTTGTTGACCGCTAACCATCCTGCCACAACCGAAACTGGCGCCTTTCCCAGAAAGCAAGACGGACATCACCAAACGTGGCAGTTCAAACGACACCAGCGGCGGAAAAAAATCCTCAGCCACATTCACCCTGGAAATCGCTTTGGCCAATAGCGGCGACACATTCCTGCACCATGCGGCTCGGTTCAAATATTGAGGCACGTGTGCTACCGTGCACGCATGCGTGCAGCCCACGCACAACACGACGAAGCGGTTTTCGTACTGCGTCTTGGCCCCCGGCGTCACATGCCACTCTGCACTTGCATCAAAAACATGAGTATCAGGCACCCGAGCCACTTCGAAAACGCCAAGCTCGGCATGGGTTTCAACAACAGACTCGCAACTGATGAAATGATGACTCACAAATTGAGCATCATGCGGCCAAACAACATTGCTCACTTGTTCCGTCAGCCACGCGGAACGTGCCCGATGACGAAAGAAAAAACTCGTTGCCGCTTGCATGGTGACCGCAGACTCAACCGGTCGCATGACTGTGGTTGGCTCACAAAGACGCTCTTTGGCTGCTTGGTCCGACATGGTTTTAAAACCACAGGTCTGTTGCCCGAGGCTTGCCTCAGAAAGACCAGCCCCATGGATCCCAATGTCGATCGGTACCAGCCTTGCCACTTCCTCAGCGTGTCCCATCACCTTTTTCATCGGTTGACGGCCAAACCGCATCTGAAACGCCCAACTTCTCAAGAGCCGATCATCTAGGGCTGCAACCTTAATCCTACCGGGGCCACTTGAACCCTGCCGCGAATCACAGGTCACGCGGTACCGTGGACTGCCGGATAGAAAATTCTCATTCCCATCTCGAAACACAGGCCCAGCAAGAACTCTTTCCGTCAATTCGACAGCAACCACCTGATCAATCCAGCCCGTCGTTGATTCCGACACGAACGGCGTCTGCACTTGCAACGTGGACTTGTCAATCCGATGGGACCGAACGACGTCAGTTTCCTTCGTCGCGCCATCCCAACGAGAAAACTCAGTTGCGTACACGAGCATAGCAGGATCCAGTCGCAAAGCGGTTGCAGGTCTCGATCCTCGACGTTTGCTCTGCACAAAATCTCGGGGTTGCACAACCCACTCAACGCTTTTCAGTAGCCTCGCTGTGGCATCAAACGCTTCGCGAACGTCATTAGCAAAAATCCCGCGAAGATGCGATGCAGTCCCATGAGTGCCCGCCAATACAATCGCATTTCCAGTTTGTACCGCTGGGTCGAGACCTAACGAACCCACCACAAGCTGAAATTCCGAAACTCTTGCCCAAAACCGAGGTGTGCGCACTGCGGCAGACGCACAAATGCCGTGACCGAAGGACTCCCCGGGACAACCGGTATGAATTGGCGTCATGATTAGAAATGAACCGGTCAACGATGAATCATTCCACGGCAGTTGCAGAACAACGCGATGGATATCCACAGGCTGCTTAACAGTACGTCGGGGAACCCATGCACCGCATAACGTCTGGCGTTGTATGCGCTCACGTGGCAGCCCATCACGTGGCAGCCCATCACTTGCCCGCCCATTACTGGGCAGCCCATCACTTGTCAGCCCCATGGCGAACTGTTCAGAAACAGCGTTAATCGCCTGATTCAAATTGCCGTCTTGTTGGGCCAGCAATAGACTTCCGACAAACCACCTGACCGACTCTCGAACCGGCGTCCACACGCAGTGTTGGTGCCACAATTCGTGGAACCTCCTTCCGGCGTTGCTACCGTCTTGCGACTCAAACCCAACTAATGTCACGTGGGCAGACTCAGGCCTGGTCTCCTCCAACAGATTGCAGTTCGCACCAGTGAACTCGACGGCTCGGCTACACCAATGGTCTAACTGACCGGATGCCTGGTGCTCGCCAATGCTCAAATCGGTCACCACCATCCGATGCGTCAGAATCCCGCAAACTTGTGGCTCCGCGAACAAACGGGTTGCATCAATCACGTCGACTCGTGCCACGTCATTACCCACAGGTGATGAATAATTCGTGAGCACGACGTCATCTGCCACAGCAGCAAGATTGTCGAAAAACTGCGATCCGAAAGTCAAACACTCGGGGTCCCGCAGAAGGTCTGATGGACGTAGAAGTCCTGACGTCTGCAGCGACGAGGCAGTCCCTTGGTACGCCTGCACGCGATTCTTCCTCTCACACGCACTCGTACTCACAGGTTCTGATTCAACCGACTCACAGGCGGTTTCCACTTCCCCGTCATTTTCACTCTCTGAAGTAAACGCATCCGCCGTTGCCATCAAATCATCGATGCCCAGCGCACTAAGAATGTGTTGGCTAACCTGATCATGCAGACCACAAACCACTTTTGGCTGAAGGCCAAGACTGTATTCCTGCAGCGGATCCTGCGGCTTCAACGAACTCTGAGTCTTCCAAGCCCCAGGTGACCTATCTGAAACCTGAAGTCTCAACGCAATATTTTGCGCCCCCGTTTGTTCGATCACATTTTGTAAAATCGGACCGACATCAACCTGAGTCGACAACAGACCCTGCAATGCCGGATTGAGAGCCTCGTTGAACACACCGACGGTCGCCATAGCCTGATCACCACTGCCTGCAGTTTCATCAATGGAATCATGTTTTCCATCAACCCGCCACCAGGCTCGCGAGGATTGGCACCTCAAATCCTCACGTTTGGCCGTATCGGCGGCCCCTGCCTGACGCGACAAGTCACGGGAAATGTTCTCAATGCGAACTGAACGGGACGACGCTCCCACAAACAGATCGGCTGCAAGGGAGGCACCCACAGTCGTCTCAAGGCCTACCGGACTTCCGGAGCGGGTAGGAACCAAGGCATTCAAAGCAGGGAGGTTGGAACGGTGGTGGTTTTCACTTTGCCGAGGCTGCATCATGCGTCTATCGGATTTGGAGGATGGACACGACCGGCGTAGCAAGGGGAGGGCTGACGCACACCAATCAAAACGCAAGACCGTTTGCGAATTGAAGCTCATTGGATGGGTAGGTCGATCAGAAAAGCTTTTCGGCAGCTGTTGCCAATGCACGCAAGATTTTCGTGACCATAAATGTCACAGCGAGCGTTAGAGTCTCGCAAATCGGTTAAATCCGAGTCGATCGTTGCGACCGGCACAGCGATAAGCCTCGCAACGAGAAGAGCATGATTGATTCACAAGCGTCGGATTCTAACGTTGAATTCGATTGCAAACTTTGCCGCAGCAACGTCACAACGCTGACCATCACACACCTCACACCTCACACCTCCATGCGGCCAACCCGTGCGGCCAACCCGTGAGGCCAGCAGTACTGCTAACAACGAAGGCCTGGACCGCTCTGAGAACGCTTACTGTTGGATCGCCGGTAACATGGTTGCTCCCTGAAACTCTTTGAGCGTCATCGTTTTCACTTTACCGTCTGCCATGACGACATATCCGCCCCTTGCGAGTGCCCCGGCTTCGAAAGCGAGCACAAAGCCTCCCAGCGTCTCAGTCACACTGAGGTCCCCATTCCAATTCACGACCACATCACCTTCGACAAGGCTCTTTTGTGCCGCACCACGCGTGCCAGCATCAGCCGACTCAGCCATCCACGTCGCAAGTTCACTCACATTTTTTGGTGAAGCGCCCGCTTTGTACATTTCGGCGTACGCTTTCCCGATTTTGCCGAGATTATCGCGACGTTGACGAACCGCGTTCTGTTGCTCTTCAGAGCAACCCGACAAACAACAAACGGCACACAACAAAAGGAACGACACCAAGGAGCGAGGCAACATGATTCCGCCGTGTATTTGTAATTTCAAAGTTTGAATCATCGCAAAACCGATCCTGCTGAGAGCTTCGCCGTGGGAACTTTCCCTACAGTATTGCGTGATCACACAACACACACAATCTGGCCAATCTCAGCTTCGCGTGTATTGGTCCTGCAGCATGTCGGACCACGAAATCAAAACAGTCCGAAGCTGAGATCGTTCTCGATGGCAACAAAAAACGCAGGATCTCACAAAGCAGACATTCCGATTCCCAACCGCATCGAAACAAGCCTCCCAGCACAGTTCGCAAAACTGGTTGCGCATGCAATCCTTGCTATTCGGCGAGGAACACAACGAAAAACAGTCTGTCGGCTTGCCCGGAAAGCCAAGAAATGCAACCATCAAAAGGAACCAAAGCCAGCTCTCAATCAAATGAGAACCCACGACCAAAAACATTGGGGCTCCCTGGCCGAGTCAACCATGGATCGAACCATGCAAACCAAACGAACCCTTGCACGGAGACACTGAGATGAAGCACTTCAACTCATTCTGGATACTGCTTGCCTGTTGCCCCTTACTTATCACACCCCAGAACGCGATTGCCCAGCAAGTCGCTGCTGAGAAACAGTCGTCTGAGGAAACGGAATCGGAAAAGCAAGCAGGCGAAAACAAACAGCCTTCTGTGGCAGGTCAACAAAAAGAGCCTTCTGCTGAGGAGAAAAAAGATCGCGAGTTGCGTCTGGCAAAGTACCTCAGCGGCGCAAAGTTCCTCGGGAATTTCACGATCGAGGGAAAGTCCGATGCGCTTCCCAAACCGGAAGCCTACACCATTAGCAAATGTGAAAAGCTGCCTCAGCCGGACATGTACCGACTGACGGCTCGTATCAAATATGGCGAGATTGACAGCGAAGTCCCATTGGACTTGAAAATTCTTTGGGCCGGCCGAACGCCAGTGATCACCATGGATGCATTTTGGATCCCCGGCATGGGCACTTTTGGAGCACGTGTGTTGATCCACGCTGGAAGGTATGCCGGGACTTGGCAGCACGACGAGATAGGTGGGCACCTATTTGGCGTGATTAAAAAAGAATAGAGGGTTCACAGTGCTCGGCCTCCCCCCGAAGGCCGAACACTGCACTCTCCCTTGCCGGAATTGAATCCACATCGCTTTGCCGCCATCCACCGACTCCCATTGGCAAAGCGATGCGAACTAAATTCCTGTGTAATAAGGAGTTGCCAACAACAATCTCTTTGACAGAACCTGATTCAACTCGGCAAAATTGAAGGCACTAGCAACTGTACTTGCACCGAGGACGAGATTGGTGAAACTGTTTGCACCGACATCCGCTGTGGCGTTGACGCCCACAACAACCTGCCCCTCACGGAATGGATATGGCTGGTCTTCCGTGACCTCGTAAGTCCCCTGTGCCAGCCCTGTAAATGAGTAATCACCATTCGCATCAGTAACCACGATCTGCGTTGCAATTGCACCTAATAGATCGGTACCGGTAAGGGTGATCTGGACATTCGCGATCGGTCCCTCACCCGTTTCTTGAATTCCATTATCATTGATGTCAATGAACACCGTACCCGAGATGCTTGACACCTTGGGATCTACCGTGGTGATCGCCGTCGCACTGTCATTGGCTGCGTTGGAATCACCCGTATCAGACGAGACCCCGACGCTATTTGTGATGCTGCTGGCAGCACCGGCTTCGATGTTGACGTTGATCGTCATCGAGCCACTCCCCCCAGCTACCATCGTTGCGACATTTGCCGTCACGACACCACCTGCCTCTGAAAGAACTTCACCTGAAGGCCCGGTACCGCTGACAAAGGTAACACCAGCAGGCAGCGCATCAGTGATCACCACATTACTGGCGCTCGAAGGACCGGAGTTGGTGACGTCGATGGTGTAGGTCAGTGTCCCCCCCACCTGCGACGCTGCCGATGAAACTGTTTTAGCCACTCCCAGGTCTGCTTCTGCGACAACGGTCACGTCAGCACTGTCCGAGTTGTTCGCAGTGTTATTCTCTCCCGCCGCCGACAAGTCCTGAACACTCGCTGCATTCGAAATCAATCCATCTGTGAGAGTATCAACTGTCACAGTGATCGTAGCAGTTGCTGTATCCCCACTGGCGATGTTCACCGAGGGGAAGGTGATAGTCCCCCCACTATCAACACCTGTTTGTCCTCCCATCGTTGCAGACACTAGAGTCACGCCCGAAGGTAACACGTCTGTAAGAATCACGCCGGGAGCAGTACTGGGTCCAGTATTCATCAGGGTGACGGTATACACCACAGTGTCGTCAGGGATTGAATTTGGGTCATCAGCAACTTTTGATACCTGAACATCAAAATCGGGCGTAAGCGTTGTGGATGCAGAGGCTGTATTGTTCGCTGGGTCCAAGTCTGTCCCCAGCGATGACACGGATGCGTTATTGACAACGGTTCCGGTCGCATCCTCTTGAATATCAGCTGTCAACGTAAAGACACGCGTCTCACCGTTGGGTAGAACATCGTACTGGACCGAGAGATTTCCCGTCGCGGCATCATAGTTGGTGTCATCAGCAGTCGGAGCGGTAATCACAACCCCCGTCAGCCCGGTCGGGATCGTGTCTGTAACGACCACTGTATTTCCATCACTGACGCTGTCGGTGTCGTGGCTAACAGTGAACGTGTAAACCAACTGGTCTTGCCCCGGCACTGCCGTGGCAAGATCAACGCTTTTACCCAAGATCAGATCGATCTGATTGAGAGTGGTGATACTCATTGCATCGGTATTATTGCCAAGGACCGTATCAGTGTCGCTTGTCGTTACGGTGGCTGAGTTGGGAATGTTACCAACAGCCGCTGCAGCAATCGTCGCATCAAATTCAAAAGTAACGCTTGCTCCGGCCAAGAGCGTTCCCACATCAACCGTCAAATCTTGACCGACGATGCCGTGGGTGGCACCTGAGGCAAGCGGGTTGAAACTGACGAAGGTCAATTCATCATCAAGCGTGTCCGTCACGACCACGTCGGCAGCGTCAGTTGCCCCGGTATTCGTCACCGTCAGGCTGTAAGTGACATCCTGTCCGGAAATTGGCGTGCCACTGGACGTTTTTGAGATAGCGAGATCGACAAAACGATTCACTGCCGTTGTAACGCTCGATGAGTTGTTCGCTGGGTTCGAATCCGTATTCGGTGTCGCTGATACCGTGGCTGTATTGCTGAGCGTCGTTGCAGGATTGGCACCAACGGTCACATTGACTGTCACGACCGACACCTGACTATTGGTCATCCCACCAATGTTGGCGGTTAAAACACCCGTCACGGCGTCAAAACTAACCTGCCCCGGGTTTCCATCCACGTCTCCTGATGCAAAAGTTACATCCGATGGCAGGGTATCAACGACAGTCACACCGGCTGCTGGATCAGGACCGTCATTGGTCACAGTCAAGGTATAAGTTAAGGGGTCACCTGCATTGACCGGGTCAACATTACCTTCTTTTAAGATAACCAGATCGCTCTCGACCAACTCCAACAACACACTATCGGAATTGTTCGCGGTATCAGATTCAATTTCAAAACCCGCCACTGATGCCGTGTTTGTGATATCACTGGTCTGATTCGCACCAACCGTTGTTAGCAACTGAATGGTGCCCGTTGTTCCGGCAGGAACCGTTCCCATGTCGACAGTCACCGTTCCTGCCGCGAAGCTCACCGTGAATGCCCCGGAAGGGTTGGCAGAACCTGTGTACGTCAATCCCGCAGGAATAGCATCAGTCAATACGACGTCGGTTCCATCGATCGCACCGAGATTCTCAACGGTCATATCGAAAACAACATTTCCACCAGCAATCAGATTGGAAAGTCCCGAATTAATCTCTTTCGTGACTTCAAGATCAATCTGCGGGAAAAAACCGAAGTCGAGCGTTGTATTCGTATTGGGGTCAGTGTCATCATCGTCGATCGGCTCACTATTTGATTCAAGCGTGATGGTTTGGGTAATCACATCACCGCTTGGCAGCGTCGTGCCATCATCGACTTGATCCACATTGTCGTCTGGATCGGACGGAGGGTCATTTCCCGTGCTATTGGAATACCCATCAAGTACTGCGGCCGGAAGAAACTGCGATGCTGGCACGACAGCGGCATAGAATCCAGGATCAAGCCCGGCAAAGGTATAGACGCCACCCGTGGAAGTTGTGGTGGTAGCCAACGGTGTATCGGTCGCTGGGTCGACCACATCGCCCGGTGCCGCCATTTGATAGAGATTCACGGTGACACCCAGCAAGCCACCCTCCAATGCGTCTTTTATCCCGTTGTTCTGTCCACCCACTGAGTTGTCGTCAAACAGTTGCCCCCCCAGATCTATCGGAAGCAGGTTGGGCATGCTTGCTGCAACAATTCCGGAGCTTCGGGATTCGATAATCGACGCAATGACATCACTATCAACAGCCAAGGTCACAGAGGCCTCAATTGCACCAACGTCAGTGAAGTCAGCTCCCGTGCCGCTGGCAACAATGAAAGATGAGAACGGAACGAAGGTTTCAACGGTGTTCGAAAGGTTTAGCGGTACAGCGATCGTCGTGCTAGAAGAATTTGCAGCGTCGGTGTAAACCGTCACAGTCAATGTTTCCCCGGCTGCATCCGAACGGGTCAACACAATCAAACCCGCTGCAGGGTCAGCTGTGGTACCGGTCGGATCACCGGTTAGAGAAACACTTGATAATCCAGTTGCGTCCAGAGCAATGCTTCCGTCAGTACCATCATATTGCAACAGGGCAGTGCCTTCCCCGTTCCCGAGCGACCCAATGGATAGTGTTGCTGGACCGGCGTCCACAAGTACAGTGATCTGACCTACTCCCGCTGTATTGGTAACTTCAATATCGCGCTCGCCGCCCACCACTTCACTCGCCGTAGAAAAACTAGTATTCGTCGAAATGGCATTATCTGCGGTGACAGACTGCGAGGTCAGGGAATAATCATCGATCAAGACGGCTTGGGTACCATCAGCATCGTTCGCCGTGACGTCAACCGTAAGCGAAGGTGGGGTGCTCAACTCTGGGACGGCTTGCTGCTGAAGAAAATATCTGTCTTCCGTCAGATTATCGAATCGATAGTTTCCGTTCGCGTCTGTAATGTCCGTACCCACCAGCGTATCGGTACCGCTATCGAAGACAAGGTTCGCGTTGGAGTCACGAAAAAGCTGAACTTGGACCCCCAGTGCTCCTGGTGTCCCAGGGGCGACAAGGTTTCCACCACCATCCACGAGCACAGGTGGATCGCCCGCCGAGCTCCCATCATGGTTTTCATCAACAAAGGCAACGCCAGCAATGGAGCCCAGATCGCTTGCAAGCAATTCACGTCGTTCCATGCACTCAAGACGCAAACGGCGACGCTGCCGACTTTTTAAGTTTTTCGCAGAAGATTGATTCAAGCCGCGGAAAATCTTTCGCCAAACCATGCTTATTATCCGTAACAGCCGGAGTGAATTGCGAGACGACCATGCCTGAATGGTCGCGAAGACAGAGTGGAGGATGCAGCAAGCAGCACTGCAATACCCGCCATGTGGGGGACAAATTCCTGCACACTCGTTGTTTATCGGACAGTTTGCCCAGTCAGCTTGACCTCGGCTTGTGCCACAAGCCATGTCTTAGGAACATTTCCTACCAACGGTACTCACCACCAAAGCTCAACCCTTGGACCCAGTAATCGGTTGTGTCAAAGGCAAACGCCGGACGGCCGAGGTTGGGAGCCACCGCAGGCGGTATTTGACCAGGATGCACATCCAAGTCGATTTGATCGCCGGGGCGGACAACGTTGGACCAGTAGATGGCCGTGTAACCAAGCGTCAACTTGCACTGCTTGGTCATTTGATAGCCAATTTTCAAGTCCAGCTCAGGGACGACAGCAAACTGGTTCTGAGAGTAACTGCCAATGTTAGAAGGCAAGGCGAGCAAACCTCCTGCTTCGACCAAGGTTGGCTGGCCCGTTTCGTTGATGATGGACTGACCATCAATATTGACGGTCTGCTTCGTGTTGCCCACTGCAAGTCGTATACCGGTTTCCAAACTCCAAAACCCTCGCGTCCGGCGTGTGATGTAGCCAATGTCAATGCCGTTGAACTGATTCTTGGTTTTGAAACTGTCGAACGAGGAAATAGTACCTTCGGGAATGCTTGGAGTGCTTGCCGTTACATTGAGGTCCTCAGAGATTCGGACACCTTCGCTCAGCTGCAAAAATCGATAGCCGAGAGTAAGTTCTGTTCGGCTGCAAAAGTGCTCTGGGCAACCGCACAAGAACCATTTGCTGCAGCCCTCTTCAGCCTGACGAAGTTTTCGGACTCGAAAACCGCCGCCAACCAGATCCGAGTCCGTATGAACCGTTACCGTTCCAGAAACCACGCCTGAAAGCGCCACCAACTCTGCATTTTCAGCGCCAATGGTCACATCATAGAAGGGACGTGTCAGGACGGGGGAGCCCGTACTACTTGCTGAGAATAGATCGGTGGAACTAGACAGGCTGAAATACTCGGCACCTATGCCCCAAGTGTGACAACTATCAAGCCACAGCCCAAATCGCAGTCGCACTCCATCAAGTGCGTCATCATGATACTCATCTCCGCCAGCAAGAATCCGGGTCCCTGGGTCACCGAGAACCCCTGGCGTGGGCGTGCCCGACAGATTGGTCGTCACAAGTGGCGGCAACTGCATGCCGTCCTGCCACCAACCAAGAAATTCAAATGACGCCCAGCCGTCCTGTGGCATGCAGAGGGTCAAGCATGGTCGCCACGCGTTTCCGCCACAGTGTTCACCGCAACAGCTCGCGCCACACCCACCATCACAGCCAATGGTGTCGCAGCCGACACACCCGGGGTCGTCACAACCACAGTCACTTGAGAAATGTTCTCCGATGATCTCACCCTCGTAGACCGGGGCAAGCGTGATCTGACCGTCAAGCGATCCAGAATTAGAAGGTGAGACGATTGAAATTGCTGATTCAGGCGGAGGACTCGGAATTCCCTCAGCTTGAACTTGCTGAATACTCCGGACGTCGGCACGCGGATCAACGGCAGGCACAACAACGCGGGTTTCTCGAACCCGCGAACGTGTGGGTTGCCAGTTCGCTCGGGCAGTTTGCTCGCTTCTGCGAACACTGCGACTGCGGGCAGATTCCTGAGCTTGAAGATTGTTGACCAGCAAAGCGGCAACAATGAGAGTTGTATTTATGGACAGGCGGAGGATTAACACTGGCTTCACCAATGGAAAGCTAGGATGGCGTGTTGTGAAACATCACCGAAACAGGTTTCCCCCCCTGTTTAATGATCCAGCAGCTGAAAACTAAAGCACTTCAACTACCGGCTCACAACAGGTATCGGCAGGCCCATGCCCAGACATCGCCCCAAAATCAGAAAAATCAGGAATTTCGGCAAACTCAACGCAAACGGAAAAAAACCCCCTCCTTTCCTGAACGTATCGCTGCTCCGACCAAGTCGAGCAACAGCGCAAGTACTCAATAATAGTGCCCTGCTTCCCGCCTCACGCACCGATCCGTGTGCTCTCTCAACAGCGGACCGGAAAGGAATGCCGCCCCTTCATGCTCGCCAATGAACGGCGCCACGCTCGCCATTGCTCATTTTGCAAGCAACACGCAACTCGGTTCATAAAAGACACCGCCTGCCTCAAAACATCAACGGTTTTTAGAATTCAAAGGGTGGTAGGTACCGCATTGGTGACCACTCCCCCTCATTGCTCGATGATCAAGATTTTTGGACGCCCCCCCTCCTGTACGATCGGAACCCAGCTGGCGAATCACCCCAACGGCCTCGGATGGTGCGACGCAACAACGGAGAACACTGCGACCTGGCAGACGAGGGTGGTGCGATGCAACAACTGCGAAACGTAACAACTGATAATCGACGCCATCGGAAAAACGCCAGCCCCGCCCGAGTGCTGAAACGCGATTCTGGGGGTAATCAACACATTCAAAGATTTGTCAGCATCCCGACAAAATCGAGCCTAATCGGTTATCATGTCGACTCCCATGTTTTGTCATTTGTAGAGACCCACCCCATGATTTTTCGACACCTGAGTATTGGCCTACTGTTCTTTTCCATTGCGGTGTTTGGCCGCGTCTCAACTGCCGCAGATTTTTCAATGGAGAATCCCCGTGCCGACTGGATTTGGGATGCAACGGGCACTTCTAGCAACAAACCGATCTACCTGCAAAAACAGTTCAACTTGGCGGCCAAGGCAACATCCGCTTCCCTGTTTACCGTTTGTGATAACACCTTGAAGGTGTGGGTGAATGGCAAGCTTGTCGGCCAAAGCAGTGAATGGTCTTCACCTATCCAAAAAGATATTGCCAAGCAACTTTCTCCGGGCGTCAACACGATTGCTGTCCAAGCAGCCAACCAAGGTGGCCCCGCTGGCTTCACCCTGAAGCTTGTTGTCAAACAACAGGGTGCAAAGGACATCATCATTCTGTCTGACAAGCAGTGGAAAATGAGTCCAACCGAGCCGCAAGGAGCGTGGACGGAAAAAGGCTACGATGCCTCAAAGTGGATGGGCAAACTAACCAAAGTCGGAACGATGGGTGACGCCCCCTGGGGTGTACCCGGTAAACAGGGCGGCTCGAAATCGGTGGTCAACAGTACCCCCCAAACCGTGGATGACTTTGCTGTTGAACTTGTCTACGAAGTTCCGAAAGATCAAGAAGGTTCATGGGTTTCGTTGACCACTGGCCCAGATGGCAAACTGATTGCCTGTGACCAAGGTGGCAAAGGTGCCTTTTGGATCCAGGTCAATGAATCTGATGCTGGTCCGAGTGCTACGGTTTCCCCCTTGGCAGTGAATCGTCCGGGAACCAACAGCCCTCTCAGCGGCGCTCAGGGACTGCTATGGGCACACGACGCCTTGTGGTTTCACCAGAATGGGGGCCACCTTTACCGGGTAACGGATTCAAATGGAGACGGTGTTTTGGATCAGGCGGAACAGGTCCCAAGCCAGCGTGGTGGTGGTGAACACGGGAACCATGCAGTGATCGAGACAGAAGACGGCCAAGGCATCTACATGGCAGGTGGAAACCACGCACCTTTGGCAGAGTTGTCTCGCCGTCGTGTGCGATCATGGGAAGAAGACCTGCTGCTGACACGGATGTGGGATGCAAACGGTCACGCCCGAGGAAAACTCGCTCCGGGTGGATGGGTTACTCGACTTAATCCTGAAACCTTGGAGCAGGAATTAGTTTGCATCGGTTTCCGCAACCAGTATGACATTTCGATCAACCGTTTTGGTGATATGTTCACTTACGATGCGGACATGGAATGGGACATGGGATCACCTTGGTACCGCCCGACTCGCATTTGCCAAGTCGTCAGTGGTGGCGACTACGGATGGCGTAGCGGAACCGGCAAGTGGCCCACCTATTTCGAAGATAGTTTGCCACCGGTTGTCGAGATCGGGCCGGGTTCACCCACTGGGGTTGTTTCGGGTGTGGGAGCAGCATTCCCAGCCAAATACCAGGATGCCCTGTTCGCCTTGGATTGGACATTTGGAACGATCTACGCAATTCACATGACACCCGAGGGTGCGGGCTACACTGGCACCAGCGAACCTTTTGTTACGGGAGCACCTCTGCCCGTGACCGATGCAGTGATCGGTCAGGATGGATTGCTTTACTTCACTG
>Ga0315322_10001178_pt1 | contig 20064 bp, 11 predicted proteins | sample M110021515metaG_FD_203461 | JGI IMG/M metagenome (GOLD analysis project Ga0315322, IMG submission 203461) | Ammonia-oxidizing marine archaeal communities from Monterey Bay, California, United States - M1 100m 21515 | ecosystem: Environmental > Aquatic > Marine > Intertidal zone | place: USA...
CCGGTCTGCTTCTTGTCGCCTGGTGAAGCGTGTGAAAAGAGATACGCGGTGATGGCGCGCGCCGAGTTGTCGAGATCGTTGCGGAACCAGAACGCGACGGTGTAGGAGTCAGCGGGAATGGGAGCCTCGAGACGAATTCGGCCTTCCGTCACCTCAGCAAATTGGCCCGGAGAGAATTTCACCCCTTTTTCGATCACGAGGTCGTCGGGTTTTTCGTCGAGCCTGGCATGCACCACTGGTTCCAAGGACTCGATGCTTTCTCCGTAGCTCTTTGCGAAGTCGGGCGGCGGCTCTTTTGTGGAGTCCGAGGCTGGCTCCTCAAGCGTGTCTCGCAGCGCGTGGAGCGGAGTGGGCGGAGCGGTGAGTTTCTCGTTCGCAGCTACGCCCCACAATGTTTCGGTGCTGTTGAAGACTCCCGCCAGGGCATAGTAATCGCGGGTCGGGATCGGGTCGTGCTTGTGGTCGTGACAACGTGCACACGAAACGCTTAGCCCCATCACGGCGGTACTCACGACGTTGATCTGGTCGTCCACCACATCCATCGTGAAGTTCTGGTTCATGGCAGCCGCCGGCTTGTAACCCATCGCGAGAAATCCGGTGGCGGTGAGTTGTCGATTGCGTTCATCGGCGGTGGTGGCGGGAAGAAGATCGCCCGCAATTTGTTCGGTGAGAAAGCGATCGTAGGGAAGGTCGGTATTGAAGGCCCCGATGACGTAGTCGCGGTAGCGCCACGCATTCGGAAAGGTCGGATTGCGTCCCAGTCCGTCGTTACCATTCGACTCGCCGTAGCGCGCCACATCCAGCCAGTGTCGACCCCAGCGTTCGCCAAACTGCGGGGTAGCGAGCAGTCGGTCGACGAGCGATTCGAGGGCTGCCCGTTTGTCGGTCGCGAACTCCGCGCGGAAGGACGCCAGTTCTCCAGCGGTGGGCGCCAGGCCAATGAGATCGAAATGCAATCGCCGCATCAAGGTTTCCGCATCGGCATCGCGGGTTGGTTCGTGACCTTCCGCCTCGAGGCGGGTCAGGATGAACTGGTCGATCGGATCGCGGACCCAGTCGGATTTCTGAAGATCCGGAACCTTCGGAACGGTGACCGGTTGGAAGGACCAGAGCGCGGCGGGGTCAGTCGGAGGAGGGTCGTTTTCCTCCCCGGAACTCGGCTTGTTGCTTCGTGGATCCGGTGTGCCCAGTTTGATCCACTTCACGAAGTAGTGAGCCACTGTCTCGGGAAGAGGATCTTCGGGAGGCATCTCAAGTTCATCGACCCAGCGCAGGGCTTGCACAATGAGGCTCTCCTCCGGGTTGTCGCGATCAAAAAGCGGACCGGACTCGCCGCCCTTGAGGATTCCGGTGCGGCTATCGAGCAGGAGTTTTCCTCCGACCTTTTTGGCGTTTGCGGAGTGGCACTCGTAGCAGTGCTCAGAGAGGACGGGGCGGATCTTCTTCTCAAAGAAGGCGAGGCCTGGGTTCTCGGCGTTCAGAGGAGAAAACGAGCTGTACAGAAGCAGTATCCCGAGCAGCTGCGTGCTGGTTCTGCGATGCCTTGAGGCGTTTTGGAATGCCGAGAGACTCAAACTGCTAATTGCTAGAAGACATGGGTTTTCAGGTGGGGTGGAAACCTCCAAGCCGGTGAACATCATGAATGAAGAGAAAACAGAATCAACCAAATCCTACGACACGACTGCTAGGAATTTACTTTTGGGCGAAAGGGGTGAAGTCGCATTTGGACCGGAGATGATGGGGTGAAAGGGGGGTGACTTGAAAGGACCAATGGAGTGTGTGTTTATAGACTATATATGAAACGTATATTCTATGGAATCGGGATTGTGATGGTGGTGGTAAATGCTTGTGTTGCCGAGGAGAAGAAGCCGAATGTGGTTGTGATTTTCTTGGATGATTCGGGTTATGGCGACTTTAAGCCTTTTGGTGATCCTGCGTATGCGACGCCAGAAGTGGAGAAATTGGCGAAGCAGGGAATGCGGCTTAACCAGTTTTATGTTCCTCAGGGCATCTGTTCGGCATCTAGGGCTGCGTTGTTAAGTGGATGTTATCCAGGAAGGACCAAGGTATTTAGTGCTCATGGACCTGGAGGGAGAGGGTTGGAGCCAAAGTTTATGACGATGGCTGAAATGTTAAAGAAACATGGGTATGCTACTGGGCATTTTGGCAAGTGGCATTGTGGTGATCAAGCTGAGACTCGACCATTGGCGAGGGGTTTTGATGAGCATGCGGGGTTGATGTATTCTAATGACATGTGGCGATTTCACCCTGTGAGCCCAAAGCATTGGGGAAAGAAACCATTGCAATATTGGGAGAATGGGAAGGTGAAAATAGAAGATGTATCAAAGAAGGATCAGGAGAGTTTGACCAAGTGGGCGACCGACTACTCTGTAGATTTCATTAAGCGAAATAAGGAGAAGCCATTCTTTTTGTATTTAGCTCATTCGATGCCCCATGTTCCCTTGTTCTGCAGCAAGGAATTTCAGGGGAAATCTGGCAAGGGATTGTATGGTGATGTCATTATGGAGATCGATTGGAGTGTAGGTCAGGTGAATAATGCTTTGAAGGAGGCTGGAGTGGAGCGTGACACCTTAGTGATTTTTAGTTCTGATAACGGACCTTGGGCAGCTTATGGCGAGAGGGCTGGGGTGACGCCATTTAGAGAGGCAAAGGCGACGAGTTTTGATGGTGGGACACGGTCGGCAACCGTGTTCAAGTATCCGGCGAAGGTGAAAGCAGGAAGTGTGTTGGATAAAGCTATTTGCTCGATTGATCTGTTACCAACAGTGGCTCATTTGACTGGGGCGAAGTTGCCGACGAATGAGATTGATGGGAAGAATATTTGGAAGATGCTTGGTGGGAGTGGGGATGCTGAGAATCCGCATGCGTATTATGCTTTTACGACAGGTAGAAATTTAGAATGTATTGTGAGTGGTGACGGGAAGTGGAAGTTACATAAACCTCACGGGTATCGTCATGTTGTAGTGGGTGGAAAAGGTGGGATGCCAGGAAGGCAGGTAGGCAAAAAAATTGAGTGGGCTTTGTTTGATTTAGAGAATGATCCAGAAGAGAAGGTGAACTTATTTGAAAAAGAGAAGGAAGTTGCAGCTCGACTCAAGAAGCTTATAGAGGGGCACCAGCAGAAGTTCTAAACTGCTACTGCTAGGAATTTTCTTTTGGCGGAAAAGGTTTGAAGTCGGATTGGGACCGGATCGGAGGGCGGGGAAAAGGAGGTTGTTTTACCTATCTTCGAGAGCCATTATAATAACCTTTATCTATTTAAAAGTTCACGACCACACTCTATAAAGTAATAGATTACAAATTAAGGACATTTATCATAAACTCCATTGATTCATCAAAGCTTTCAACCTTGGAAACAGTATCTTTATCAACGCTTGGGAATCGATTTAATTTCCTCGTCGGTAGGCCAGTATTTATGCAGATCTTTGAGGAGTGGAATACGCGCTGAACGAACGATGCGAAAACCAACCCAATGGGCATCGGTGTGATACCATACAGATTTTGGAGCCTGAGGGTCCTGGTCCTTCCATCCCGGATATGACAGCAAGCGTTTGGCACTGCGCAGATCAGCTGGATCATCATCCCAGCCGCCGCCACGGGCCACCCGGTCATAAATTTTAGTCGGCCAGGCTGCTTCCAAAGGAGGATTGTCAGTTCCGGCCGCCACCGCAGAGGATACAGGGTTTTTTAATGACCCTTGTTGATAGAAGTCTTTATCAAAACTATCCAGGACCCATTCAGAAACATTTCCGTGCATATCGTGGAGGCCCCATGGGTTTGGTTTTTTCTTACCAACTTCTTGGTATTTCTCGTCTGAATTCTCAAAGTACCAGGCATAATCACCAAGTTTTGACTCATCATCACCGAATGAATATTTAGTTTTTGTGCCGGCACGGCAGGCATATTCCCATTCTGCTTCAGTTGCCAACCGATAAAAATGCCCCGTTTTAGCAGAGAGCCACATGCAATAACACTTTGCCGCCAACTGAGTCATGCAGATAACCGGTCGATTCTCCTTGCCCATACTGAAACTCATATCCATGTAAGGGCCAGTCGGACGCGACACGATATCGGCCAGAACATCGGCTTCATTACTCTTATATCTATCTTTATCGCGGCGCACTATATCCAGATTAAACTGCCAGATTTCATACTGCTTCCAGGTCATCTCGTACTTTTGCATCCAGAAAGGGTCAATGCTCACTTCTTGTTTCGGTTGTTCATTTTTTTCTGACCCACCGCGCACATAAGTGCCACCTGGAATAGCCAGCATATCGTAAGTTGCGTCAGTTCCCGGTATAGTATTTGTATAGTTTTTTGTTTCCTGAAGTTTGCCGGCCAGCTTCTCAAAACCAAGCTTCGTGTAAAGTTCACTGGGAGATATATCGACTCCAGCAACAACTTTCGAAGGACGCTTTTTGGGCAGCAGTTTTACTTCAGCCGGGTATTCTGCGCCCTGCTCGATCCATTTGCGAATCAAAGCGCTCTCCTTATAAGTCACAAACTGCCCTTTTTTCCTGTTCTTGGCAGGTGGCATCATCATGTCATCCTCATCGTTTTCTTCTGTGAGCAAAATCAAAGTATAAAGAGTACTCTTCAGTGGGTTTCCCGGAGTAATGGAACTCTCAACATCTTCATTGTTTGTAAAAGCCCACTCTTTAGTATCGAGGCGCAAATCGGCTTTCTGTTTTGTCGGACCGTGGCAGCTGATACAGGCGTATTCCAAAACAGGTTGAATGTGTTTAACGAAATCGACTTTTTCCGGTAACTGGTGTTTTTGCGCGTTCAGCTTTACACCTTTGGTCCAATGAGCTCCCTGAGTTATCCAGTTTTTTAGAACTGTTGTTTCTTCTATACTCAAAACATGCATATGGTCAGTCGGCGGCATAACATCGGCATCATCGGCTGCAAGGACACTTGTCGAATAAAGGGAGCTCTCCAGCGCTTTTCCAGGAATAACAACCGGGTGTTTTTTCTTCTTGCCGGCCCCTTTTAACATTTCTGCCTGTGTATCCAGCCGCAAACCGCCTTTTGCTTTGCTTTCCTGATGGCAGCTTACGCAGTTGAATTCGAGAATTGGTTTTACATCGCGTGCGAAATCGAGCTTGGCAGCACTTAAGGGCCAAGCGGCAAGCAATGCCGTTGTGATAAGTATGGATTGTTTAAACATATGGATTTCTATTTTAATTTTTCAAATTCTGGGAAAGCGGATGACTTATAATAAAACTTACAGCCATCGCGTACCTGCACAATTAGGGCTTCTGCACCGCTTGTTTTTTCTATCATCCTAAGACCTTCTTGCGGCCCCATGACACTGATTGCCGAAGCCAGACTGTCGGCCTGGCGACAATTATTGGCAATGACACTGACGCGGCAGCGGTTTTCAAGAGCAAAGCCACTGCGTGGATCAATAATATGTGAATAGCGTTTACCATTAATTTCAACATACTGGAGTGTATCCCCTGAAGTGGCAATTGCCCCCCGTTTCAAATGGATCAAATCACCTTTTTCATCTTTAGTGTCGGATATATATAACGGCCACTGGCCTTGAGGGTGAGTCGTCATGACCATATCACCACTCCCGTCGACGAGAGCGTGTTTAATTCCATCGTGACATAAGGATTTCAAAGCTTCATCGGCGGCATAGCCTTTAGCAATTCCGCCCAAATCAAGGCGCATACCACCTGTTGTTAGTAATAGGCGTCGATTTTGTTCATCAAAAATAACTTTATCCATACCAACCCTGAGCATGGCGCGTTCTAGTGAGCGCTGACGCGGTATTTTTTTTGTCCAGCGAGATTGACGCCATAAGAGAGTAAGCGGCCCGGCGGTAACGTCAAAAGCTGCATTACTGAGAGAATTTATTTCACGGGCCGCTTCCATTACATTCCACAGATCCGTGCTAACTAAGGTGTTTTCATTTTTACCGGAATTTTCAGAGAGTTTCCATATTTCGCTATCTGTTTTATAATCACTCATAATATCATTGAGTTGACTGATACGTTGGAAGGCCTTATTGGCGGCAGTTTCGGCTTGTTCGAATGAAGCGGCATATAGAACGATGCGAAAATCAACTGCCATTTGCCGAGACTCAAAAGAGTAGGCACTATCTGGGCTACCGGAACACGAAACCGGCAAATTTAAGAATAGAATGGCGGCGGAGATTCTTTTAACAAATTTCATATTTTTGTTCTTCTTCAATTCGATTTACACAACTTAGCGCGCACAAAACTTAAAATGCTGCAAAAATAAAACATTCATTCCTTTTTTTTCTACACCTACTTTAGGGCTGGCTGCTAGGAATTTGCTTTTGGCGGTAGGGCTTTGAAGCCGAATTTGGACCGGAGCTGATGGGGTGAAAGGGGGTTGCGGGCGAAAGAGGGGGGCTGTTGTGGAATGAGGTGGCGTTTGAGGATGTTTCGGGACGATGAACTGCTCGCCCAGCAGGCATTTTGCCAGGAATTGAGGGTTTCAGAGCGTTGTCCATGCCGTAGGAGCGTAGGTAGGGAAGCCGCGTAGCCAAGGTTTTACTGCTAGGAATTTGATTTTGGCGGTAGGCCATGAAGTCACATTTGGACCGGAGCAGAGGGGGGAAAGGGGGTTACATTGGAATAACGAAGATCATCTCGATGTTGGGAGTCTTGGCCCTCAACGAAAGCACCGCCACCACGGCCACGGAGAAAAAGAAGGAGAGGATTGTAATAAAATACTAAGGCTCCATCGGTAGCCCCTCTAGGCCAAAAATTTTTCCATCCCAGACGAACTTTGACGACTACTCTTTCCTGCCTTTCTTGATCTTGCCAATTCCCTCCCAAATATCCCTCCGCCTCCACTCAGGAGCTTGCAACTGCAAATCCCAGATGGCCAACCCCATCAACGACTTTGAGCCAATCCAGCTCACCTGTTGAAACGCTGACTTCCGCTGCCACTTCGCGAGATGACTGGGCACCCCCAAAAGCAGTTTTGACGAGTGCTGTCCTCCCGCCTTCGCAATAAATTCATAAGACCGCCAATCCGTGGCCCCGGCTCCAGTCTCCGAATAACCCATCACATGCAACCCATCGATGTGAGGCAATAGCTCAGCCCACCATCTCTGGTTGGGCGCGTGCCACTTGTAGGCAAACGTATCGACCGTCAATTCTTTCCCTCCCTCCCGGAGTCGCCTGGACAGCTCCTTGATGAATGAGATAAACGCCTCCCGGTCTTTGTCCCGATTCCCTTTCCCCTCGAAATCAATATCCACTCCGTCGAGCTTCAGGCGCAAGGTTTCCGAAACCAGCACCTCCACCAATTTATCCCGATTTTTCTCAAATGCTGACCTCGCCAGTTCCCAGTCCCACCCCTTTGTGCTGGTATTGTAAACGCAGAGCATGGTCTTCACTCCATTTGCCTCTCCCCACTTCCGGAAACTAGAAACCGTCGCATCACCAATCGGCTTGAACCGATCCACGAACTTGACTCCCCCGTCCTCGGTCGGCACCCAAAACTGTAGTCCCAAATGGGTTAACCCTTCCTTCAATACGATTCCGTCGAACGATTGATCCAGACTCTTCCTGCAAGCCTCTACCGCGTAAGGTGGCACCCAACTCATCACCCGCCCCTGGCCTTTCTCGTTTTGGGCGTGACCTCTTTCAGCTAAAAACACACCGGTCAAGATCAGCGCCAAACAAAGTCGAACGAATTTGGTCATAGCCGGAGCATCAGGTCTCTTTCCTCATTTGTCATGCCATTATCTTGCGAGATGACCACCCCGCAAAACTTCCGCATCCTTTCTCAGGCCTCCCACTAGAGAACACCAACTAGTCTTGCTTCCAATGCCCCGATGAAATTTTTTCTGTGAACTCTTAGGAATTTTCTTTTGGCGTGAAAGGGTTAAAGTCTCGGCCGCTAGAAGCGGTAGGTGAGAGGCGTGTTTGGCGCGGGGTGCTTAGGAAGCTCGGCCACGTTATTTTAGCGGTGGATAATTTGGACGGAGTGCCAGAAGCCAAATTCATTACGCCAGTCGTTGGGGCGGTTTTCGAGGTCGAGGTTGATTTTTTGGCCCGCGAATTTGGTGAGGTCGATTTCGATTTCGAGCCACTCCGACTTGACCGTTTTGAAAGAGACGATTTGGTCGTGAAGGACTTTGTTGTTGGCGAGAACGCGGAGCTGCCAGTCGCCGTGGGGATGGTAGCTGCAGCGAATTTTGAGGAGGGTGGATTTGCCTTTGGGAACTTGGAGTTGGCGTTTGAGTGAGCAGGGAGTTTTTTTGTCGAGGGGATGTGTTTGGACGGCTTTTTCGTTTCGGAAACTTTTCAAAGCGACGACCCCACCTTCGCCGACGTTTTCGACTTTGAAGCCGGGAGCGATTGCTTCGATGGCTTGAGCCCATTTGGCACGGAGATTTGGACGGGGTTTTTTGTGATTTTGAGGGGACCCGCTGATCATGCGACGGGCGACGGATTCGGTGAGGAAGGGGATTTTTGTTTGAGCGGCGAGAGCGAGGGCCTTTTCTGGGTGCCCGGTGACGAGAGGTTCCAAGGCGAACCAGATCATGCGGGGGAGTTTGGGGTCGTCGATATCTTCAGCGTGTTGGGAAAGCGCGTTTAGGATGGGGAGGCGATGGTCGAGAGGGAGGCGAGGAACGGCGGCCGCGAGGTAGAGACGGACGGTGGGAGAGGGGTCGCTTTGGGCGAGTTTTTCTAAGATGGGCTTGATGGAAGCGGGTGGCGATTTGTCTTCGCTGAGAAGTTGGATGGCCCAAGCGCGGACGTGTTCGTCAGAGTGGGCGAGAAGTTGGATGAGCCTTTTTTCGGCGTCTTTGGTGAAACGTTTGGTGACGTGTTGGGCCCAGAGGGCGCGGAGGCGTTTGGGGGAGGTTTTTGAGCTTACGAAGAATTCGTCGAGAGCTTTGTGGACGGCTTTTCGATCAAGCTTTCCGGAAATGGTGCGGTGGTGGAGTTCGGTGCGAGCCTGGCGGACAAACCAATCATTGGGGTGGTTTTGAAGTTGGCAAAGTTCAAGATCGGTGAGGGAGGGAATGTTTGGTCGAGCGATGCGTTTCGCGTCCTTGGGCAGGATGCGATAGATGCGTCCACTCTTTGGGAAGTTGATGGCATTTCCGCAGATGTCGGTGTCGTGCCAGTCGAGGATGTAGACGCCACCATCAGGTCCAATTTCCATACTGAAGCCAACCCAGGCGAGATCGTTGGTGGGCATGAAATCACTCCCGTGTCGGCCGATGTAGGTGGAGCCATTTGGTTCCATGTAATCGGCGAGGACGGCATGCTCGTGGATGTTGCACATGAAGAGCTGGTTGTGGTATTCGGAGGGGAAGGTATCGGCCAAATAGAAGCGGGCTCCGCCGTGCGCAGAGAGGTGGGTGTGGTCGCGGATCGTCTGGATGGGCGCGTAGGTGTAGGGGTTGAGGTTGGGGCGGGATTGTTTGTGGTAGATGCCGCCTTGGACGATGTGGAAGAGATGGGGGATGACGCAGCAGGTGGCAAAGCCGTGGCCGAGGTCATTGAAGTCGAAGCCCCACGGATTGGAGAGGCCGCGAGCGAAGATTTCGAATTCGCGAGTTTCGGGGTGGAAGCGCCAGATGCCGGCGTCGAGGTAGAGGCGGTCGTCTTTGGAAGCGCCAGGTTTCCCGATGAGGGAGTGGGTGAAAACGCCTTGGCAGCCGTAGAGCCAGCCGTCGGGTCCCCAGATGAAGCTGTTCAGAGTTTCGTGGCGGTCGTGCATGCCCCAGCCGTCGAGAAGAACTTCGGGTTCGGAGTCGGGAACATCGTCGCGATTGGCGTCGGGAATGAAAACAAGATTAGGCGGGGCTCCGAGGTAGACACCACCGTGTCCGATCGCGATACCGGAAGCGAAGGTGATTTTATCGTGGAAGAGTTTCTTGGTGTCAAAGACGCCGTCGCTATCGGTGTCCTCAAAAATCTGGATGCGGCTGAGTTGTTCGTTTTTGTGCGAGCGTCGGTTGACGTAGTTATAGTTTTCTACGACCCAGACGCGTCCCCGGGCGTCGAAGGTAAAGGCAATGGGTTCGCCGATGTGCGGCTCGGAGGTGTAGATGGAAACGTCGAATCCCTCCGGGATGGACATTTTGGATACGGCTTCCTTGGGCGTGAGGAAGGGAGCGTCGCTGGTGCGGTGTTGCTTGCCACGGTTCTGGGCAAGCGAGGAAGTGATCGCGAGAGCGGAGATGCAGAGGAGTGGGGTGAGTGGTTTCATTTACTTGGAGAGTGGGACTTGTTGCTTGGTCTGCATGTATTTGAAGAGAGCGACGATTTCGTCGTTTTTGAGGGTTTGTAGAAGGCCGGCGGGCATCATGGAAAAGTTGGAGACGGTGCGGGATTTGATATCACTTTTTGGGATAGTTGTTTTTTGGCCGATCATGTTGAGGACAACTTTTTGTTTATCTTCTTCACTGACGTTTCCGGCAAGAGTACGACCGTCTTTGGTGGTGATGGTGACCATCTTGTAGGAGTCGGCGATGTCGTCGCTGGGGTAGAGAATATTGAGAAGGAGGTAGTTTAGATCGGCGCGGTTTGAGCCGGTGAGTTCGGGGCCGATTTTTCCGCCCTCGCCATACATGACATGGCAAGCGGAGCAGATCGTTTGGTAGAGTTTGCGACCGGAAGAAACGTCGACTCGCGCGAAGGCGGCGGGGGTGGCGAGAGCTTTGTATTTGGCGATTTCAGCTTCCTTGTCAGCGGGAAGTTTTTTGAGGCCGAATTCTTTGGTGAAGTCGGGTCCGAGCATCAAAGAAAGGGAGCGGGCGATGTAGGCTGGGAGAGCTTCGCGGGAGATTTTTTTCTCCTTCAAAGCGGTATGGAGAGCTTTGGCGTAGGCTTTGCGAGTGGCGAGAGTTTCGATGACGGCACGTTGGGCGTCGGGTTCGAACTTGGGGTAGCGGCTGAGGAGGAGGTCCGCGGCATCAGGCGTTGGGGCCGAAGTGAAGGCGCGGATTGCATTGATTCGCAGAGCTGGTTCATCGAGGAGAGATTGAAGGGTGGGAGCGAGTCCTTCGTGACGTTGGGTGAGGAGGGAAGTGAGGGCTTGCTTGCGATCAGGGATGGCGGCGTCTTTGTTTTTGAGCGTCGCGAGGGCGCGTTGGGCGGCTTCCTTGTCGCCAAAGACCTGGCTGAGTTGCTCGAGGTGTTTGGTGAGCTCGGGGTCGTTTTGATCAAGGAGTTTGGTGCGGAGTTGGTGCCAGGTCACGGGTGGGGTGAGATTGCGTTGACCATCGAGTCCAAGAAGGATGCCTTTGAGGAGGGCTTTTTGAATCGCGGGGTTATCGGTGACTGCAAGTTGGGTAAAGAGGAGGGAGAAGGCTTCCTCACGATCCATTTCCACGATGCTTTCAAGGCGCGCTTGATTGAGGTCAATGAGGGGAACAGGTTTGGCAGGGGTGGAGATGAAGGTGACGTCGCGGTAGGGTACTTTGCTGTAGTCTTCCCACTTTTTCGTGAGGGCTTTTGGATCGAGTTTTCCGGTGTGGATGATGAAACGGTGACGAATCGTTTCGGTTTGGTCCTTTGGGATTTTCCAATCGCCAAGGATGGCGCGGGAGGGTCCGATTCCAAGTTGTCCGTCGACTCGCCAGGGTAGGGGGAAATCGCTGTTTTTCGGATGGTCGAAAATGGCGATGTGCCCCCAGTCGTCACGTCCTTCGATATCCATTCCAACATCAACCCAAACTGCACGTTTCCCTTCGGCCTGGCCGTTTTTCTGAAGAGCGGAATTCACCACTTCTCCTTTTGTTTTACCTTTGTGCCAGGGCATGCGAAGGAAGAGTCCACCGTATTTCCATTTTCCGATGGTGACATCGGTATTGGCTTTGCCTTCCCAAGTGAGGTCGAGGGTGTGCTCTTCATTTGAGGAGGACATGATCCAAGTTTGGGTCTGGGTGAGGACAGCTTGCCCCTTCGCATCGAGGAGGGCGTAGGAGGTTTGCCAGGAAACCGAGGAACCGGATCGCTCTAAGATTTTGGTGGAGTTACGTTTCCAGTAATCGCTTTGAAGATTGTGGAAGTGGTCGCGGCCATTGACGCGAGTGAATCCCCAATAGAGGCCAGTTTGGTGTTTGTGATGGCCGGGACTGAATTCAGTGAGTTCACCTTTTCCATCGGGGGCGACAATGGGGTGAAGGTAGGGGCGAGTGGTGGGGCCAGCGACTTGGGTGAGAATGGACTTTTTGGAGTCACCGCGGTGAACGGTGATGAGGCCAGCCTCGGAGTCGTGGTTGAGACGCAGGTTGTCGGCGGTCACAAGGGAAGTTGAGATGGCCAAGAGGAGAGACGAGAGAAGTCGGGTCATTGTTTCTTAAATTGAACTTTAGCGTGGAAGGTCTGCGTGGAGAAGTGGAGGAGTCTGCCAAAGTTGGGGTTTTGGTGCTTTAGCCATACGGCGGTAGGCTAGTGGTTTTGCTCAAATATTTCTAGTGCGGGAGCGATTATTTGGGGATTAAAACGACACCTTCCCCCACTAGGGTTAGATTGTAAAAGTCAAAACAAGATGGTTTTTGCATCGATACCGACGTCGGTAGTGGTGATGGGAGAGTCTCTCACAAGAGATCTCTTTTCACGGAGTTTCTGCGCTAGCTCGCTTGGGTTTCATTCAGAAATACTCGTTGATACGAAGGTCGAATCGGATTCTAAGGCAGGAAATCTTCTACTTTAGAGGGAGCGGTGAGGTGGGTTTGTTACTGCTGCGAAGATTGTAGGTTCTTTCTGATTTTTTTGAATCCAGCCTTCTTTGAGATTCTGAGAAGTGCAATTCTAGATCGCCAAATGCGGGGTATTGGTTATTACTTCCCTATGCAAAAAAAGTTTTTGAAGTTGGTTGCTGCTCTTTTTTTGATGTTGGCAACTGGGTCACCATTTGCAGGGGCTGGTGAAGTCCGCACTTGGACGGCTACTGATGGACGCACCCTTGAGGCGGAATTTATCACTGCGAACGAAAGGAATGTGACTCTTCGTCGCAAGTCGGACCGGAAACGCTTTACCTTATCGCTGGATAAGATCTCAGACTCAGATCGGAAGTGGGTGGCAGAGGCGCTTGAGGACCTGGAGGGACCTGGTGCGAAGGAGCCTAGCGGGATCTTCGAAGGCCGCTTGACAGAAGATTGGGAGAAGATGGAATATGAGAGCCTCAAGTTTCGCTTTTACAGCGAGAAAAGAATGAGCCCAAAGAAACGTTTTCCGGTTTTGATTTTTTTACACGGAATGGGGTCTGGTGGCAGTGATAATGAAAAGCAGCTCAATGGGATTGTTCGCAATTTTGCTCAAGGACGGTTTCATGAAAAAAATCCTTCTTTCATTTTTGCACCCCAATGTCCTGATGATTCGAAAGGTTGGCGCGGTGAATACCTTACAGATGTCATTGGGCTCCTCAAAACGGCGATCGAGAACTTGCCGGTCGATGAGGATCGCATCTATATCACCGGACTTTCGATGGGTGGTTTCGGGACTTGGTCTGCCTTGGCAGAGGCGCCTGATCTTTTTGCGGCAGCGGTGCCGGTGTGTGGAGGAGGCGATCCTAGGACAGCTAAGACAATTAAAGACATCCCAATTTGGACTCACCACGGGGTGGCAGATGCGGTTGTAAGTGTAGAATTAACACGCCGTATGGTGGCCGCTTTAGAGAAAGAGAAAGGTCATATTAAATACACTGAATATGATGAAGCCTCTGGGGTGAAACATGATGCTTGGACTCCTTGTTATTCGAATCCAGATGTCTTTGAGTGGATGTACGAACAGCGAAAAGGACAGAAGGATAAGAAATAGAGTTTGTGATTTGATCTTTCCGCCGAATCAAAACCTTTTGTGACCTCGTCCAATTTTCCGGGTTGTTCAGCTCGCTGGGATCACCGGAAACTAGAGTTCCTCGACGGTGAACTCACACAAAATCGTTTGTTGAGTTTCCGGATGGGTGAGATGCAGTTGATGGAGACCAGGGGTGAGGGTTGCTTGGTTTCCGTTGATGTTGAGGGTGTCGGAGGCCCAAATGACGTTTTTGAGGTTTGCTCCCAACTTTAGCTGATCCGTATTGCCCGGGAGTTCCGGGTCCAAGTAGTAGGTTGCGCCAGGGAGAGGAGTCAGGAATTGTAGAGTCAGATTGGTGATTGGACGTGAATCAGAGAGGGCGAAAGCGTGGCTTTTGACATTATCATCCGATTGAAACCATTCGGCATAATCGAGCGAGAGGAGGGCCCGTTTATCCGAGTGATAATCTTGATTTGAAACAGGCAATGGCAGCCGTGCCTTAGGGCAGAGTTCCTGCTTGTGGAAGGGGCTTCCTTTTTTCGGTAGGATTGGAAAATAATGTCCCGTTCGTTCATCAACGGAGATGCGAGTGAGGGAATTTGGTGGTGATGGAAAAGCGGGTGTATGATCCTGGTGTAAAGCCAACATGGTGCGGTGAAAGATCGGTCCGGCACCTGTGACTCCAGAGATGCCGGCCATGGGAGTATTGTCAAAGTTACCAACCCAGACACCGACGGTGAAATTGCCGGTGAATCCAAGGCACCAATTATCCCGAAAATCAGAAGAAGTTCCGGTTTTGACCGCGCAGCGGAAGGGAAGTCGAAGGATGGAATCATTTCCAAAAGCTCCGGCGCGGGCCTGGTTGTCGGAGAGGATGTCTGTGATTAAAAAACAGGTCTCGGGGGTGAGGGGGTAGATGGAGTTCGTTTCACTTTGGTGGATCAAGGAAGGTGGGAAGTGCTCGCCGAGTCTGGCGATTGTTGCGTAAGCGTTGGTGAGGGAAAGGAGCGAGACCTCGGCATTACCGATGGTAAGCCCCAGTCCGTATTCGGTTGCCTTACGAGTGAGATTGAGTCCGAGTTTTTTGAGGAGCGTGTGAAGAGGCTCAGGGCCACCGAGTTGATTGAGCATTCGCATTGCTGACACATTGAGCGAACTCCCGAGGGCGTTGCGGATTGAAACGGGGCCGTGGTGACGTCGGTCGAAGTTTTTTGGCGCGTCGAGCCCTTCCTCTGTTTGATAATCGGTTGGGATATCGGCAATGATGGTGCCGGGGTAGAGTCCTTGGTTTTGGAAGGCGAGAGCGTAGGTGAAAGGCTTGAGGGTGGAACCAGCGGAGCGCAGGGTGAGAGCTCCATTAATTTGGCCGCTGTTGGAACTCTCGAAATCCGAGGAACCGTGGAAGGCGAGGATTTCTCCGGTGGCATTTTCAATGACGACAATCGCACCGTGCTGGACATTTTTTTGATCTAGCTTCGAAAGTTCTTTGTCGAGGATATCGTGAGTTTTTCGCTGCAACTCGCTGACGATGCTAAGTCGGGCGCCTTCGCTGAAGCGATTGCTCAAGTGGGGGATCGGGTTTTCGGCCCCAGGATTGGCGAGTTGCAAGGGCTCGGACTTGGCGATTTCAATTGCGGATGAGGGGTAACCAAATTCGAAGGCAAGCCGGTCGAGGATCCAGTTTCGACGTTTCAAGGCAGCTTGCGGGTTGCGGCGCGGGTTAAGCCGAGAAGGGGCTTGGGGAAGTCCGGCCAGCAGGGCGGATTCAGCGAGGGAAAGGTCGGCGAGTGGTTTCTTGAAAAAGTATCTGGCCGCCTCGGCGCAGCCCTGACGGTGTGAACCGTAGTCGAGGCGGTTTAGATAGGCAGTGAGAATCTGATCTTTGGACCACCGCGTTTCGAGACGGCGCGCTAGAACTATTTCGGAGAACTTTTTACCCGGAGTTCGCTTTTTCTGCGGAGTAGAGATTTTAATCAGTTGTTGAGTAATGGTGGAGGCTCCCGAGGTAATACGATTACTAATGGTGTTTTTGTATAAGGCCCGAGCGGATGCTAGATAGTCGATTCCAGGATGATCAAAGAAGCGTTTGTCTTCGGCCGCGAGAGTGGCCTTGACGAGGTGGTCGGGGATTTCCTCTAGCGACGCTGGTTGGTGATGGAAGTAGTCTTCGCGTGGGAAATGAGTGAGCTCTTTACCGTGGCGATCGAGAAGGATTCCGTGCGCGGCGGGTGGATTTTTCAGTTTCTCCGGGAGTGGTCCGAGAAGTGGGATGACTGGGAGGAGAAAAAGAAGAGCGAGGAATCGCGGGGTTGACGGAGGGAGGATCATTTCATGTGGCTAAGCCAAGCATCAAAAGTTGGGGCGAGTGTGCTGGCTCACGTTATTTCTTCGGCAAGATGGTGTAAATTTTGTGATCGTGGGAAAGGATAAGGAGTTCCCCGTTGGCATCCTCAACAAAGGCGGTTGGTTTGATGGTGCCCTTTGTGCGTTTGAAAATTTTGGTGTTACTGGTCTTTTTGTCATTTTGGAAATCAAGAGCCCAAATGTTGCCGTGAACAAAGTCCCCATAAATATATTTCCCCTGAAGTTCAGGAACCGCTTTTCCACGATAATGGATTCCTCCGGTGATGGAGAGTCCGCTACTGCGATCATATTCATGGATGGGGTCGATGAATTTAGCTTCCTTGGGTGGAGCATCGGTGCGGGCATTAGCCGAATGGGATCCTTCGCGATAGGACCATCCGTAGTTCCCTCCGTTGGTGATAATATTGATTTCTTCCCAAGCGTTTTGGCCGACGTCGGCAGCCCAGAGCTGATTGGTAGCTGGGTGAAAGGTGAGTCCCCAAGGATTACGAAGGCCGAGGGCGAAGATCTCGGGGTGATGGCCGGGTTTTTTGAGGAAGGGATTGTCGGAAGGGAGACCATAGGGACGGTTTCCGGCGCGGGTGTTCACGTCGATACGGAGGATCTTACCATTGTAAACGAAGGTGTTTTGAGAAAAACGCTGAAGGTCGTTTGCTTTTCCGCCATCCCCGATTGCGATGTAAAGATAGCCGTCTGGGCCAAAGAGGATGTTACCGGAATTGTGATTCCAGAAGGGTTGGGGGATCTCTAAGAGGACGCGCTCGGTGGAGATATCCGCCCTGTTAGGGTTACCTGAGAAGGTTTGCATTTCGCTAACGCGGGTGTGCTTCGGATCCTGAAGTGAATAGTAGATGTAGAACTTACGATTCTTGGCGTAGTCCGGGTGGAACGCGAGGCCAAGGATTCCTTCTTCGAATTGTTGCTTGATAAGCGGTCGGTCGGTTACGTCGAGGAAGGTGATTTCTTCGTCCGAAGAGCGGTCTTTGGGGAGGATGCTAATTTTGCCAAACTGCTGGACTAGAAAGAGGCGTTCGGTGCCGTCAGGTGGTATGGCAAGAGCGACCGGAAGTTTGATTTTTTGGTTCTTAAAGGTCTGAGTGACTTTGATCTCGGGAGCGGCTAAGAGGATTGAGGCGGTGAGAAGAAAAGTAGCGATAATTTTCATGGGAGGGAATTGTGACTGAAGAACATTGGACGTCCAATGTTGATTTTGACTTGTGAAGGGAGAGATCGTTCGGGCACCTTGGTTGGGTGAGTGAGTGGTATAGTCTGTCTTATCTAACGCTGAGATTTTGGGTGGCTCCAAGGGCGAAGTTTGAGGGGTCATACATTTCCTCGACTTTGGTGGAGGGGACAAAACTTTCTCCCTTGTGTGTCACGCGAGCGTGGTAAGTCATGATGAGGTTGCCGGACCTAAGTGGGTTATCGATAAAGAAAAGGACACGGTCGAGGCGGACTTCGCGGTGCGAGATTCGCCAGTTGTTCTTGTCTTTGATCCGTCCGGCTTGGCTTTCGAAGTCGGTGTTTACAGCTTGGAATGATGATGGAAGTGGATCGTCGATAGCGAGGTAGCGCATGGGTTTATCTGGAAGGGAAACAGTGAGGGTGACCTTGATAAGATCTCCGACTTTTGGATCTTTTAATTTTTCGGCGGTTCCGTCGGCTTTGACTCGTTCGTAATTTCGGATAATTGAAAGGCCGTTTTTGGAGACGGGCTGAACTGGCGCGATCTTGGGTTTAGCTGCGATGGAGCTGTAAACGTAGATTTTTTCGCTCGATGAGGCGAGGAGCTTGAATCCTCCCTCCAGAGGGAGCTTGAGGGTGTGGGAAGGCTTATCTTTTGGAATGACGATCTTTTTTGTGCCATCGGAGGTTTCGACCATGAGTTCAATGTCTTCTTGAGAAATCTCGTGAGCTTGGGCGTAAGCGCCCATGGCAAGGAGTGACCAGGCGTTTGACCAAGTGGTGTGCCAGTGTCCGTGTGGAGACCGTTTTGCGAGGAGCTTGGAAAGGTTGTCTTCGCAGCCTTTCGAGTTTGGCTTAATGGTAGACCAGGCAAAGAGCGACATGGCGTTGGAATTACGATATGGCATCCAGTAGCCGCTGTTGTTTTCGGCTCTGCCATCCATCTTAAGGAGTTTTTCGCCCCCCTCCTGTTTGGCAGTGTGCATGGCAAGTGCTAGGAATGCGCGGGCAGATTGTGGGAGTCGTTCCACGTTTTCGAGTAGCTTCGAGTGGTAGGCGTTTTCGGCTTTCCCAAGTCGGGCTAGGACATAGAGACCGCGGGCGTAGTTTTCGTAATCGTAGCTGTTCTTGATATTGGAGAGGCTACGGAGCTTTGAAGAAAGATAGCCGGCTAGGCGTTCGAGTGAAGATTGGGGCACCTTGGCTCCGGCTTCTTTGCAAAGAATTAATCCAAGGCCGGCATACGATGAGGCCCAGTCGGATGAAGTTCCGCTGCCACTCCAGTAACCAATTCCACCGTCGGAGGTTTGCATTCCAAGAAGTCGGTCGGCTCCGGCCTGAATTGCCTTATCGATTTGAGCGATGGACTTTTTCTGGAACCCTGGGGCAAGGTGGCGGAGGTTTTTTGCAGCGATCCATGGGATGGTGGACGAGGTGGTTTGCTCGGCGCAACCGTAAGGGTAGCTGAGAAGGTAGTCGATGGCTCCGCCGGCTTCAAGGAGACGTGATCGGGCAAATTCGACCTCAAGATGGCCGCGTTCGGCGACGAGTTTCTTTGAGAAACCTTCAAGAAGATTGAATTTCTTGGTGGGATCATTGAAGCTCACGAATTGGACTTCTCGAAGCAGCGGCATCGGGTAGCGGACTTCAAAGGTTGACTCGACCGAGTCTGAGAGGTTCTTTTTGAGGTTGGGAGGAAGATTGCGATTGGCAAGCGCTATTGGTTCGGCGGACCACTGCCATTTCGCGGTGCCGGTGTTGGCAAAGGTCACTTCGAATTCGACGGGGGCTTGCCCTTTGGCCGGGACGTTGACCTCAGTCCTGAGCGTTTTGTTGGCGGTGGTTGTTGAGTCGAGTTTGAGCTCAACTTTCCAAGTGCCAGCGGTGTCGGTTGTATTTTGAAGTAAGGCCTTTAAGCGGATGCGATCACCCTCGTGCGCAAAGGCAGGAAGAGAGGGTTCGAGCATAAAGGGCTTGTTGACGACGGCTTCGCCGAGGCCATTTCCAAAGCAAGAGGATTTGTGGGTAGCGATCGCGATGAGTCGGTAGCGGGTTAGGGTATCGGGTGCCTTGAAGCGGGCCGAGAAAGAGCCATCATTGCCGGTGACGAGGGTCGGCATCCAGGTGGCCGTAGGGTTGAAGTCCGAGCGTAATTTCTTTTCATCTGCCCTTCCGCTTTTGGAGGCTGAGAAGGCATCGGCTTCACCCCCTCCGATGATAAATCCCTTATTGCCAAATTGACGGTCGTCTAAGGATTCGGGGATCAGGTTGGTGAGTGAAGTTCCGTTCTTGAGGCTCATCACACGGGGCTGATGAAAGGTAGAGAGTGGGTCTGGATTGGCGTAACCCATGACGGCAAGGGTTCCTTCATCGACGGCGTAGAAGGTGACTTCAGAGGCTGGAACCGGCTTTCCCTTGTGATCCATGACAGTCCCTAAGACTTCGATGATATCGCCGGGTCTGGTTTCACTTTGAGTGGTCGAGAGTTCGACCTTGAGTCGTGATTCTGCGGGGTCAACGTTGAGCTCGCAATATCCTAGGCGGAGCTGTGGCTCAGGGTTCTTGCGCTTGGAGTCAGCGGACCCTTTGATGATTAGAACTGAGACAAAAGCGCTAGGCGCATCGTTTTCTTCGAGTGGGATTTCAATGATGGGGTTCTCGAGAGTGAGTGGCTTGCGGAACTTACGAACGACCTCCTGATGTTCGATGGTGATAAGGGCCTCTCCCTCGATAGGGGAGAGAA
>Ga0315322_10001184_pt1 | contig 20005 bp, 7 predicted proteins | sample M110021515metaG_FD_203461 | JGI IMG/M metagenome (GOLD analysis project Ga0315322, IMG submission 203461) | Ammonia-oxidizing marine archaeal communities from Monterey Bay, California, United States - M1 100m 21515 | ecosystem: Environmental > Aquatic > Marine > Intertidal zone | place: USA...
TTCGATATGATGCGAATGGCAATGCGATGCTCCCTGTTGGTGGTCAAGAACTCTTGTTCACCAACGCGAATGAAATTGCGGATGGCAGTTTTGTTGAAATAGACGGTGGGCAAGATTCAGAATCTAGATTTGAAATAGATCTCGGATTAAGCCTGCGGTTGCCTGGTGGTAAAGCAATTTCAGATGGTGAGATCCTCGAGGTCGTATATCGTCTTGGCCATGATGATCCAATCACTCCCGGTGTCGACGAAAGTGATCCCTATCTGATCACTCAGGAGTTTGTATTTGTAGAAGACTCTCAAGTCACCGTCAGTGACTTGACTCTTCAGATTGATCTGTCGGATCGAGTTCAAATTCCGTTTAATGCAGGGATGTCGGCAAGTGAATTAACAAATGTTGTTGATGATATTGTACGACTGGCTCTAAACGACCTGAGCTATCCAGTTTCGATGCAAGCTTTGATGACGGGCGTTCAAGTATTCGAGCCGAATTCCAATGCGTTAGAAGCTTATCAGACCCCTCTTGTTGGAGGTGATTTCAGCTTTGATGGTTTTGGTCAAATTGGGGATATCGCAAGAACCACTCCTGTCGATGAGCTGGATGATCGCAATCGAGACGTTGACTTCCTCTCATTGGAAGCATTCGATGGTGACGTCTTGCGTTTGACAGTTGATACGGCAGGCGCATGGAGCGATCCGGCGGTGAGCGTGGCGGGGGATGAGGATGGTTATGAAGGCTTGAAACCTGCTATACGAATCTTTGATGAATATTTCCAAGAAGTGACTCCGTCAGTCAACGAAGCTGTCTTGACACTTGACGCCAACGCGGTAGAGGCAACCTATCAAGTTGATTTAGAGTTTCATGCTAGCCGAACCGGTAAATACTATGTAGGTATCAGTTCCATTGGCAATGATACTTATGAAGCGGAGAATGGGACCGGTGTAGCGTCACCTCTCCTCCCTGAAAAGATCGACCCTAATACGGAGGAAGCACTGCCTATAGAACCTCGACCGGTAGGCACGTATCAATTTGCGATCGAATCGAAAGCGTTGCATTGGCCACTGATTCGTTATGAAAACAATCATCTGCAAATGTTAAACGCTGAACTGATAAACGTCGATTCCGACTCCAAGATTGAGGTTTTGGGATCCAAGGGATTGAATGATAGTACAACGAATAACTATGTTGTCCCCGTTAGAGTTAACATGTCAGCTGCCGAAGTTGGGGATGTTTTCCGTGAGGTTTATGCCTCGCGGTATGTCGAAGGCCAGACGGACGTAGTGAAAAGTGACCGTGGTCGCGTGTTTATCCATATGCACGAAATCACCGATGTGTCAGAAGGCTTTGGTTTGATAACATCACTGGAAGGTGATGCCGCAGGGAATGCGGACGCGAGTCGCGGTGTTTCCACTAGACCTCAGGACGGTCATGTTGGTTTTGAAGGTATCTACCTCGATGATATTATGGTCGGCGCGACCGAGCGTGGAGTTTTGGTTACGGGTTCCGGTAATGACACCACGTTTGTAGCACATCCGTTTGACGCAGATGGTGCCATCACCACGGGTTCGTATCAATTGGAAATCCGTCGTGCAAGTGAGTATGGTGTTGGAATCGATCCAATTGGATCAGAGGATTCACGTTATGTTATTAGTGAAGTCGTTTCAACCAACTCCAGGTACTCGCAACAGCGTAGTGTAGTAACACCTTCGGGCGCGCATTTGATTGATGGGATGTTGCTGACGATTAGCGATGGCGTAGATTCTGTCGTCTATGAGTTTGCGGACCAGACGATCGACGATGGAGTTGCCGAGGGTCATCTGGCAGTAGCCTTCTCTCCAACGGATTCAGAAGTAGTCGTGGCGAGGAGTTTGATCGCGGCGATTAATTCGACCGATTCTCAGCAAGTTCCATTAGATATTCAGGCTGCCGCGAGTGATTACAGTCGTCAAACCAACCCGAGCGCCACGAATTCGAACATTGTGAATTTGTTTGGTAATGCTTTGTTTGAGGTTTATACGCCGTTCTTTACAACAACTGTTCTTGCCAACGCTGACGCCTTGGCTAACCAGATCGCCTCGGATGATCTTGTTGTTGAAAACGCCCGTTTAGTGTCGGGTACAAGTTCGGCAGGATATTTTGAAGGTACTGAGGATGTTCTCGGATTCGACAGTGGCGTTGTAATTTCGACGGGCGATATATCCTCTATTGGGAATCAAAATAGCCAGATTGCCCTGTCCGGTACAGCCAGCGCTGTCGCTGATGGGTTGGTTGAGCAAGTCGCAGGTGTTACTACTTTTGATTCGACAAGTTTGTCTTTTGATTTCGTTGCAACAGGGACTGAGTTATTTGTTTCAGGGGTTTATGCTTCAGAGCAATACCCGGAAACTGTAACCAATTTTAGTACCGATCGATTCGTCGCAGTCCTAAAAGATCACTCCACAGCAAATCCTTGGGATATGGAGGTGTTGGATCCCCGATTGGATGGAGCACAGCCAAATACATTAAGTATTAATCCTGGGGTTGTTTTCGGGATTGACGGACTTAATTCTGAGCTTTACCGAGACAACTCGATAGCCAATATGGGGCAGCAACTAAATGATTTCTATACTCCGAATGAACAGCAAAAAGAGCAATTTGCTTTCGATGGTTTTTCGGATGTTCTGCATCTCTCCACCAGTGGCTTAGTAGTTGGTAATACCTATACCCTTACGCTAGCAATTGCTGATACGGTTGATTCTGAAGGGGACTCGGCATTCTTCATCCAGACGGACTCGATCCGCATGACCAGTGGACCATTACTTGATGGTAATGATGCTTCGGTTGTTGGTGGAATTCACTACGACGGATTTGGCGACTGGAATACAGAACGATTGCAAGGTCAGCTAGTCATTGATAGTAGTAGTATCACCAATAGTTTAGGTACGGGGATCGAAATTACGGCCGGTGCACGCGGAAGCAACACGGCACCGGGCGCCGGTGATCTGCCGACACTTGGTAGTCCTAAGGACTTTGGTATCGACAATGTTGACCGACTAGCTCCGGGCGTGGTGATTAGTAACAATATCATCGCTCACAACGGTGCTTCACAGATTACCGTGAGCGGAGAAGATCTTAGTGCTGCGGGTGATGACAGTGCTACTCCCTTCGGCCGAATTATTAACAACACGATCATTGGTGACCCTGTTGCGGGGAACACGACAGGTATTTCAGGGATTGTCATTGGTCCGAATGCCAGTCCAACGATTCTTAATAACGTCATTGCCTTTACCGGGACGGGGGTTGAGGTCGATCCGTCGTCCGAGTCAACCGTGCTTGGCGGGAATGTCTATGCGGATAATCAGCAGGATGTCTCCACCAACGTAACCCTGGGCGATTTTGCAATCACGGCGGCCGGCCAAGAACTATTCGTTGGTGCGGAAGCCGGGATTTACTATCCAAGTGCGGATTCTCCCCTGATTGACTCATCGATCGACTCTTTGCAGGATCGAATCAATCTGCTAACGCTGAAACAATGGACTGGCGTTGGACTGAGTCCGATCTTAGCTCCGGAGCGTGATGCCCTGGGTCAGTTGCGAATTGATGATCCTGCGGTTGCTTCTCCGACTGGTCTTGGATTCAATGTGACGAAAGATCGGGGAGCTATCGAACGTGCTGACTCCACGGGGCCATCGGCCTATCTGGTGGGGCCTTTTGACAATGACGTGGAAGGTAAGGATCTCGATCCTCGAGTAGATATTGTCGATGCTAATTCAAATAATCTGAGCGAATTCAAGATCAGGCTTGTTGATAACTTACGTCCGATTTCACCGACATTTGGAACGGGAATGGACGACACGACGGTTAACGCCGGTGCCATCACGGTCATGCAATATAACGGTGTAACAGCCGGGGAATTGGCACAGACGCTTGATTGTTGCAATCCAAATAGCGGTGATGAAGATGAGCGTTATCGTGAACAGTTGGAAGAAAACGCAACACGACTTGAGGTCGGTCGCGATTATTCGTTCCACTATAATCCGGTCAACAATGAAATCACGCTTAAGTCCTTGGCGGGAACGTTTGAGTCGAACGCTTCCTATAAAATAATTATGGCTTCGGCTGATGGTTATACCATTGCCATGGTAGCTGGTGAGGAGATCTCTGACGGTACTTACTTTGATATTACCGATGAAGACAATGATACAGTTCGGTTTGAATTTGATTCCGGTTTCCTGCATCAAATACCAAGAGCAGCAATGTTGATTATGCCGGATGCTGAAGATCTGGATACCTTAAATAGAACGACCTTCAGAATTCGTGGTAACAATGATGATTACAGCTTCGAATTTGACACCGATGGAAGTGTCTTTGGTGACAATGTCGCAATCGCTTATGGGCTAAATGATTCTAGCGTACAGATTGCAACTAAAACGGTTGCGAAACTGAAAGAAACGATGGAAAACGTCCATCCGAAGGTGATTGAATTGCCCGATGGTGAAACGGCAATTCATTTGGGTGTCCAACGCGACTATGAGGTCTCGGTAAACGCTTCTAGTCCGCTCCAACTGGATGGGATTGAAGGTGTCTTAGACCATCATGACTATATCATCGTTGACGATGGTGGTACTAGCGTTCAGTTCTATTTTGACTTTACAACCTCGGATGACGAAACTGAATTTGATCCCAATGAGAATGTGTCCGCTGTTCAGGGGATAGTTGTTAGTCACGAAATGACGAACGATGAATTTGCCAGTGCTTTGAGCACGGCAGTCGCTAATGCGAGTTTGGGATTATCTCCAAATGTCGCAGAAGATGGGATTATCCAACTTGGCGGCGATATGAATTATCAGGTTCAGACGTCAGAAGATGTGAATTTACAACAGTTGGGTGCACCAGGTCTGCTGAATTCACCCTGGGGAATTCGAGTCCTTGGCCTTTCTGGGAAAGTGATTGCTGAAGATGGAGACAGCTTTACCGTTACGAATTCTCTGACAGCCACGACCGCTGAATTTGAATTCGATAATGACGGTAGTGTCACGGATGCCAATGCGATCGCTCTCAATTTCTCCGCGTCGACGACTGTAGACCAGATGGTGGCTGAGATAGTATTGGAGGTAAACAGATCTTCGTTGGGACTGACCGCCTATAACGCAGGCGATGGAGTCGTTGGATTCTTAGACAGCTCTAATGTCAGTCTAAATGTGAATTCTGCTATGAGTAGCGTGACTCAGGTTGGTAGCCCGGGCGCCGATCCTGCTGTTGCCATCAAGTATGACATCACTGCCTCAGCGGCAGCGATTGCTTACGACGTGGAAGTGGCAATAAACAGTTTTGAATTGAGCCAGAACGGAGATCCGGTATTTGAGCGAGTTTCCGCCAATAGCAACCTTGAGCAGGTTGTGATCATGGGAGCTGAACTCGTTGTTTCATCTGACGAAGAGGAAGTGTTGTTAATTGGCTCTGCCGGGGTCGAAGATATAGCTGGAAATGGGCTCCTGCCTAATCAAAATGCTGGTAACGTCGTATTTATTGTTCATTCCGATGTGCAATACGACTACGGCGACCTTGGATACCCATACCAGACCTCTAAAGTGGAAGGCGGTCCTTCGCATGTAGTGATCGAAGGTTTCTCACTTGGAACCATTGTTGATGTTGAAGCCGACGCGAACCGAACTACCAATGCTAATCCGTCCGGTGATAATGATGATGGCTTGACCAATGCCGGGTTGTCGATGGAAACGGGGTACCCGGTTAATTTGGATGTTCTTGTTACGAACACCGCTTGGGTAAGTAACGCTTATGTCAAAGCTTGGGCAGACTATGACAGTGATGGCGTATTCTCCAGTGATGAAGCAATTGCTTTGCGACGTGAAAGTCTAGCAAATCCCGATGGAAGCAGAATGTCGACTCCCGATGGTAATGGCGAACCAATACCGGTTCCGCCAAGCGTGAATTATGCCAATGATGCGATCCCAGTATTGCCTGGTGATAATCAGCTTTGGTTTGATTTGCCAGCTGACGCACTTCCTGGCAACTTAAATGTTCGTATGCGATTAACCTCGGACGTCGCCCTTTCTCCAAGCGGACATGCAGAGAATGGCGAAGTCGAGGATTATCAATTCTTTGTGACCGGTAATCCATGGCACAATGCTGGGGTACCTGAGGATGTAAATCGAGATGGATATGTTTCGCCTCTGGATGCTTTGTACGTTATCCATTACCTAAACGATTCTGCTGCCAATGGTACGTTGCCGGTACCACCGACAGCGGAAAAATCTCCGCAGATCAAAGGCTATGTCGATGTTACCGATGATGGCTTTGCCTCGCCGCTCGATGCACTGAATGTAATTAATCATCTCAACAGTAGTGCCGCTAGTGGAGAAGCCGAAGGTGAGTTCTCCGGCGATATTATTGTCAACATACCAGTGATGTCGAAAATGGTTGATAGCTCTACAGCATTAAACGCTGATTACCACGGCCAAGCCTTAGTGGAATTTGATGATTTGCTTTACCATACAAATCACTCTGAGGTGGAAGCAGTTGTGGATGATATCGTGGATGATGTTATTGAAGCTTGGGGAGACGGGGAACTTGATCTGGGCGAATTTGATGTGCTGGACGGAGAAAATGGCGGCTAGGGAGTCGCCCCCCTGCCCCTCGGAATGAAATGAGCTTGAATTGACCTTTTGCTTGCCAGTATCCTAGTGTCATCCTAGGATTCATAAGGGCACGGCATGAACCCCGCTTGCCTTAAGTGGGCACATCACAGGTGGAAGGTCAATAACGGTATGTCGATACCCCGTCGACTCTATGAGCGATTCAAGCGGCAGTGGCGTAGTTCGCCACCGACCCCTCTGCGCAGTCGGAAGGCGTTATTTGAATCTCTGGATGATCGTCTCGTGCTCAGTGCGTCCCCTTTTGGGGCGATGGTGCAGGATACAGGTGAATATCTTCTTGGTAGCTCTGCCGTGACGGTCGTTCTGATGGAGTCTGTCGGGGCGGCGAGTACGGAAGATTGGGATGCGGACGGGGTCGCTGGCGTCAAAGCGAAGATTGATGAAGCACTCCAGTGGTGGCAGGATACGATTGAAATACAATCCTCGGTGCATCGTCTTTCGTTTGTTACGGACTACCAATATGCGGACACTCCGGTATCAACCACCGTGGAGCCGATCTCTGAAAAGAGTAACGTTTACACGACGTGGGTCAATCATTTTCTCGATCACGTTGATGCCAATACGTCTGACGGTATTAGCGCGGACGTTCGTAAGTTTAATCACGATCAACGGCTTCTCCATGGTACTGACTGGGGCTTTACGATTTTTGTCGTTAATGACGAAAATGATGCCGATGGTATGTTTGCCGAAGGTGGCTCTTTTAGGCGTGCGTTTGCTTTTGCCGGTGGGCGTTATATGGTTGTTCCTGCGAATCGGCCGGCCTCGACTTTCGCCCATGAAGTGGGACATATGTTTTGGGCCAAAGATGAATACCCTGGAGGCGGTTCTTATACTGATCGCCGTGGTTACTATGATGCCCCCAATTTGAATGCACACGATAATCCTGCTGAAGGGTTTGTGCAACAGCCCAGCATCATGGGGTCAGGTTCGCTTTTGACCACCGCGTATGCAACGAATACTTCAAGCCAATCTTCTTTTGATATGCTGGGTTGGCGAGATTCTGATGGAGATGGGGTTTTCGATGTGTTAGATGTTCCTCATACTTTGAGCGGAACAGGGCAGCAGATAGGAGACGAATATCATTTTCAAGCGACAGCATCGGTGAACACGCTGGTGAATCAAAACAGTTCTGGTTTTCAAAGTGATATTACGTTGAACCAAATCGATGTTGTCGAATATCGATTTGATGATGGTGACTGGATCACCACTTCTTCACCGCAAAGCTCAAATGCGGACATTCAATTTCAGGTCCCCGTTTCAAGCGGAGCTTCGCAAATCGAAGTGAGGACTCGCTCGTTTGATGACGTTTCCTTACAAACGATTGCAACCTCGGAGTCGTTTGTGGCGCCAATTCAGTCGAAAATGATCAATGCTGACGACGGGTTGGCAGGATATGTATGGTCTGACCTGAATGGTAATGACCAATGGGATGTTGGTGAATCCGGCATCCCGGATTTGACGGTTCGGCTTCTAGACCAGGATGATAATCCATTGGCCTTGTCGGTGAATCACGATCCGGATCCCTATGACGATAGTGTTGTGCTTAACGGGCAGTATGCTGGTGTTCAAATCGCTGCAGTTGGGACTCACATTCTCAATGCGAATGTCTATTCTCGGACCGATGGTCGGGCGTCCACAGGTGACCGTGTCTTTGCCAATTTCAATGTGGGGACGAATTCGGTGGTGCAGACGTGGGGAGCAGAGTCGAGGACGCTTAGGATAACGTTTGATACACCTCAGTCGGCTGTGTCGATTGAGGCGATTGCCGATGACGCCGGGGATGTGGCGCGTTTGGAAGCATACGATTCACAGGGGGGTCTACTCGAACGAATAACATCTGAGGCGTTAGAGAATGGTGAAACGGTTCGCCTCCGTCTGACTCGCCCTGCCTCTGATATAGCCTATGTGATTGCCCGGGCTCATTACAACACGGAAGTTCTTCTGGATAATCTGATCGTGGGAGCAGATTCAGAGACGTTAACAGGTAGCCGGGGGGAATTTAGGTTTGGAGGGTTGCCGGCGGGAGACTATCGAATAGAAGCAGTGCCTGGTAGCGGACAGCAACTCGGAACACCCTCTCTGGTTGAAAGGACGATCGTTGGTACTCAGCCGGTTACGGACATAGTCTTTGGCCTTGATCTGCCTCCCTGGTTAAATAGCTCTAATTCAGAAGATATCAATGGTGACGGTCTGGTCTCACCAATCGACGCATTGGTGGTTATTAATGATCTCAACCAAAATGGGGCGCGTGAACTGTCTCCTCCCACAGATTCTGTCAGCCCCCCACCTTATCTTGATTCCAGCGGCGATGGGTGGGTGACCAGCCTGGATGCCCTGAGAGTGATTAACCTGCTCAATGCTCAAACTAATGCTGAGTCTGAATCCGATGGAGAAGCAGAGTGGACGGGGCTAGCAAATTTTTCAGATTCGGTTGACAATCAAAGCAGCGTTGAAATCGTATCGGAGACCGCGGTTTTCATGGAATCGATGATTCAGGTTGAGTTGGAAAATGTCTACTTGTACCATTGTCAGGCAATCGACCTGACTTTAAGCCTTTGGGTAACCGGGGATGATAAGTTGATAGATGAAGAACTCGATGAACTTGAGTTGTTACCAGTAAGCTAAATCCTCGCCATTTACAATTGCCAAAAAAATGAGTACAGAACGGGAACGACAGATGGAAATGGTGGAAGCTGAAAACGCTCCGGCTGATCTTGCTCGCGATCTTCGTTTAAGTACAAACCCGGTTTCTCGTCTCCTATCTTCGAGCCAGGGCTTGGCCGGCATGCGATTGGAGCATTGGAAAGGCCTTCTTCCAATTGTTGAAAAGCATGAAGAACAATATCAGGGGTTAAATCAACGTGAGCTGAAAAAAGCAAGTTTGGCATTGCGGTTTCGTGCCCGTAGTGGTGAGTCACTTAGTAAAATCCTTCCTGAAGCATATGCGCTTTGCCGGGTGGTTTCCGCTCAAGTCTTAGGGATGCGACATTATGATGTGCAGATTCTGGGCGGGATTGCGCTATTCAAGGGAGCCATTGCCGAGATGGAAACGGGAGAAGGAAAGACTTTGACCGCCACGCTGCCTGTCTATTTGCGAGCCTTGATGGGGCGAGGTGTACACGTGGCGACTGTCAATGACTATTTAGCTGCTCGTGATGCTGATTTGATGAAGCCTGTATACCAAACTCTGGGATTGACGGTAGGCACTGTGTTAACCGATGACAGTCGGGATCAGCGTCGCGAAGCGTATTATTCAGATATTACCTATGGGACAGCCAAAGAATTTGGGTTTGATTTCATGCGTGACCGATTATTACTGCGACGCATGGGGCATGAAGCAGATAGCTTCCTAGGAGCAGGAAGTAGCCAGCGGTGGGATGAGTCCGGAGATCGTCCGGTACAACGGGAGGCCTACTTTGCATTGTTGGATGAAGCAGATAGCATTCTCATTGATGACGCCCGTACGCCTCTGATCATCGGATCGTTAGAGGACGAAGCTCGTGAGCAGATTATGCAGACGTATTTGTGGGCCGCGGAGATGGCTCCGCGGTTTATTGAGGACGACGACTACGAGTATGATCACGAAAAGCGCAAAGTTGAATTGAACTTTAAGGGGCGTCAGTTAGTTCGCTCTGCCTTGAAGCCAGATCTGGTGATGGAAGTGGGGCTAGTCGATCTATACGAATATATAGAACGCGCCATTAAAGTGGGTCGCGAGTTCTTCCTTGATCAGCAATTTGTGATTCGTGAGGGTGAAATTGTCATCGTAGATGAATCAACAGGTCGAATCGCAGAAGGGCGAAAGTGGCGGGATGGGATCCATCAGGCGGTAGAGGCGAAGGAAGGTGTGGAGGTAAGTGTGCCCACCGGTCAGGCCGCAAGAGTCACGGTTCAGGACTTTTTCCTGCGGTATCGACATTTGGCAGGGATGACAGGGACAGCTCGCACATCAGCCAGAGAATTCCGCAAAGTATACAAGCTTAGTGTGGTTAAGGTTCCTACAAACAGGCCTAGTCAAAGAGTTGGCTGGAATGACAAAGTATTTGGAACAGAGGATATTAAATGGGATGAAATTGTGGATGAAGTGAAAGAAATCCACGGTCAGGGACGTCCCATTTTGATCGGTACGCGTTCGATTGATAAAAGTAATATTTTGTCGGCTAAACTACATCAGGCTGGAATTATACATCATGTGTTGAATGCGAATGAGGTTGAACGAGAAGCTGAGATCGTCGAGTTAGCCGGATTGTCAGGTCGTGTGACAGTGGCAACTAATATGGCTGGTCGGGGGACAGATATTAAGCTCGGTTCCGGTGTGCCCGATAAAGGTGGCCTTCATGTGATTTGTACTGAATTGCACGACTCAGCCCGGATTGACCGTCAGTTAATAGGACGTTGTGCGCGTCAGGGGGATCCTGGGTCGTACCGTCAGTTTATGTCGCTCGAGGACAAAATGCTTGAAGAAGCACATGGTGATCAAAAGGCAGGGAAATATAAGGCATTAGGGGCAGGCACGGACGCTGAATTAAGTCAGTACGTAAATTTGCTTCGACGAGCACAGCACAAAGTTGAGAAAAAGCATTTTCGCGACCGAAGTGTAATGTTGCATTACGAGAAGGAGCGTCGCCGTATGCAGCGTGAAATTGGTCAGGATCCGTATTTGGATTCTGCCGAATAGCTATATTAATAGAGATGGAATTTATTTTAATTACCTGCGATTCCGTTTGATATTCAGGTTGTTATGAAAATGGGAATTCAGGTAGATTCGTTTTTGTTGTATTAGTTGCAACTCGGCCGATAGGCAGGTCGGTTCGTTAAATACAGGGGGGATGCATGGCATCGGACGGTAGTAATCAGGAAGCGATTGAAAATACCAAGCAGCAAATACGCGGCTTAGTGAGTGAAATTGCGCAGCTAGCTAAGAGTGAATTGGAGCCTGGCGAATTCTATGCGGCCTTCATGCAGAAGATCGTGTCGGCATTGGCTGCGCATGGTGGTGCTGTCTGGAGCATGTCCGATGCTGGAGACGCTTCGGTCCTCTATCAGATCAATATTGCTGGCGATCTTCTTGACGACGACTCTGAAAATACAGTCCGACATAAAAAACTCTTGCAAGTGGTAGCCCATTCCAATGAAGCGCAATTGATACCTCCAAATTCCGGGTTTGGAGAGGATGGTGCGATTGGTAACCCGACAGATCATCTGTTGGTTTTGGCTCCTTTAGCCGGAGAGCAAGGCGTTGAGGCAGTTGTTGAAGTCTTTCAACGTCCTAATGCTCAGCCTGCCACACAGCGAGGTTACTTAAGATTCCTTGTTCAAATGTGTGAGTTGGCAGCCGAGTGGGTCAAGAGCCAAAAACTGAGACAGTTTAGCGATCGTCATTCCTTGTGGGCTCAGGCTGACCAGTTTAGCCGCTTAGTTCACCACAATCTGGATTTGCGAGAAACAGCGTATACGATTGTGAATGAAGGTCGGCGGCTGATTGGGTGTGATCGAGTTTCTGTCGCGTTAAGAAAAGGCTCCAAATGTCGTATCGAAGCTGTGAGTGGTCAGGATACAGTAGAGCGGCGAAGTAATGCCGTTACTTTGCTGGGACGACTAGCAACTTTGGTAATGAAATCTGGTGAGTCGTTATGGTATGACGGTAATACAGAAAACTTACCTCCCCAAATCGAATCTGTACTCGATGAATATGTGGATGAATCCTACACCAGGATGATGGCAATCCTGCCTCTGAAGCGTCCAGAGACAAAAGCCGACGCTGCTCGTGACCCCTCCGAAGTGGACCCCAACGAGACCAGGAGGCGGGAAGAGTTTATAGGCGTTCTGATTATAGAACAGATTGAAACGAATTTACCTCGTAACGTTCTCGATCCGCGTGTCGACCTTGTTTATGAGCATTGTTGTCGCGCCGTTGCTAATAGTCAGGAATACCATAACTTATTTCTTATGCCTATCTGGCGTGCTATCGGGCGTACGGCCTGGATAATTCGCGCCCGTGCTTTACCCAAGACGCTTGCTATTACATCCGCGGTATTGGCAGTTCTTTGCTTCTTTCTGTTTGTTCAAGTGGATTTTTCGGTCGAAGCAGAAGGAGTTCTTCAGCCCGTCGATCGCCACGATATATTTGTCACAGCGAATGGGATTGTCACGGAACTGAATATCACGGATCAGCAACAAGTGAAGGAAGGTGAAATCCTCTTGCGATTGGAAGATCCGGACTTGTTGATTGAAAAACGGCGAGTGGAAGGGCAATTAGAGGAAACCAAAGACCAGCTCTCCAATGCCAGACGCGCTCAGTTTCAACTAGGCTTAAGCCCGGCGGATAAAATCCGTGTGTCAGGTCAGGTTCAGCAGTTGATATTAAGGCGAGATACATTGAATGCAGAGCTCGCGATTATTCAGAAGAAAGAGGAACTGCTGGAAATCCGAGCTCCTAAGGATGGGCAGGTTGTTCTTCAGTGGGATATCGAAAAAACGCTTCTTCACCGTCCGGTAGCCATTGGTCAGGTTGTGATGACATTGGTAGAGATGGGGGCTGATAAACAATGGGAGTTAGAACTTTCACTTCCCGAGCGTCGGCTCGGACATGTCTCCGCTTATCGAAATGAAAACAATGAAATACCTCAGACGATTGAATATGTATTGGCGATGAACCCGGAGCACATTTTTGAAGGTACCGTGATTGATATAGGACAATCCACTCAAGTGGAAGGTGAAGACGGAACGATTGTTCCTGTCTTAGTCAAGATTGACCGGGATGAATTGAAAGACAGTTTGGATGGTGAATTAAGGCCGGGTACAACAGTGACCGGAGACATTCATTGCGGGCGGTCGTCCTTGGGATATTCATGGTTTCACGAAGCGATACAATGGGTCCAATACCACTTATTATTCTAAACGCGGCTTGACCGGTGAAGTGTGCCATAGGGAAGAGAAATGAATACAAGAAATAAAGTCTGTGCTCTGGTGTTAGGAGCGATTGTTGTATTAGCCAGTGGTATCCGGTTCGGGTATGCTCAGCAACCGTCGGCCGTTCCACGCTTTAAGCTTGCTGACTGCAATGTAGCGTTGGTTGAAGAGGTGGAAGTGGCGGCTCAATTGCCGGGAGTATTGATCGCCCTCGATTTTAAAGAGGGGGATTCGGTCACCAAAGATCAAGTGCTTGCCCGAATTGATGACTCCGATGCTTTGCTCAAACGCAAGGAATTAAACCTGCAACTGGCTGTTGCTGAGAAAGAAGCTAGCAACGATATTAATGTGCGTGCCGCCGAGGCTTCTGCTGAAGTTGCCGGTGCAGAATTGAAGGAGTCCATCGCAGTGAATTCGGAGTCTCCCGGAGCTGTGCCCCCTACGAAGATCCGTCGTGAAGAGTTGACTTTTAGGCGAGCGGAGTTGCAGATTGATGTAGCGAAGCTTGAACTGGACGTAGCCAAGCTCAACGTTGATGTGAAGAGTACTCAATTAGACAATGTGGATCTTACGATTGATCGCCTCAAAGTGAAGGCTCCGTTGAATGCTGAGGTGGAACGCAAACTCAAAGACGTTGGTGAATTTGTACAGATTGGTGACCCTATTGTGCAATTGGTCCGTATGGATAAATTGCGAATTGAAGGGTTTGTTCAGTTGAAGGAATTTCTTCCTCAGCTTATATCCGGTCAACCCGTTACGATTGAGTATTCGTTTATTGACCCGACCGACGCTGACAATCCTGAGAAGAGTTTTACCTTTACTGGGAATGTTAGCTTTGTCAGTAACAAGGTTCAGGCGGGTGGTGAATATAAAATCTGGGCGGAAGTTACTAATCAAAGGTACAAAGGTCAGTGGGTTCTGCGGCCTGGCGTGGCCGTTGATATGTCAATTGGTCAGTAGTACTGCTGGTGAGCAGTGCAGCGTTCGTTTGAGTAATTCAAAATGGTTACCTTAGCAGACAGTTTGGTTAGCAGTACCAGTCGCGCAGTTCAGTTGCGAATGCGGCCGGACTTGACTGTTAAACGTCAGCAGTACCAAGGTACCTCTTACTGGGTAGTGAAAGAGCCGATCGGCCTTAACTACTATCGTTTTCATGATGAAGAATTTGCCATTCTCAATATGATGGATGGTCAGACATCGATGGAAACGATGAAGGAAGAGTTTGAGCGACAGTTTGCACCTCAAAAAGTATCCTTTTCTGATTTGCAGCATTTTATCGGGCAGTTGCACCGCAGTGGTTTAGTGATTTCCGAAGCTCCGGGTCAGGGCCGTCAGCTGAAGCATCGGGGAGATACAAAACGGCGGAAGGAATTTCTAGGCAAGTTCACGAATGTTTTTGCCATTCGCTGGAAGGGAATTGACCCGGAGCGTATTCTCACTCGGCTTTATCCCTGGGTCGGTTGGTTGTTCTCACCATTGGCAATTTGGTTCGTTGTGCTGTGGGGGCTCTCGGCATTAACGCTTGTGGCTGTTCAGTTTGATGTGTTCCAGAGCAAGATGCCCGAATTTCATCAGTTTTTCGGCGCTCATAACTGGATTTATCTGGGAACGTCCATGGCGGTGGTGAAGGTTGTGCATGAATTTGGGCACGGTTTGACCTGTAAACGGTATGGTGGGGAATGTCACGAAATGGGGTTCATGCTTCTGGTGTTTACTCCTGCGCTGTTTTGTAATGTCTCCGATTCATGGATGTTGCCTAATAAATGGCATCGAATTTTTATCGGGGCAGCAGGGATCTATGTGGAGATTTTTATCGCCTCTACAGCGACCTTTATCTGGTGGTTTAGTCAGCCGGGTATTCTGAATCAGGTTTGTCTGAGCCTGATGTTTATCTGTAGCGTGAGTACCCTGCTCTTCAACGGGAATCCGTTGTTGCGATTTGACGGATACTATATTTTGATGGATTTGATAGAGATTCCCAACCTTCGCCAAAAATCGACAGAGGTTTTGAAGCGTTTCATGGTCGGCCTTTGTTTGGGTATTGAACAGCCTGAAAATCCCTTCCTTCCGCAGCGTAATCACTTCTTTTTTGGTCTGTATACGGTCGCCGCCGTGATTTATCGATGGTTGATTGTATTTTCGATTTTTATGTTCCTGAATCAGGTGCTTGAGCCATATGGCTTGAAGATTCTAGGACAAATTATGGGAGCGATGGGTGTCTTTGGGCTTGTCGTTCAGCCGGTATGGCAAATGGGTAAATTCTTTTATACGCCTGGGAGGATGCATAAAGTGAAAAAGCATCGAGTTGCAATCACCGCTGGGGTGGTAGCGTTGGTGATCAGTGGAGTGTGCTTCGTGCCATTTGAATACCACATTGATTGTGCAGTGCGGGTGGTTCCGCGTGAATACAAAGTAAGTAACGTGGCATTTTCCGCGAAAGAGAAGATGTCGGCCACCGTGTTTGCACAGGTGGCTGGTCGATATGACGCTAGCTTTGTCAAACCGGGAAGTTGGGTCGAAGCCGGGGATGTTATTGTGCAGTTGGAAAACTACGATGAACGCAGACTGTTGGTGCAGTTAGAAGGAGCTTTAGCAGAGCAGGAGTCACAGGAACGCGTGCTCAAGCAACAACGCTCAGTAGATGGACAGGCAGCTGATGAGCTTATTGAAGTGCAGGAGCGTATTGCCTCGTTAAAGAAACAACTTTCCCAGCAAGCCCACAAGAATGATTTACTGGAAGTTCGAGCACCTATATCCGGTATCGTTCTTCCGGCTGCCTATCGTCCGCGTCAGTCTGGTGGTGGCCAGCTGCCTTCTTGGTCAGGCTATCTGCTGGACCCTGAAAATATTGGTGCGATTCTTGCTCCGGATGATCCGATTTGTATTATTGCCACACCACATAAAAATGAATTAGATAGTGCGAAAGAGAATCTTGGTGAATCATCTGTTGATCCGATTAGAGTCCAGTTAGATGCGGAATTAGTGATCGATCAGGCTGATATTGAATTGATCAAAACCGATCATCGTGTTGAAGTTTGTCTCGAGTCTATGCCGGACCTTATGTACGAAACAAAGATACGTCAGATCTCATATACAAATCTAAAGCAGAGTCCAGCCAATCTGTCGAGTCAATCGGGAGGTCAGTTGGGGACAGTAATGGATGGTTCAGGGCAGGCTGTACCGGTGAGTACGAGTTATTATGCTCGTGCTTCGATAGATGCAACCGATGGCATGCTCTATCAGGCTGATTTGCGAGGACGAGCAAAGATTTATCCAGAGAAAAAACGCTCACTAGGCTGGCGCTTGTACCGCTATGTTGCACGTACTTTCCACTTCGCAATGTAAGCTTGTAGAAGAAATACAGCAATTTTTTTTTGTTGCTTGTTTGTACTTGTAACAAAAAAGGTGATTGTGCTATAAACATCAACTTAGAGACTTAAAATATTATGTTCTGGGAGTGAAAGATGGCTAAGGATAAAGAAGATGCACCTGTTGAAGAAGTAGCAGCAGAAGAGACTGCAGCAGAAGAGACTGCAGCAGAAGAGACTGCTCAGGAAGCTCCTGCAGCTCGTCAGAGAGTGGCTGTTCAGGTCGACGATTCCGGGTCTAGTTGCTCTTACGCCAACTTCTGCCGCGTAACAGGCTCTCCTGAAGAGCTGATCATCGATTTTGCGTTAAATCCGCAGCCGATGGGCGTCCCTAGTGAGGCCATCGATATTGATCAGCGGGTTGTGATGAACTATTACACCGCCAAACGTATGTTAGCCGCTTTACAAATGTCGATTCAGCGTCATGAAGCCGTTTTCGGAGTACTTGAAACAGATATTAACAAGCGAGTCAACGCTCAGTAGTAAGTACTACGACAAATAATTTGAATTTCGTTTACCGCAGGGAGTCTGAATCACTCAGGCCTCTGCGGTAAACTATTGGTATTCAAAAGAGCTTTTTCTTCAGGAGATGACGGTGAAGTATTCGGAGTGGTTACGAGGTGTGGTTGGGGCGTTATTGTTTATTTTGATGGGAAATTTCCCGACGGTAGCCGCCGACCAACCCAATGTTGTTATGATCTTCACCGATGATCAGGGTTACTCGGATGTTGGCTGTTTCGGAGCCGAAGGATTCGAAACGCCCAATCTCGACCGAATGGCAACTGAAGGTATGAAGTTTACCGACTTTTATGTCGCACAGGCTGTTTGTGGGGCGTCACGCGCTGCCTTGCTGACAGGTTGCTATCCGAACCGTATCGGTATGTTGGGGGCGCCCAGTAGCCATTCTAATTATGGGATCCATGCCGATGAAATGTTGCTCCCGGAGTTGGTGAAACAAAAGGGATATACCACGGCGATGTATGGAAAGTGGCACTTGGGACATCGTGTCGCCTCGCTTCCAATGCAGCATGGCTTTGATGACTATTTTGGACTGCCCTACTCGAATGATATGTGGCCCAACCATCCTACAGCCGGAGATCGTTTCCCGGATCTCCCGACAATTGAAAAGAATGACATTGTCGAATACAACTCCGATCAAACGCGGCTAACAAGCTGGTATACAGAGCGAGCGGTCAAGTTTATCCGCCAGAATCGCAATACGCCATTCTTCCTTTATGTGGCTCACAGTATGCCGCATGTACCGTTGTTCGTTTCGAAAAAACATGAGGGGGTGAGTGAGCAAGGGATGTACGGCGACGTGATCTCGGAGATTGATTGGTCGGTCGGACGGATCCTCCAAACATTGAAACGATGCGGGATTGATGACAAGACCCTTGTGATCTTTACTTCTGACAATGGGCCTTGGTTGTCCTATGGTAATCATGCAGGAAGTTGTCGTCCGCTGCGTGAAGGTAAAGGTACAACCTGGGAAGGTGGCATGCGTGAGCCTTGTATTATGCGATGGCCCGGTAAGATTCCTGCTGGCACCGTTTGTAGTGAGCTTGCAGCCACGATCGATATCTTTCCAACCGTGGCGCATTTGACAGGTGCTGAGCCATCAGGAAATAAGATTGATGGAAAGAATATCTGGCCCCTCATGTCAGGGCAGCTCGATGCCAAGAGTCCTCATAAAGCCTACTTTTATTATTGGGGCCGGCACCTCCAGGCAGTACGAAGTGGTGACTGGAAACTACATTTTCCTCATGGCTATCGAACCTTAGTTGGCGAAGGCGGAAAGGATGGACTCCCATCCGCCTATAAGAATGTTCAGACACCGCTGGCGTTGTTCAACTTAAAGGATGATATTGGCGAAATAACGAATGTGGCGGAGGCTAATCCGGACGTGGTTAAAGAATTGGAGTTACTGGCAGATGAAATACGAGCTCAGATAGGTGATTCGGCCAAAAAGATGCAGGGAACGGAACTACGGCAGCCTCAGTTGTTTGACTAACTGTTTTGGCAGTTATCCGGTTTGCGAAATCACGAATTTTCGTTCGCAGCTAAATCGATGAGTTGCCGGTCCATGGCGATGGCGCATGTACTCATGCGGTATTCCTCAAAGCTCGCTAATAATTCTTCCTGAGGTGATCGCCAAAGAGTGCCCAGGCTGTAGCGTTCAAGAAGCTGGCTGAGATGCAGGGCTAAAGCAGGAGCACCGCCCTGATAGAAGTGCTCTGATCGTTTTGGATACTCATCCAATTGCATTATTTCGGGGTAGGAAAGACGCTGTGGTAGTACTGGGTAGGCTCCACAGAGTATTGCTTCGGAAACGCTGATACCGAAGAATTCATGATTCGCCGTAGAGACAAAGAAATCTGATTCGGCCAGTCCATTAAGGTATTCATCCCGACTTGTTTGATAGCCCCAACGCTGAATATACGGTGTCAGGCTTTCTTGTGCTTCGGCAAAGCATTTGGGGGTATAGTCACCCTGCTCACCCATTACGTTGATTTTAAATTCGAGGCCTTTATCAATCAGGATCTTTACCGCCTTGAAGAATGTGTGAGGGGCTTTATCGTTCTCCCAGCGTGCCGCCCAACAGATGATAGGCACCTTGTTTTGAGTCCGGGCTGGCGTTACAAGATCGATTCCTGGAGGGGAGATCAAACTTTTTAACTCAACGGCTTCTAGATAAGTGGAAAAGTCGTAGTCACGAAACCTTTGGATATAGTCCTTCGCGGAGTCGAGAAACTCCCTTTGATTAAAGGATGAATTCCACCAAATCTCATCGGCCGCCACCGCAGACGAGAGATTGTTAAAGGCTAGATGCCGGTCGATCTGATTGGGAGGCTGAACAGGGTAGGAGAATTGATTCTCGTGGAAGTAGAGGACAATAGGGATGTTGTCTAATACGGACCCGGCAAAGGCCTTCAATTCCGCGAGGTTGATGAGGTCGGAGCAGAAGAGAACGTCAAATGGTTGATCTAGCTGACGAATTGCCGAAGCAAAATGGTAGGCCGAATGCCGAATACGGGATTTCCAATTCGCAGCAGGAAGTGACAGGATTAT
>Ga0315322_10001190_pt1 | contig 19952 bp, 16 predicted proteins | sample M110021515metaG_FD_203461 | JGI IMG/M metagenome (GOLD analysis project Ga0315322, IMG submission 203461) | Ammonia-oxidizing marine archaeal communities from Monterey Bay, California, United States - M1 100m 21515 | ecosystem: Environmental > Aquatic > Marine > Intertidal zone | place: USA...
ATGGGGATATTCGATTGTACGGACTGATGTAGGGAGGAAATATACATCCAAACCATTGATTATTAGATTATTTCTTAGTTTTTACTCTGATTTTGTCGATTTTGTCATACTTTTTAGCGATAAACACCGTAATTGTCAGTAAAATTGATTAATTATCCGAGAGCGCCACTAGCTGTTATCGGCAATTTTCAGAGAGAATTCATCCGAGCAATCATAGCTGGCCAGTATTGCAAACTCTTATATGACAGCCCCTACCTCAAAATTTATCAGCCATTTCCTGCGTGCACTTCTGGTATTGCTAATCAGTGCACCAATAGTGGTTCTCATTCTTGCCATCGAATCCGGCCCATCGGTGCCTGATCAACAAGCCATCAGCCCGGAAGACATATCCCATATCGAACGGCTACTACTGGAAAACGCCCCGCGGTCTCCTGACAGCGAACAGCAACAGGAAATCCGACTCAATGGGGAAGAACTAAACCTGTTACTAAGATATGCCCTGGAAATTACAAACCAGGCCCCTCAGTGGGGAGCACAGCTGTCACTCGAGCCTGAAAAACTCAAGGCAGACATCAGTTTGAAAATGTTCGGGGGTTCCCTGCCCCTATTTCTAAACATCAGCGGAAATTTCGTAAATACCGGCGGCTTACCTGAATTGGAATCCCTACGGGTTGGCAAACTAGGAATCCCCAATAGATTTGTCAGCTATACCATCGAGAGACTGAAACAGAATTTGTTGGCTCCCAACTCCAACTACAGTGATTTCAATGAACTTCTCGCCAATATCAATTCAGTAAACCTGAACGACCAGAGCCTAGAGGTTTCCCTCTACTGGGACCCGGAATTGACAGCAAGAATCGGCAATCAGGCTCAGTTGATGTTTATCTCAGAACAAGACCAAAAACGAATCATCAATTACTACCAACAAATAGCTGATATTGCCTTGACCATTCCCAATGATATTCGGGCGGTGTCGCTTAGCAGTTTTTTGGTTCCATTATTCACAACCGCCGCCATGAATACAGCCCAGGGAAGTGACCCGATTGCAGAAAACCGCACCCTCTTTCAAACGTTGGCGATCTACGTAAATCAGGAACCCATCGCCCAACTTCTGGGAGAAGAGCTCTCTGCCGAAATTGATCCGGCCAAGATAATCGAAGTAAGACTGCAGCGCCGCCAGGATTTGGCCCAGCATCTAATTTCTATCGCGGCGATTACAGCCTCGGCGGGGCCCGACATAGCCGAGCTGCTGTCCACTACCAAGGAGGCATACGATGCCCGCTACCGTACGGGATTCTCTTTTTCCGATCTGACAGCCAATACCGTAGGCGTTGCAATGGCCAGACTGGCAACGACCGACCCTCGAGGCGCCAGAGAAATGCAACGCCGAATGGCTGAAATTAGACTCGAAAGCGATTACATGCCGGAAGACATAGGGGACAACAGGGACGGCCTCTCTGAGTCTGACTTCAATGCCCTGTATCAGGATAGAACCAGCCCGGAATATCAACAGAAACTGGAAGAAATCAGACTGCTTATTTACAGTCGCCCTCTCTTCCAGGGACTAGACATTTAATCGCGGGTCATAGATATGGAAGAGCTAGATTCTCAATCCCTAGGCAGTTTAAAAAAACAACTGCTGCAAATGGAAAAAGATCTTGAGGAACAACTATCCATCAGCAAATCCGCTGCTGGTGTAGTTACACTGGACCAGACTACCGTTGGCAGAGTCTCGCGAATGGATGCCATGCAACAGCAAAGTATGGCGGTCTCCACCAGAGAAAAAAGCAGCAAGCGATTACAAAGAGTCAGGCTAGCCCTAAAGAGCATGAAAACTGGTGACTATGGTTTTTGCAAAAAATGTGATGAGCATATTTCATCTCCACGCTTGTTGGCCCAGCCCGAGGCAAACTTGTGCCTGTCCTGTCAGGATCAGAGCGATCGGCAGCAATAGAACTGGTATCAATGTCAGGGGCAGCCATCCCGTCCCGATCACTGAGGCAAGAATCGTTATTTCCTTTTAAATCAATGCTAAGCTAGACACTGTCGGTCCGAATTTCTTCCAAATCTGACCTTGCTGGTGTATAACACCGCCAACATTTCGCGCTGAAAATCATAACGAGTTAGCATCATGAGCAAGAAGGGTTTTAACACCACTAACCTGCACCTGGACAGAAAAGGCAATCCAGAGCACGGGGTATTACACAAGCCAATACATCCATCTGTAGCCTATGGCTATGAAGATGCCCGTGAATTAGCGGAAGTTTTTCAGGGCAAGCGGCCTGGCTATAACTATGGCCGGCAACTTAATCCAACGGTTACCGCACTGCAAAATCGAATTACTGCCATGGAAGATGGTATTGCAACTGCTGCATTTGCCACCGGAATGGGCGCGATTTCTTCATCCATGCTTTCACTTCTTAAGCAAGGAGACCATATTGTTTCCAGCGCGTTCCTTTTCGGAAACACCAATAGCCTGCTTGGAACTCTGCAAAATTTTGGTATTGAAGTGAGCTTTGTTGATGCTACCGATGCCGAAAATGTGGCTTCGGCAATTCGGCACAATACCCGATTGGTTTTTGTGGAAACCATAGCGAATCCGGTTACCCAGATAGCCGACCTGCCAGCCATCGGAAAACTGTGTCAGCAAAAAGGTCTGGTCTACTGTGTAGACAACACAATGACTTCTCCCCACCTGTTTAATCCCAAAACTGTAGCAGCGAGCCTTGTAGTCAATTCGCTCACAAAATACATCGGCGGACACGGTAATGCTCTCGGCGGGGCAATTACTGACACCGGCCTATTCGATTGGGAAAGCTTTCCCAATATCTATGACACATACAAAGGGCCGGATAGCTCGCTGTGGGGAATAACCCAGATTAGAAAGAAAGGCCTGCGAGACATGGGTGCATCCTTGGGTCCGGAAGCTGCACATCATTTGGCGGTGGGTTCTGAAACTCTATCCCTGCGCATGGATAAAGCCTGTCGTAATGCAAAGGCAATCACGGAATTTTGCGATCAACACGACAAAGTTAAAAACGTGTACTACCCGGGCTTGCCAACACACCCGCAACACCAGAGAGCCGCAGAATTGTTTCGTGGCTTTGGTGCAATATTCAGTATAGACCTTGTGGACGAACTGGATTGCTTCGACTTTTTAAACAAGCTCGAGAATGTTGTTTCTTCCAGTAATCTTGGAGATACGCGCACATTAGCGATCCCGGTTGCCCACACTATCTATTTTGAAATGGGAGCCGAGCGACGGACATCCATGGGCGTCGCTGAATCAATGATTCGCTTTTCTGTAGGCATTGAAGATGTGAACGACCTTCTCGCCGATTTCGATCAGGCGCTTGGATAGAAGCTAATGCGTGCACTATTTTCCGTAGATGATATCGAAGAAGGGAAATCGAAAGCGGTTGAGTTCGATAACCATTACATGTTCGTGGTTAAGAAAGATAGCGAGCTATTTCTATACTGGAACCGATGCCCCCATCTGGGCACGCCTCTGGAATGGGAGGAAGATCGCTTTCTCGATGCAGATGGCGCCTTAATACAATGCTCAACACACGGCGCTCTTTTTCAAATAGAAGATGGTAAGTGTCTGACGGGACCCTGCGTGGGCAAACACTTGAAAGCTGTGCCCTTCATCGTCGACAACGGGGTGGTCAGCATCGATGACAGTGTATTTGGCCGCTAGGAATTCTTAAAGAGCTGTCCCTATTCAAGGACCTACTTCTACTCAAAGATCTACTTCGATTCGATGAATGATGGAAATTTCTGAATTTTCCAAATCGATATCCGCCCGATATGCCAGAATTTCCACTCCACTATCTGCTGCTTCTCTGAGCAATTTGCCATATTGTGGATCAATGTCATCGGCGGGAATAACTTTCTCAATACCCGTATGTTGAACCGAGAACAGTAGCACGGCTCTATAGCCCTGCTCCTTCACGCTCATTAGCTCCTGTAAGTGCTTCTGCCCGCGACTGGTAACCGCATCTGGAAAGCTGGCTATTCCGCCACCCAGACCGAGGCTCACATTCTTAACTTCAACGTAGCAATCCGCTCGCTGGCCCTTATGATTCGAGAGGAAGATATCGATCCGGCTGTTCTGTTCACCATAAGGAACTTCAGTCTTTAGATTTTCATAGTCTGTTAGCGGCCCGACGACTTCATTCTCGATCGCCTCAACAATCAATTTATTCGCCAACCCTGTATTTACGCCGACAAGATGCTGCGCCGCACCATCTGCAACCTCGATGAATTGCCAGGTGCAGGGATATTTACGCTTAGGGTTTGCGGAATCTGTAAACCAGACTTTGCTATTCACGTCCTGGCAATTCTTCATAGAGCCTGTGTTAGGACAATGCAGGGTGATTTCTGTGCCATCTTCGAGCCGCACATCGGCCAAAAACCGTTTATAGCGTTTTATAAGTGTTGCCGTCTGCAGAGCTGAATCAAATTTCATTTATTTCCGACTCCTGTCCACCTTAGACCCTAGACGAGTGCAGAACGCAAGCGATCTACGGCCAGCTCCAAGCTCATCATGTCGGTAGTAAAGGCGATTCTGACGTGTTTTCTTGCTTCGAATTCCCCAAAATCCGTTCCGGGAGTGATGGCTATGCCATGATTTTCCAGCATATCACTGCAGAAAGTTTCGCAGTCATCAGAAAATTGAGATATGTCTGCATAAACATAAAATGCTCCCTGAATATTTTTCGACATACCGAAGCCCAAGCCCGATAAAGCTTCTACCAGATAATCCCGTCTCTTCCTGAAAGATGCCCTTCGCTCTTCGAATATCAGACTAGCCTCCTCGGTAAATGCGGCCAGAGCGGCATACTGGGCAATTGAGGACGCTGAAATATAGAGGTTTTGTGCCAGTATATTTGCCTGTTCGATGTGCTCTTCGGGTACGACGATCCAGCCAAGTCGCCACCCTGTCATGCCGAAGTATTTGGAAAAACTATTTACGATAAAACATGATTGATCACATTCCAAAGCACTGGGCAGGTCATCCACGTAGTGCAAGCCATGGTAGATTTCATCCACCAACACATGAAGAGAGTTTGCCCTGGCCCATGTACATATAGCCTCAAGACTTTCTCTCTCAAGAATAGTTCCGGTGGGGTTGCTTGGCGACGCCAGCCATACTCCTTTGGAAGTTGAATTGTGATGCTGTTGGAGCAACTCAAGACCGGGCTGAAAATTTTCTGCCAGACCCACCGGGATAAGTTGTGTCTCCGCCGCCATCAAGTGAATAAAATTTCTGACACAGGGATACGCCGGATCACTTAGAAGAATACCATCGCCAGGGTTAATCAATAGATTAGCCAGCAAGGTCAACCCGCCACTCGCCCCGGGGGTTATTAGTATTCTTTCTCGATCAACGCTCACACCATAGCGCTTTTGGTAATGCTGTGAAATGCAGTCTCGAAGCTCAGGTATACCGGGGGCGGCAGTATATTGAGTCAGGCCTTCATCGAGAGCACGCTTGCCCGCATCGATTATCGGTTGAGCAGTTGAGAAGTCGGGCTCCCCAACTTCCATGTGCACAATCTCACGGCCTTGCTGTTCCAGCTCCAGCGCCCTTTTCATCACCGTCATCACCCGAAAGGGGCTGACTTTCGATAGCAAGGAACTAGTTCTAGGTAATTGTTCTGGCATGGAATTCTCTTCCTCGAATTTCGTACGGCTTGTGCGTACTACTTAAATGCTACTTACGTACTTCTATAAGAGTGCAAACCATTATAGAGGATGGCTTTTATCTGTGGACAGGGATTTTTAAATATCCCCAGCTAAGACGGGGTTCTGAATTAATCCGGTTTTTTATGGCATCCCCAGTAAGAATCTGGTAGTTTACCCAGCTTTCTAAAAATCGGCGGTTTTCAAGAGGGTGTTTTCACGGTTATCAGAGTCCCGTTTTTAGCTCATTCCACACTACAGCGAAACACAAAATAATCAGGCAACATGCTGATTTACAGGGCCCCTAACCAAGAAGCACGACCTAGAATTAATAGCTTTTAGATTTACAATCAAGGGTATAAAAGAGGCATAAGAAATCATGTCTGATTCTCATTCATTAGTTTCCGAACCAGTTCTTAAGAATTTCGTTCCATACAAGCCCAAGAAGGGCGAAGAGTATATGAACGAAAAACAACGAGAGCACTTCAAGCAGATTCTGCTGGATTGGCGTGAGCAGCTAATGCAGGAAGTCGATCGAACCGTGCACCATATGCAAGACGATGCAGCCAATTATCCTGACCCTGCCGACCGCGCGACTCAGGAAGAAGAGTTTAGTCTGGAATTACGCACCAGGGACAGAGAGAGAAAGCTCATAAAAAAAATCGATAATACTATCGAGTCTATTGCCCAGGATGATTATGGCTACTGCGAATCATGCGGAATAGAAATCGGAATTCGTCGATTGGAAGCCCGACCCACTGCCGACAAGTGTATCGACTGCAAGACGCTTGATGAAATCAAGGAAAAACAGCTCGGTAGCTAGTTGATAGCTATCCGGTCTGTATTTCGAATCCAGCGAAAAGATCTTCCTCATTGAACAATAACCACACGGAAACTTGCACAGGTTTCCGAACGGCTTGTATTGCTTCATCTGTTATAATCTGACCTCTTCTCTCCAGTAAAAGAATTTAGAGATGTCTGCTTCTGATTCACCAAAATCCCGTTATGTAGGCCGATTCGCCCCCTCTCCATCGGGTCCTCTTCATTTCGGCTCACTTCTCGCCGCCGTTGCCAGCTATCTCGATGCCAAATCCAACGAGGGATTGTGGCTGGTACGCATGGAAGATCTGGACCCTCCCCGGGAACCGGTGGGAACAGCTGACCTTATTCTTCAGCAGCTCCATGACTTTTCCATGCATTGGGACAGCGATGTTCTCTACCAAAGTGACAGGCTGGGCATTTATCAGGAAATACTGGAGCAGCTGCAAAAGGAAGAACTGTGCTTTCCATGTGACTGTACCCGTGGCCAAATCAAACTTATGGCGAACGCATACGATGGTAGCTGTCGCAGGAAAAAAGACCTTCCTAAACAAGAGTATGCCCTGAGAGTCAAAGTTGAAGACATTACAATTGACATAAATGATTTGATTCAGGGTAACTATTCACAAAATCTGGCTACGGATGTAGGTGATTTCGTAATCCTTCGCAAGGATGGTTTATTCGCCTATCAGCTAGCGGTAGTTGCAGATGATGAGTACCAGAATATAAGCCATGTGATCAGGGGTATGGACTTACTGGACTCAACTCCCCGGCAAGTTTTTCTGCAGCAAAAATTTAATTATAGACAGCTGCAGTACGGGCATATTCCGATTGTTATCAATGATAGCGGGCAAAAACTTAGCAAGCAGCATTTTGCTGCCCCAATCAACAGCAGTGAAGCGTGTACATTACTGGTAAAAGCATTGGGATATCTTGGCCAGAAGCCCGACAAGGAGCTTCTGCTAGAGACTCCTGAAAAAATACTGCAATGGGGTTCTGAAAACTGGGATATACAGGCTGTACCCAAGTTAGCTACTATCCCCGAAGACATGACGACTTGGTGATTTTGCCGTGTATATACCCCGATCAATACTAAACCTGATAGTCATCATTTACCTGCTGTACCTGCTAAGCGTAGATTGGGTCAATCAGGTTGATGGTAGCTGGTACCGTCCATTCCTCGTGGGCTTTCTGATCGTAATAGTTGCCGCCTGGTCTCACCGGGAGCAGGATTCCGATGAATTTTGAGCTAACCACGCTGGTTTCTCTGGGCAGCTCATATCTCGCCCTGCTGTTCGGTATTGCCTATGCAACCGATCGAGGCATGATTCCTGAAAAAATTATTCGCCACCCTGTTGTTTACGTCTTGTCGCTGGGTGTCTTCGCCAGTGTCTGGTCATACTACACATCCATAGGCAATGCTCAGAGTGACGGGTATGGGTATCTAGCAAATACTATGGGCATCTCCCTGGTTTTTCTTTTTTCTCCTCTGTTACTTAGACCTTTACTGGATCTAACCCGGACCTATCAGCTGAGCTCTATTGCCGACCTGTTAGCATTCCGCTTCAGGTCGCCTTGGGCCGGGACAGCTATAACACTCGTTACTCTCTTAGCTGTTACACCATTAATAGCACTGCAGATCCAAGCGGTAGCCGAGACCGCAGATATTCTTTCTCCTCAAAACTCCCAAAGTGCATTAGCCTTCGGTTTTTGCATAATCATTACCGTATTCTCAATCCTGTTTGGAACTTCAAAACGGGCAAGACGAGGTCAGCACGACGGCCTTATGATGGCGATTGCATTCGAGTCTCTAGTTAAACTAATAGCATTTTTGTCTGTTGGACTTTTTGCTATAAATGGAGCATTTGATGGCCTTGATGGACTTGATAGATGGTTGCAGGAAAACCCGGAGCTTCTCGACAGCCTGGAAAACACCAGCTACTTAAGCTCGTTCCATGTCATGGCGCTGCTGTTTTTCACAGCGGCGGTCGCCATGCCTCACATGTTTTACGTGATTTTTAATCAGAACAACGGTCGCAAAGCTCTTTCGTTCGCCAGTTGGGCCTTGCCTCTTTATTTACTGCTCATTAGCCTTCCTGTTCTACCCATTCTCTGGGCTGGCTTGCAGTCCGGGAGCGTAATTCAAGTAGAGTATTTCCCGGTAGCACTGGGGATCGAATACGAATCGCCGGCTTTTGCGCTTATCGCCTATCTTGGAGGTCTTTCAGCAGCCAGCGGCCTGATCATCGTTCTGACTCTAGCCTTGTCAAATATGTGTCTCAACCATCTCATTCTTCCGTTTAACCAACCCAAACCAAGAGATGATATTTACCGCTGGCTTGCTTGGAAAAGACGCATACTCATCAGCGCATTAATCTGGGCTGGCTTTTTGTTTTACTATCTGCCGGATGAGCGGCTGAGCCTTCAATTAATCGGTACTGTGTCGTTCACCGCCTGCTTACAATTTCTACCCGGAATATTGGCTATCCTGTACTGGCCGCAAGCTAACAAGACAGGATTTTTGAGTGGTTTGTTGATCGGCATAGGTATCTGGTTTGTATTTCTTCTGTCGCCCTTACTCTCAGACGTGTCATCTCTTTCACTAACGTCCATCAACTGGCGAGAAATTGCCGTATTCTCTTTAATGGTTAATAGCCTCATCTTCGTTGTTGTTTCACTCAATACAAATACGACAGATGAAGAGAGAAGCTCGGCTGATATCTGCACTCTGGACACAATAAAGCGACGTAAACGTAGCGGGCTGGTTGCCAAAACCCCCGATGATTTCATTAAAAGTCTCAGTAAGCCGCTTGGAAACAAAACCGCAAAACGGGAAGTTACCCAAGCCCTGCAGGATCTTCATTTTGAATTGAATGACAAAAGGCCCAATTCTATGCGCATCCTGCGCGGAAGGCTGGAGGCGAACCTTTCTGGCCTACTTGGCCCTTCTATCGCCCGGGAAATTATTGATAGCTACCTCCCTTATAGCATCGTATCCGAACACGGCAGCTCAGATTTAAATGTCATCGAGTATCGTATTGAGTCTTATAGAAGCAATTTGTCAGGTATGGCTGCCGACCTGGACAATCTCAGGAGATATCACCGGCAGATTCTGCTGGAACTACCACTTGGCGTCTGTTCTTTGAGTTTCGACAATGAAGTGGTTATGTGGAATCGGGCTCTATCAGAATTTACTGGAATGAGCAGCGCCGACGTGGTCGGATCCCAACTAAACGAATTACAAGAACCTTGGTCAAGCCTGATTTTAAATTTCAAAAACGAAGACACGAATCATTCGTATAAACATAATTTCGAATTTGAAGGTCAGAAAAAATCTGTAAACCTTCATAAAGCACTTATCGAAACCGATAGTGGCCACGAGTCCAGCCACGAGGGCCTGATTATTCTGATAGAGGATATAACTGAAACTGAAATTCTCGAGGCCGGGCTTACTCACAGTGAGCGTTTGGCATCTATAGGGAGACTGGCAGCTGGTGTGGCACACGAAATTGGCAATCCCATAACTGGCATAGCCTGCCTGGCGCAAACTATTCGGGATGAATTTCCAAGCGATGAACTGAACAGCCTTTCCGGGCAGATTATTGAGCAAACTGATCGTACTTCGAAAATATTGCAATCACTCGTTAACTTTGCCCACACAGGTACAAGCAAGACCCACTATGAGAATGAGCAGGTATCCATAAGCAAGTGCATGGAAGAAGCCAGGACTCTGGTTTTACTGGACACGAAGAGTCAAGACTTACAGCTATCGATTGATTGCGACCCTGCTGCCACCATACTCGGTGATTCCCAAAAATTGCTGCAGGTGCTGGTAAATCTGATTAACAATGCCCGCGATGCAAGTCAGCAAGGCGGCAAGGTATCGATGTTAGGAAGAGCTGAGGGCAACAAGGTCAGAATTTTCGTTACCGACGAAGGCATAGGCATTCCCGCAGCTATCATCGACAGGGTTTTCGACCCATTCTTTACGACTAAAGAGGCTGGAGAGGGCACAGGGCTGGGGCTTTCACTGGTTTTCAGTATTGTAGAGGATTTGGGCGGGGATATTGATATAATTAGTCCTGTGAATGTCGAGCGCGGCTCGGGGACACAGGTAATTTTAAGCTTTCCCTGCTATGATGAGGACTCGGTTAACGCCTTTTGTGAGGAATAAGACAGACACGCTTGAAAAGTATTAGTCGCAGTAAGCCGCAATATTTCGAGGTATCATCAAGTCATATTCCCATCCAAATGAATTGCACAAAGAATCCATTGATATAAATCCATGACAGCATTAAACCAGGTTTTAGTAGTCGAAGATGAGGCGGTTATTCGCACCTCTCTCAAACGCTTGCTCGAGCGTCACGAATACAAAGTCAGCGAAGCTGGCTCTGTAAAGGAATCACTCGAGAATTATGACATGGATGATTTCGATGTGATTATCAGCGATCTGCGACTGCCGGGTGCTCCGGGGACCGACCTGATCAAAGCTACATCCACACCTGTACTGATAATGACGAGCTATTCCAGCATTCGATCTGCGATCGATTCGATGAAGCTCGGTGCAGTCGACTATATTGCCAAACCTTTCGAACACAATGAAATTATCGAATCGGTTGCCAAGGTAATTCGTGAACACGGAAACAGAACAGATTCGGGGCCGGCCGGCACCGACGATTTCGAACCCCCCGTTCATGGCATGATCGGTAGCTGCCCGCAAATGATGGAGCTATTCCGACGAATCAGAAAGGTTGCTCTTACAAACTCAACTGTACTGGTTAATGGTGAATCAGGTACGGGTAAAGAATTAGTTGCAAGAGCGATCCATAACCTTAGCAATCGCAATCAGGAAGAAATGATTTCAGTGAACTGCGCAGCCATTCCTGAAAATCTGATCGAGTCCGAATTATTTGGCCACGAAAAAGGTGCATTTACCGGAGCCACAGCCACGCGAACCGGTCTGGTAGAAGCAGCCAGTGGCAGCACATTGTTTCTCGATGAAATAGGTGAACTTCCCCTCGAAGCACAAGCAAGATTGTTGCGAGTACTTCAGGAAAATGAAATTCGAAAAGTCGGCTCGGTGCAATCCAAAAAAGTCGATGTACGATTGATTGCTGCGACTCATCGCGACCTTAAGCAACTTGTTGTGGACGGCTATTTTCGCGAAGATCTTTATTACCGCATAAATGTAATGACTTTGCTTATTCCACCTCTGAGAGACAGGGGAAATGACATACTGGAGTTGGCTGACGCGATTCTGCTTAGAACCTGCAAGAGGCTAAAAACTGCCATGCTGAAATTCGGCGATGACGCTAGCCGGGCAATTGCCAATTACCAATGGCCGGGCAATGTCAGAGAGCTTGAAAATGCAATTGAGCGAGCTGTGGTTTTAGCCGAGGAAACAACTATAGGTCCTGAATTGCTGGCTATTGAAGACGAGCCAGCCATTGCGACGGAATCAATAGGGCTGGATGGAGAAGAACAAACTGTTCAGGAACCCGTTGAAGACATGTCACTGGAAGACTATTTCCAGCACTTTGTTTTGGAACATCAGGATTCAATGAACGAAACCCAATTAGCGAAAAAATTGGGCATAAGCCGGAAATGCCTCTGGGAGAGGCGGCAACGATTCGGTATTCCGAGAAAGAAAAAGCACGCTATCTAGAGCGCTACCTGGAGCCCCCTACCCACCAAAAACCTCACCTAGCATTTCACTGAATCCCCGCCCATCCGGTGCACTATATTTGTTACCGCTACACTAATACCCAATAAAATGGGTATTTTAGTAACAAATAATGAGTTTTAAGATTGGGTCACTGATTTCTATAAAGCTATCCTCCTGTTATATATAGCTATTCTTATATTGGCACGTTAACTGCAATATTTGTAGGGATAATAACAATAAATAATAATAATAAGCTCAATAAAAACAAAAATAGCATTACTGAGTTATACAACTAAGGTTAGTGCGTCAAATAATAGAAGGTAGGGTTGGAGTATTAGTGGCTATTTGCCACAGGATTTCATGTTAACCGCCTCAAACTTTAGGGTACCGGGTTCGGTATCCACTTAATAAAAATAATAAATACTGTTTAAAATAATAATAAGTAAATTACTTCCTAAGGGGGGTGGACTCCACCCCCGAAATTTTCCCCTGATCCTCTCCCTCTTGCCATTGATACTTTTAGTGGTGGTTCGGTGTATTATGCCGTCTGACGTAGCTGCCCTGCGAAGTTCAAGTTTGGGCAGTTTGACCCAGACAAGACACACGAATTAAGCTGGTGCCCTAATTGAAAATCCTCTTCAAGCTCAAACCCAAGAGCATCAGATTCCAAGTGCAAAAAACAATAGCTATTCAGGCTGCCCGGTAAAATGACATCAAAAGACTCATTAACTGGCATTGATAACGCCATTCGTCTCAGTCGAGACGAGCACTGTATCTCCCGTAAAAATATTTCAAAGAGCGCCCTGAAAGTCTTGTACAAACTGGGAGAGGAAGGCTTTCACGCATTTCTCGTAGGAGGTGGCGTGCGGGATCTGCTGCTGGGCAAACATCCCAAGGATTTTGATATAGCAACCGATGCCGAACCGGAGGAAATTCGCAAGATATTTCGCAATGCCCGCATCATCGGCAGAAGATTCAAAATAGTACATATTCGCTTTGGTCGGGAAATCATTGAGGCGACAACCTTTCGCGCTCATCACGAAGCTAGAAACCAGATAGCGGATGACGTTCCAAGAAAACGGATAAAAGAGCTGGATTCTGCCCATTCAAGTTCCGGCATGATTCTCAGGGATAATGTTTACGGAAATATCGATGAAGATGCGCTGCGCCGAGACTTTACAGTAAATTCCCTTTATTACACGGTGGACAATTTCGAAGTTCTTGATTTTAGCTCGGGACTTGCGGATATGGAGTCAAAGCAGATCCGCATGATCGGTGACCCGGAAGAGCGCTATAAAGAAGATCCGGTTCGAATGTTGAGAGCGCTAAGATTTTCTGCAAAACTAAAATTTGAAATCGAAGAAAAAACCTGTGAGCCAATTAACCGACTGGCTCCGCTATTGGAATCCATTTCCCCTGCCCGATTATTTGATGAGTCACTAAAATTACTCACCGGAGGAGATGCTGTAGCTACATTTGCCCTGCTATCACAATATGAACCTGGCAAGTACCTGTTCGCACCTACTCTGCGAGCCATTGAAGACTCCACCGCCCCCGCTAGCAGGTTACTGCAGCTGGCCCTAGAGAATACCGATAGCAGATTGGCCAGCGGGAAGTCTGTAACGCCTGCGTTCTTGTATGCAGCGCTGCTATGGCCGGTAGTTCAACAAAAGTTACAGGACCCTGCCAATGAGGGCGTAAGCCCCGGTCAGGTTTATTTCGAAGCTGTTAGCAGCTCAATCAAAGAACAGTTGGTCTACACCTCGATACCGAAACGATTCACCGCCGCATCGCGGGAGATCTGGGATCTGCAAAAACGTTTGGAAAAACGAAATCGCCGTAACTTGGCGAGCAGTTTTTCCCATCCCCGATTTAGGGCTGCCTATGACTTTTTGCTCCTAAGGGAAGAGTCCGGTGAGAATCTGGATAATGCCGGGCAATGGTGGACGGATTTTCAGAACGGTGATTTAGAGCAGAGAAACGGGATGACAGAGAAATTGTCCTCTTCAAAAAAGCGCCGGAAACGCCGACCCGGTCGCAAGCAAAGCAAAGACGAAAGCAACAGCGACAAACACTAATGCCTCAATCCAGCCTTAGTAGAGAATTACCCCAATACATCGCCGTCGAAGGGCCTATAGGTGTCGGCAAGACCACCCTGACTAAAAGGCTGGCTGAAACTTTTAACTATGATCTGTTGCTGGAAAAGAGTGAAGAAAATCCTTTTCTCGATCGTTTTTATCAAAATCCCAAACAGCACGCTCTGTCTACCCAGCTTTTTTTCCTTTTTCAGCGCACGCAACAAATTCAGGAGCTGCGCCAGAATGATTTGTTTGAACCGGTAAGAGTTGCAGATTTTCTCATCGACAAGGATCAGCTGTTTGCACAGCAGAACCTCGAAGCGGATGAGTATGAACTTTATTTAAATGTATATCGCCACTTAACTATTGATGCCCCCGTTCCGGATCTTGTCATCTACTTACAGGCCCCTACAGATATTCTGCTGGAACGAATTCAAAAAAGAGGCATCGACTCGGAACAGCTCATTGAAGTCGATTATCTGGAAAATTTGAATCAATCCTATACGGAGTTTTTCCACTATTTTAATAAGACCTCACTGCTGATTGTTAATACTGCAGAAATAGACTTGGTGAGCAATGATGAGGATTATGAATTACTGGTCAAACATATTCTGACGCGGCCCACAGGAACCCAATATTTCAATCCCCGGCCCTCACTTCTGTAACCCCGCTGCACTCCAACTGTTCCGCTGATCTCGGCTGAATAGCCTAGAAGCCCTTAAAACAGCCTCCTAATTTAGCTCCAGAAGCTGTTTTATCGCACCCAAAGTAAGTCTGTTGTAGACGAATTCGAGAAAATTCGTCATCTTTCCCTTGAATAGCTGAATTCCAGCACTTACTATCGCAGCCCTGATTAATACAGGCCAAAGTGCCCAATCGAAGCCATGAGCAGTCACCAAAAATCAAAAGCCGTAACCCTTACCACTTTGCTGGACCTCAAGTCCCGTGGGGAGAAGTTCAGCTGCCTGACCGCCTATGACGCCTGCTTTGCGGCCATATTGAGTGAAGCTGGCGTGGAAGTACTGCTAGTAGGCGACTCGCTGGGTATGGTGCTTCAAGGCCATGACAGCACGCTGCCGGTCACCATGGAGGACATGGTTTACCACACAGAGTGTGTGAAGCGCGGTAATCGTGGCTCTTTAATCATGGCCGACTTGCCATTCATGAGCTACGCATCAGAAACCCAGACTCTCGAAAATGCTGCCTCTCTGATGAGAGCTGGCGCGCACATGGTAAAACTGGAAGGTGGTGCCTGGATCGCTAATACCACCCGCTTGTTGGCGGAAAGAGGTATTCCTGTATGCGCCCATATGGGTCTGACGCCTCAATCGGTTAACCGAATCGGGGGCTTCCACGTACAGGGTAGAAACACCGAACAGGCTGAAACCATCATCGAAGAAGCTATTCTTTTGCAGGACGCGGGCGCAAGCACACTGTTATTGGAATGTGTGCCCAGATCATTAGGCAAGAAAATAACCGAAACACTGGAAATCCCCGTTATCGGTATTGGCGCGGGTCCTGATACCAGCGGCCAAATCATGGTTCTACACGATGTACTTGGCGTCTCCCCTATCACACCCAAATTTGTGAAAAACTTTTTGTCCGAATCTAAAGATGGCATCCCCGGGGCAATCGTCGAATACGTCGAGTCCGTGAAGTCACTTAGATTCCCATCTGACGATCATAGCTTCAATTAGCAATTCTTTATTCATTAGCAAACACTGTTAGAAAAAATGATTACCATTACCGAAGTCTCCGAACTGAGGGACAAGCTATCCACTCACAGGGTTGCTGGCCGCAGTATTTCCCTCGTGCCCACCATGGGCAATTTACATGAGGGTCACCTGGAACTCATTAGGGCAGCAAGAAAAGACTCGGATATAGTTGTTTGTTCGATATTTGTAAACCCGCTTCAATTTGGCCCTGATGAGGATCTGGATAACTATCCGAGAACCATCGACGAGGACTCTGAAAAGCTCATTCAAGAAACTTGTGATGTGTTATTCCTGCCATCAGTGAGTGAGATCTATAGCAACTCTTTATCAGAACAGACAATAATCAAAGTACCAAGTATAACTGTTGAATTTTGCGGCTCCGGGCGACCCGGACATTTCGATGGCGTTGCCACGGTCGTCTGTAAGTTATTCAATATGGTCCAGCCCGACATTGCCTATTTTGGTCTCAAGGATTACCAACAATTTCTCACCATAAGAAAGCTTGTGAGGGACCTTTCCCTTAACATTGATATCAAGGGTGTAGAAATACAAAGAGATAGAAGAGGTCTTGCACTCAGCTCCCGAAACTCCTATCTGACTGAAGTTGAATTAGAAAGCGCTCCCCTGATTCAGGCAACGCTTCGGGAAATTGCCGAGAATATTGTAAAAGGAGCTGCTAATTTCGATGTGCTTGAGCAAGAAGCAGTAAGCAATTTATCCAGACAAGGCATGGATACAGAGTATCTGGCCATTCGAAATGCTGAAAACCTTAAACCTGCAGGCGAAGATGATGACAATCTGGTCATTCTAACCGCCGTCAAACTCGGAAAATGTCGCCTGATCGATAATATCCGATTCAATCGCAAGCCATAACACCGCCCCTTAAAACCGGATTCGCCCATGGCGGTTTGTTGTGCGGCAATGGGGTTTAAGGCATACTTTCAATCCCTATTTCCTCCTATCATTTAATCCCCCAAGTGATTGGGAAACCGGACGAGCATCGAATTATTATCAATAATATCAATTAGATAAGAAGTGGAGCCAGAACCAGAAATGTCAGAAGAAAAGGTCTATCCTGTAAGCGAATCCAGCAAGGAACACAGCCACTTAAGCCTCGAGAGCTATAGTAAGCTCTACCAACAATCAATCGACTCTCCGGAAGAATTTTGGGCGGAACAGGCGGGTGAACTCATTCACTGGCATCAGCCCTGGCAGTCCGTATTCAACTCGGATTTCACCAAGGCCGAAGCGCGCTGGTTCACCGGCGCAAAATTGAACGTCTCTTTTAACTGTATAGACCGCCATCTTGAACGGCGGGCAGAACAGACCGCAATTATTTGGGAAGGTGATGAACCGGAAGATTCCAAACACATCACTTATCGAGAGTTATATGAGGCTGTATGCAAGTTTGCCAATGCTCTTAAAGAAAGAGGAGTAGGCAAAGGGGACAGAGTTTGTATCTATATGCCAATGGTTCCGGAAGCCGCCTTTGCCATGTTGGCTTGCACGAGAATAGGAGCGGTTCACTCTGTTGTGTTCGGCGGTTTTTCTCCCGAATCTATCAAAGACCGGATACTGGATTCTGATTGCCAAGCCGTTATTACCGCCGATGAAGGTATCCGCGGCGGCAGAGTAATCCCTCTTAAGGCAAATGTTGATGCTGCGCTTGAGTCCTGCCCCAATGTTCATTCTGTTTTTGTCATTCGTCGAACCAATGCAAAAGTACCCTGGATTGAAGACCGTGATGTTTGTTATCACAAGGCAACAGAAGCAGTCAGCTCTGACTGCGAACCGGAAATGATGGATGCGGAGGATCCGCTGTTCATTCTGTACACATCCGGCTCTACCGGAAAACCAAAAGGGGTACTCCACACCACCGCTGGTTATTTACTCGGAGCCAGTATCACCCATAAATATGTATTCGATTACCATGAAGGTGACATTTATTGGTGTACTGCAGATGTCGGCTGGGTAACGGGTCACTCATATATAGTCTACGGCCCTCTCGCTAATGGCGCTGTTACTCTCATGTTCGAAGGAGTACCAACCTACCCCGATGCCGGTCGTTTCTGGCAAGTGATAGACAAACACCAGGTAAATATTTTCTACACTGCTCCTACTGCAATTCGTGCACTAATGGCCGCTGGTGATGATCCGGTGAAGAAGACCTCACGATCTTCATTAAGACTCTTGGGTTCGGTTGGCGAACCAATCAATCCGGAAGCATGGGAATGGTATTACCACGTAGTCGGAGATTCACGCTGCCCGATTGTGGATACCTGGTGGCAGACAGAAACCGGAGCGATAATGATTACGCCCCTGCCCGGAGTTACAGACCTCAAGCCCGGATCAGCCAGCACTCCATTTTTCGGTGTAAAAGCAGCCTTGCTGGATGCCGATGGCAATCAGCTTGAAGGACCGGCAACCGGGAATCTGGTTCTCAGCCAAAGTTGGCCGAGTCAGATTCGCAGCGTTTATGGCGATCATCAACGCTGTATCGATACCTACTTCACAGCCTATCCCGGGTATTATTTTACCGGTGACAGCGCGCGTCGGGATAGCGATGGCTATTACTGGGTAACCGGAAGAGTAGACGATGTGATTAATGTGTCCGGTCATCGTCTGGGAACTGCAGAAATAGAGAGTGCTTTAGTGCTCCACCACAGTGTTGCTGAGGCTGCCGTGGTTGGATATCCCCATGACATAAAGGGTCAGGGAATTTATGCCTATGTCACTCTTATGGACGATGAAGCCGAGTCTGAAGAATTGAGAGCGGATCTCGTTAAATTTGTGGCGAAAGAAATAGGTTCTTTTGCCAAACCGGAAGTCGTCCAATTTGCCCCGGGTCTTCCCAAAACACGCTCCGGGAAGATTATGCGTCGCATCTTGAGAAAGATTGCGGCCAACGAGTTGGAAAACCTGGGAGATACAACAACGCTGGCAGACCCGGCGGTCGTAGAAGATTTAATTGACAACCGAGCGAACAAATAGGCATTACTTTTATGTCAGTTTACACTGCAACAATAGAATGGAACCGGAATGGCGAAGATTTTGCGGGGAACAAATATTCTCGCGCTCATAAGTGGAGTTTTGATGGTGGGGCAGAAATTATGGCCTCTGCTTCTCCCCACATCGTTCCTGCCCCCTGGTCGGTAGAAGAAAACGTAGACCCTGAAGAAGCCTTTGTTGCTTCCCTGTCTTCATGTCACATGCTCTTTTTTCTCGCATTGGCCGGGAGAGATGGTTTCGAAATAGATTCCTATATAGATAGCCCCGTCGGAGAGATGTCACAAAACAGCGACGGTAGAACAGCCGTCACCAAAGTATCATTGAACCCGCAAGTGGATTACTCGGGTGAAAGAATTCCAACAGCCGAGCAGGAACAAGCACTTCATCACTTTGCTCATGAAAAGTGTTTTATTGCCAATTCCGTTACCACTGAAATTGACATCAATATCTAGCTAGTAAAAAGGCCTTCATAATCAAGTTCGACATGATAAAGCCAGCAAGCGGTGTAAACGTAGGTAACTCATCAAAGAGAATTGCCTTTTTCGCCACCGCCAAAAATATAGCAAGACTATTCCCACTGACCGTACAGGGTGTCGCCAGCTTATTGCTGGCAGCAGTTGCTCTTGGGATTTACGGCTATGGCTCAATGGACCTCGTGGTGTTTGCACTGGCGATCTGTGCTCTGGCAATTCTGATATTCTGTCTTTTCAGCTGCATTATCAGTGGCATGTTTGTTCACAGAAGAATCAGAAGATTCATTGTTGAAAACCCTCCAAGAAATGCCATTGAACTGGAAGCCGAATATCCTAATGAAACGGGCTTTAAAATTCGCGCTCCTACTTATCTTCCTTTAATAAAACTGTCCTGGACCATAGAGTATCCAGATTATTTGCAGTCTAGAATTCGTGAAAACTCCGATGGGTATCTTCAGGAAGAAGTCATCCCGCAGAGACGCTGCCTGAGTGCGGGCATTAAACG
>Ga0315322_10001195_pt1 | contig 19935 bp, 15 predicted proteins | sample M110021515metaG_FD_203461 | JGI IMG/M metagenome (GOLD analysis project Ga0315322, IMG submission 203461) | Ammonia-oxidizing marine archaeal communities from Monterey Bay, California, United States - M1 100m 21515 | ecosystem: Environmental > Aquatic > Marine > Intertidal zone | place: USA...
GAATCAATCGAAGACCGCTACTGAGATTGCTTCCATAAACCTGTCTAACGGAACCCCGTGGCTACCTGATACAATCCTGCTTGTCGTTGCAAACCCGTTCACCAACCGCCACAGGCGGAGATCCTCGCTCGATGCCTCCCGAAGACTCTTCAGCGTCTAACGAAACTCAAGTGCATGATGGGTATGACCTTGAGACAGGTCTTTTAGCCCGACTACGCGAATGGATTGACGTTTTCCCGTGGCTTCGGCTCATCCGAGTTCTACGCGTGGTCGGATCACCTCCGCTGTTGGGGCTCGTTGCGCTGACGCTTGTCATTTGGAAAATTGGCATCACGCTACTGGCGTTGAATCAAATCACTCCCGAAGTTCCGGAAATAGAGTCGACCGTAAATCAACAGTTCAATTTTTTCACTGCCTTCATCGCGCATCTTAACCCTGCTTCGGTGTTTGATGGCGATCCAGAAATCGTGTGGTGGAAAACACTGCTGGGAATTGTCTGGTCTGTTTTTGTCTGGACACCAATAGCGTTGCTGCTATCCAGGCAAGGCGGACTCCTCACGGCTGGACGCCCGCTGATGCCTCTGACAGCCGCTCTTTCTCTTGCACTGTCACGCACGCTTGCCGGATGGCTTGCTGCCGTTGTGCCTCTGGGATGCGTCGGAGTCATTGCGGTGCTAATCATAATGATTGGACGGTTCTCAGGATTTGTCGGTGACATCGCGTGGCTCAACTTGATCTTGGCAGGCGCAACACTTCTGTTCGCTATCCCCTGTGGTTTACTGGCATTTGGTGCGAATGTGGCAATTCCACTGAGTTGGGGAGCCTTGGCCAACGAACGTGAACCAGACGCAATGGACTCGCTGAGTCGCGGCTACGAATACCTTTTCCGTCGACCGCTTCACTTAGCTGCTTACTTACTAGTCAGTGCAATTATCGCGAGCATTATTTCCGTCTTGGCTGTCGGCGTCACAAAAACTGCGATCCAAATCAATAGCCAGCTCCTGAAATTTGCTCAGGCAGCTGAAGGCATGGTTGCCACAAGCACCCACTTGCTTGACTACCTACCCGTTGTCGTTTTACTGACCGCAATCTGGAGTCTGCTTGGAGGTGTCTATCTGCTACTACGTTACGATGCGGGCGGGCAGGAAGTGGAAGACTTGTGGCAAGCAGATGTATACCCCGAACCACCACTTCCAAGTATTCCCAGCGAGTCCATTGATTGAAAATCATGAGTCACATGACTCTGGACCGAAGATCACATGCCAAGGATTCCGTTTACCCCAGAGTCATGACGACGACAGGATGCTCGGTCCTTGCCCCCCACGCAGCAGCAGTTAACCCACAATCGCGACCGCGACCTGATTGCTAATAACGAGGGCCTTCTTCCCTGTCTCTATTTTCGTGCAAGGCAGCAGTCTCGCAAAACAAATCGTGATTTTGTGAAGCCTCGAAGCCCAATCACTGCTGAGTCGAAGGTATTCTAAAGGAAGACGCGCGCGGTACTCCTACATTCGCGACGTGCTCCCTTCGCCTCCCCCAAGCACCACTAACAGTTTACTGCAGATTGGTTCCGCCAAGATGATGACCGCGATTTTCGTTCTGGCTTTACTCACGATGCTTTCCATCTGGTTTGGCAACCGGAAAGCAGTCTTTCTGCTCTCCCTGGCTACCCTCACTGCAAGTATTTTCTGGTTCAACCACCACATCACCGAACCACTGAATCTCAACTTTTGACAGCTATAAAAAACACAACCGGCGAGTGGATCCTGATACTCTTGACCACCGGAATCTGCATTCCGTTGATCGGCGCGTATTGGATTCAATTCATTGAGGGTGAGTTTCCCTGCCCACTCTGTCTTTTGCAGCGACTGGCGATGCTTGGCGTTGCAATGGGTGCAATGATGAATCTTCGGTTCGGCGTACGCACATCGCACTACGCAGTGACGATCTTCAGTGCCATTTTTGGCGTTGCTGTTTCGGCTCGCCAAATTTTACTGCACATCGCCCCAGGCAATCCGAATGGGCCCGGTTATGGTTCCCCTGTCTTCGGCTGGCACTTGTACACCTGGGGACTGGTAATTTTCATGGCAACTATCGGTGTCGTGGGCCTCATGATGCTTTATGAAAAACACTTTGACCTCAGCACGCCTGCCTCGCCGCGGCCAATGAGCAAACCAGTTATGGCGGTGTGTGCTTTGGTCATCTTTCTTACCGCCGCGAATATCATCACAACTTTTTTGATGTGCGGCCTATCGCCTTGCCCCGATAGTCCTGAACAGTATCTCCTGCTAAGCGACCTTTAATCTCTTGCTGAGCAACATTTAATCGAGATCGCTTTCCGAACCGTGGCTCATTGAGAATCAGTGTGAGATCTTTATGCCGAAGCCAGTGGAAGCAGGTAAAATGCAACTGTGCCAGCACCCAGCATGAAGCCACTTGCGCAGTTGCTCGACGACTTTCCAATCCACGACAAGTACCGACAATGAGGATCAACCATGAAAAATGAATCGCACGAAATGGACGACGCAAAACTGGTCACGGTTGCCGAACGTGATCTGGAAAGCACCGCGTTGATTCTTGTCTCTGTTCTCAAAGACGCGGGGATCCGGGCGATTGCAACGGGAGGCTTTACCGCCGGCTTCAGAGCGGAAGCTCCAGGCGTAGTAAAAGTGCAGACATTTGAAGTGGATGCCGAGCGTGCGCGACAAGTGATCTCGGAAATCAGGGAATTGCCTGACGATATGATCACAACCGAATGATGCAACACCGAACAGATCAAGCCAGACGGGCCAAACAGGGCCCCAACAAGGCAACAGCCCTGCCGGGGTACCGACAGACTTGAAACATCTGGAATCTAGCCGACATCACGTTCTACACGCACATGAATTCAGACAATATCAATTGCCGGTCCAGTAGCGATAAGCTCGCATCGTTTGCCGAGCCGCCTCATGCTGATCGGGATACGGAAACGCCTCCGCACAAAGATAACCTTGGTAATTGATCTGCCGTAGAGCATCGATGATTGGGCCGTACTGCATATGCCCAAGCCCCACTGGTCGACGATTGCTATCGACAAAGTGAATGTGCCCCACCCATTTTCCGCCTTGCAATAACGCTTTGGCGATATCAGCCTCTTCGATATTCATGTGGAACAGATCACATAGCAGACGCACATTGTCAGTCGAAAGTGATTCCAACATACCAACGCCATCTTCGACGGTGCAGCATTGGCGAGTCTCATAGCGATTCAACGGCTCGTAGATCAGCGGCACATCATATTGGGCTGCATGGGCACCACCATCTTCCAATGCTTCGCACAAGTAGCCTTTGGCAGTGTCTGCATCGCCCGTGTGCCCACTTGGACCTTGCATCGAACCGATGATTGCGGCAGCGCCGAATTGACCAGCACAATCGATAATACTTCGTACAAATGCACGAGCTTGTTCTCTCTTCGCAGCATCAGGATCAGCCAATTGCAATTGGTGTTTCACCCAGCCAGCCCCTGTGCCAAGAGCAGCCAACTTCAAATTGGCTGAATCAAGCATCGAACGCAACGCATCCGCGTCAATCGCTTCCGGCCCCGGCGCGAAGATCTCAACAGCGTCGTAACCCAGTTCAGCCGCAAAAGCAATCGATTGCTCGAGCCCATCCCAGAGCACGAATGGGCCACCACGCGCTTCCTCAACGAGACTGATAGTGATGCAAGATTTCATGGTGATTCCCGATATCTGAAAAGTAAATCGAATTAAAATGGTTACATGCCGACCTCGTTGCGATCTCCAACGAGTCAGGCATTGAAAATGAGCTGTTGCCAGTCTTGAACGCTGAATCCCGTGGAGCATTTCACTGTCGAGAACAGCTCAATGACATCAGTGGGCAGCACGATTCTGAATGCACTCTGTCATGAATAAATCTGCTTGCTGATGATCATCAAAACAACGGAACACACTCAACCGTCGTTATTCTCGGGTCTTCCTTCGGCATAAACCCAATTGTGAATTGGCTTGAGTATTTCCTTGACATCGGCAACAAGTTTTTCATCCATGGGCTCTTCAAGCCAATCACACCACTGCGAAACACGCTGAGGATTTGCTGAACCTGTGACGCAACTGGCAAATGCCGGATTGGCCACGGAATACTGCAGCGCCAACTTGGCGATGTCACTGCCTTGATCTGAACAATACTTCGCTGCTTTGGCTGCTACCTCGCGAACCTCTGGAGTCGCTTTGTGCCACTCAGGAAGCGCTGCACTCGTTAGCAGGCGTGCAGAAAATGGAGCTGCATTAATGAGACCGACATTTTTCTCTCGGCAAGGTTCGACAAGAGACAGTGCCATATCGTTCTGAAGCGTGTAATGATTGTAAGAAAGAACAACATCAAGATCGGCACGCTCCAGCATCTCAGTGAAAATCTTCATTGGATATCCACTCACCCCGATGAACCGCACCTTACCTTTCTCTACCTGCTTCCTGAGTGCAGGAATGGTCTCTTCAACAATCTGGTCAAGCTCGACAAATTCAATGTCGTGACAAAACACAATGTCCAAATGATCGACACGCATCCGCTCCAATGAGATATCGATACTTTCAGCAACACGTCGCGCACTGAAATCAAAGTGCTGTGGTGCGTATCGCCCCAACTTGGTGCTCAGAGTGTAAGAGTCTCTCGGGATTTCAGGTAACACCTGCCCCAACATGACCTCACTCATGCCTCGCCCATAATAGGCAGCCGTGTCGATGTAATTCATACCACGATCCAACGCAACCTTCACACATTGCAAAGCTTCACCAACGTCAATGCGACGAAACTCAGCACCTATGGACGAGGCGCCAAACGAAAGCACGGAAAGGTCAAGGCCAGTATCAGCCAGAGGTCGAGTTTCCATAGTCAATCAGAACGAAGAATAAATGAGGTATTTACTGGAACACACTTGTTCCCGCCGCGGGACTGCAAGCTTACCAGAAATCAAACACCACACACCCCGACCTCCCGTTCCCAGTCACCATCATCGGATCGATTTTCAAACTGTCGTGGTGGATTCCAAATCAGAACGAGCAGCCAATCGTCGCAAAACCGCAATTCCAACAACAATGCAAAAGTGGCTGTGAATCAGCTATCATGCAGCAGGATCCAACCATGATGCAAAAACAATCCGTCGATGAATCCCAAGTCACACCAGGCATGCCGGCCAGCAGCCACTCGCAGTCAGAATTCTTCCCACTACACAGCTTCCCACTACACAGCTTCCATCTTCCCACCACACAACTGAGACTATCCCCAGGGCTGCCCTCGGTGTCCTGAACACCTCCCGACCGCCTAAGAGTAACGCCCCGCAGTTCCGAGGCTCATGTTTTCCGATGCGGGCACCTCAAATCCAAAATCTAGCATTCTTGGACCTGAATCTCAGCCTGACATTGACTGCATCGGAGGCTGCCCATGCTACAATGGATGGTTGCTCCCACTTCAAGCAGTTTCCCCAAAACATATTCAGATTACGAGCCACTCCCGATGCAGATCATACCTTTTTGGCGATCGACTCTTCTACTGACACTGCTCGGCACGCTGGTGCAACTGCCAACGCTCAGTGGCGACCAACCGGAACTGGCAACGACTCTGCTGCAGCAGTCAGGATTCACCGGTGGTTTCATCGTCGAATTGGGGAGTACCTCGGGCGAGCTGGCAAAAGAGCTTCGTCAAAATGAGTCGACACAGATTCACGGCCTTGTGCGTAAACCTGAAACGCTTTCAGTGATTCGCGAGAGTGTTCGAAAAACGAGCCAATACGGCGACATCGCATTTGACAATTTCTCCGGAAGCGTTCTTCCCTACACCGACAACCTCGTCAATCTGTTGATCGCCGAAGACCTCGGGGATGTACCACTGGACGAAGTGTTGCGGGTGCTCGTTCCCAAGGGTGTTGCCCTGATCAAATCTGGCGACAAGTGGGAAAAGACCGTCAAACCGCGTCCCGAGGACATCGACGAGTGGTCACATTATCTACACGACGCAACCGGCAATTCAGTCGCCCACGATGATCAGGTAGCCCCGCCTCGACACCTTCAATGGGTGGGCAGTCCGCGTTGGTCACGCCACCATGACCGCATGGCAAGCATGAGTGCGTTAGTGTCGACCGGCGGACGCATGTTCTACATCATGGATGAAGGTAGTCGAATTTCCATCCAGTTGCCTCCCAAATGGAAGCTCATTGCCCGTGATGCTTTCAATGGATCTGTACTTTGGAAACGTGACATTGAAAACTGGCAAACCCATCTGTGGCCGCTCAAGAGTGGACCCACCCAGTTATCGCGACGCCTCGTCTCTTCCGAAAACACCGTTTTCACAACGCTTGGCTACAACGCACCTGTAACAGCGATCAATGCTGCGGACGGAAAAACGATTTGTGAATACGAAGGGAGCGATGCAACCGAGGAGATCATTCACACCAACGGGATGCTATTCCTTGTGGTCCGAAAAGGTGAGGCTGAACTTCAGAACTATGTTCCCCTGAATGGTCGAGTGGGTGACCAGGCAAAAGTTCGTTCCCTGTTTTGGAATGAAGAGCCCCGCGTCGTCATGGCCTTTGATGCGGAATCAGGCGAACAACTTTGGGCACGTCGCACGCGTATTTCACCTCTGACTTTAGCTGCCAATGATTCACAACTGTACTTTCATGATGGCGAGCGGGTGGTCGCTCTGAATCAGAAAAGCGGTGAAGCAGCGTGGCAAACAGATCCATTGACGAGACGTCAATCATTTACGTTCAACTTTGGACCACGACTGGTTTTGCACGATGACGTCGTTCTGTACGCCGGTGGCGACGGCAACCTGTCAAGCTTTGATGCCAAGAGCGGTGAAAAACTGTGGGGATCGAGTTTCCCAAATAGCGGTTACCAGTCTCCCCAAGATCTGATGGTCGTCAACGGTTTGGTTTGGCTGGCACCACTGACATCCGGAAAAGATTCAGGTGTCTACACGGGACGGAATCCGCGGACAGGCAAAATTGAGAAAGAGTTTGCACCTGATGTTGATACTTATTGGTTCCATCATCGGTGTTATATCGCCAAAGCAACTGACAATTTCCTGATGCCATCCCGCACGGGAATTGAGTTTGTGGATCCTGATAGCGAACACTGGGACATCAATCACTGGGTCAGGGGCGGATGCCTGTACGGTGTGATGCCGTGTAACGGATTAACCTATGCTCCTCCGCACAATTGCGCTTGCTACCCGGAAGCAAAACTATTCGGTTTCAACGCGCTTGCGGCGCCCTCATCAACGCGTCCGATTCCAGCCATCGTTCCCGAGGCAGGTCGACTTGAAACGGGCCCTGCCATGGAAACACCACTGACCACAATTGATAATACGCAGGCCGATAAAGATTGGCCCACATATCGGCATGATGCGACTCGCAGCGGGACCATGGGTGAACCCATCCGTGGAGAAGTGAAGACAAAATGGACTGCTGAATTGGGTGGGCGACTGACCGCTCCTGTGATTGCAGACGGCACTGTGTATGTAGCACAGATCGATGAACATACGCTCGTCGCGCTCAATCACGCGGATGGCAAAGAACGTTGGACCTACACGATAGGTGCTCGAATTGACTCCCCACCCACGATTCACCGAGGTCGCGTTGTGTTTGGTGGCGCGGACGGTTGGGTTTACTGCCTGTCGACCGATGGTGAACTGGCATGGCGTTATCGTGCTGCCCCGTTGGATCGTCGCACCATGGCGTTTGAACAACTTGAATCACTATGGCCAGTGCACGGCAGTGTTCTGATTCACAATGACATCGTTCACTGCGTGGCAGGACGTTCCATATTCCTCGATGGTGGACTCCGATTATTGCGTCTCGACCTCGCCACAGGAGAAAAACTGTCTGAGACACTGATGGATGAAAAGAATCCGGAAACAGGTAATAACATCCAGGAAAAACTGCAGGTACTACAAATGCCCGTTGGCCTACCTGACATTCTTTCCACCGATGGCAAACATATTTTCATGAAGTCGCAAAAGTTCGACATGGAAGGCAACCGGCTTGAAATCGGTCCGAACTCAGGCGATTTTGCTAGCCAGGCATCGAAGCAGCGAGGTGAAGATGCGCATATCTTTGCCCCCATGGGCTTCCTGGATGAAACATGGTTCCATCGTTCTTACTGGGTGCTTGGACAAAGTTTTGCAGGAGGCCATGGTGGCTATTATCAGGCGGGGCGATTTGCCCCCTCCGGTCGCTTGCTTGTCAACGGAAATGGTTACGTGTTCGGCTACGGTCGCAAGCCTGAGTACCTACGTTGGACAACTACTCTGGAACATCAATTGTTTGCAGCGGAACCCAATCCTCCTGAAATTCCCAAGAACTTCGGGAAGCGGAAAACTGGCCCTACCGGAACCTATACTCAATTCCAAAAAACACCCAGCCTCAACCCAGCGAACCAACCCATCACCGTGGAAGCATGGGTGACTTCCACACGTCCGCAGGGAGTCATCATCGCACGTGGTGGCCCCGCTGATGGATTCGCTTTGTCACTCAAGAATGGTCGCCCCGCATTCCACATTCGATCCAATGAGAAACTGACCACGGTCACGGCAAAGAAACGCATCATCGGTGGGTGGCACCATGTCGTCGGGGTGCTCGACAAGGATCAAAGCATGAAGGTCTATGTTGATGGTGAACTATCCGGTGAGGGTACAGCCAGTGGCTTGATCAAAACGGATCCTTTACAACCCATGGAGATCGGTACCGACGGCTTATCAGCGGTGGGTGATTACAGCAACGCACAATTCACTGGAATTATCGACGAAGTCCGACTCTACTTCCTTGCGGCCAATGCTGAACAGATTGCCAAACGCCACAAAGATGGATCAGAGATTTCAAGTAATGCTGCTCTCGCCGTCAGCTTTGATGATGGCACGGCACGTGACTTGGGCCTGAATCGAAACGATGGCACTGTCGAAGGTGCGAAACTAGTCGACGGTAAAGTGGGAAAAGCTTTTCAGTATTCCGGTAACAAGAAAGGTGGCAACGCAAACGCACCTGGAAACAGCCTCGTTGATCCGAAATGGACAGAAGATGTCCCCATCTACGTGCGGTCCATGCTACTGTCTGGTGGCAGACTTTTCATTGTCGGGCCACCGGACATCATTGATGAAGAATCGACCTTTCAGAAACTGACCGAAAAGGATGAGCAGGTGCAAAAACTGCTTGCTGAGCAGGATCAGGTGCTCAATGGAACCGAGGGATCACTGCTTCTTTCAGTGAATATCGACACCGGTAAGATCGACGACCGCATCGAATTGACTTCGCTGCCAGCATGGGACTCACTCGCGGGTGCCGAGGGAAAATTGTTTCTTTCGACACTGGATGGTTCTGTCATCTGCTTTGGAAGTGAGTCTGAGTGATCCAATGAATCAACGAGTCCCCAACCAAGCAGTTGCGACGTTCGCGAAAGGATTGATTGTAGTTTCCGTCATCCTGATCTCTGGTTCTGCTGCATTCGCTTGCAACATTCCAGTATTCCGATACGCGTTGGAACGTTGGCAACCTGACAACTGCGAATTGATTCTGTTTCACCAAGGTCCACTGGCTGCAAATCAGCAGAAAATGCTGGACCAGTTGATGGAACAACAAATAGCGAGAAGCGAGGACACTTCCAGTTCCTTGACCCTGAGCGACCTTGCTTCACCGACACCAGCCCAAGCGAATTTGTGGAATTCAATCCGCACAACCTCCAATCCAAAGATCACGGAACCCTATCTTGTCGTCCGCATGAAACTCGGAAAGGGTCACATCGTTAACGGATGGCATGGCCCCCTTTCCGATGCAATCGAAGTCGGAATCCTAGATTCTCCCGTCAGGCGTGAATTAGCCAAACGATTGTTATCAGGTCACTCGGTCGTTTGGGTGTTGGTCCGAGCAGACACGAATACTGATTCTCCACCCGCAAGTCAGAACTTCAACGCAAACGCTGAAGCTGCTCTTAACACCAGTTTCTCGTGGCTGTCCACTAATCTTGAATTGCCCGAAGGAATCGGACTGCCGGGATCAGAACTGCATTCAGAAATTCCTCTTCTTCTGAAATTCAGCACATTGGAGATCAGCCGTGAAGACGTGAAAGAGAGTTTTCTGATCAATTTATTTTCTGAATTACAGCCAGAAGCCACCTCTCGCGGTGAAGACCTGGTCGTTCCCGTATTTGGACGTGGACGTGCACTGGAGGTCATCCCTGCTTCGGTATTGACCAGCCCACTAATCAAAGACCTGACCGTTTTTCTAAGTGGTGCCTGCTCGTGTCAAGTCAAAGAACAGAACCCCGGCTTTGATTTACTGATGTCAGTTGACTGGAACACAAAGTTGTTTGGGAAAGGAAATGCCCCACCGCCCGTGCGATCAGACCGTGACCGCCTCAACCAAACACCGGAATTGTTAACGATTCCAACTGGAAACTGAATTTTTCCCAGGAAGACAGAACTTCTCCTGACGGGGACGCTGAAACGTAGGTAAGACATGAACAAAATGCTCGTAGTAATGTTGGGATCAATCGTCGCACTCGGCGCGATGATCTGGATGCTGCAAAGCGGATCCCAACGCAAAACATCGCCTGAATCCGCCGAACCCTTGATGTTCTTTTGCGCTGCCAGCAACCGCGCCGTGATGGAAAAGATCGTTTCCGATTACAAAGAAGAATATGGGCGTGAGATCGATCTCCAGTACGGTGGCTCACAAACGCTACTGGCGCAATTGGAGGTGACAGGCACCGGGGATTTATACCTGCCTGCAGATGACAGTTACCTCAACACTGCAAAAGACATGAATCTCGTGTCCGAAGTGCTGCCCATCGCCAAAATGGAAGTTGTTGTGGCAGTACCAAAGGGTAATCCGAAATCGATTCAGAAATATGAAGATCTGTTAAGGGAAGATGTCAAGCTGGTTCAGGCGAATCCGGACGCCACTGCGGTGGGCAAAGTAACCAGACGAATGCTGAAGGAATCAGGACAGTGGGATGCACTCGACAAGAGCACCACCGCTTATCGCACGACCGTGACGGAAGCAGCTAATGATCTGCTTGTCGGGGCAGCAGATGCAGCGATCGTCTACGACGCCGTGTTGCACACCTATCCTGATCTGGAGTTTGTGAAGCTACCCGAATTTGCCGCAGGGACATCGCTGGTCGCTTTGGGAGTTACCCAACAAACCAAGCAGCCCAGCGCAGCTTTACACTTTGCCCGCTATGTGACAGCCCGAGACCGCGGGCTCGCCAATTATGCCGAACATGGTTTTCAAGTTGAGAAGGGTGATGTCTGGTCAGAAACACCCGAGCTCAACCTGTTTGCCGGTTCGATGCTCCGCCCCGCCATTGAAGAAACGGTCAAACAATTCGAAGAGCGGGAGGGAGTTCGTGTCAATACTGTGTACAACGGATGCGGCATCCTGGTTGCTCAGATGAAAGCTGGGCAAGTACCCGATGCCTACTTTGCTTGTGATACAGAATTCATGGAACAAGTTCCTGATCTGTTTCCCGAACCGACCGATGTGTCGCAAAACGAACTGGTCATCATCGTCAAGAAAGGCAACCCGCATGAAATCGCTGGCTTGCGAGACCTGACCAAGGACGGATTGCGAGTTGGCATCGGTCATGAAAAACAATGCGCGATGGGCTGGGTCACACAGAACACCTTTCGAGAAGGTGGAGTTCAACAGGAAGTGATGGAAAATGTCACTGTCCAAACCCCAACGGGTGACATGCTTGTTAACCAAATGCGAGCCGGTGCACTCGACGCCGCAGTTGTTTATCTGAGCAACACGGCAGGTTCAGGTGATTTCCTTGATGCCGTCCGCATCCAAGGACTTGATTGCAGCGTCGCGACGCAACCCTACGCAATCACACCTGACTCACCAAACGCATTAACCGCTAGTCGACTGTTCCAGCAAATCTGCTCAACCGATTCTCAGGATAGCTTCATGGCTGAAGGTTTTCGCTGGAAACTTGACACGGAGTCCAGCGCGAAAAATGACTGACCCCACCACGCACCGAACAGCCAAAACGAAAAGTAAGCTTAGGCGAAGATGCTCTGACCTACCCTTTTTCCTGGTCATGAGCGGTATTTCCTCGTGCTTCATTTTGCTGATCGTCTTACTAATCGCTGCCGACCTGATGTTCACTTCTTTTGAGGATTTCAGAGCAGCTGTCATGAAGCCGGAGATTCAGTCGGCATTTCGCCTGACGATTCTTTCCTGCACAATCGCGGCGTTGCTGTCCATTTGGGTTGCCACCCCCCTTGGATACCTGCTTTCGCGATATCGATTTCCAGGACGCCTGCTGATTGATACGATCGTGGACATCCCGATCGTGCTGCCCCCACTGGTACTAGGGCTTAGCCTTCTAATCCTCTTCCATCTTCCCTTCGGTAACTGGGAACTGGAGGCATGGCTTCGTGACGATGTTGGATTTCCTGTCACCTACCGATGGCCAGCGGTGATCCTTGCACAATTTAGTGTTTCCTGTGCATTCGCAGTCCGAACCATGCGGGTCACTTTTGACCAGATCAACCCTCGTGCAGAGGACGTCGCCCGGACACTGGGCTGTACTCGTGGACAGGCATTCTTGCAGATTGCTTTGCCCCAATCTTGGCGTGGCATGATCGCAGCAACCACGATCGCGTGGGCACGAGCATTGGGAGAGTTTGGTCCGATTCTGGTATTCGCTGGGGCCACCCGAATGCGAACGGAAGTGCTTTCAACAACCGTCTTCCTGGAACTCTCTATCGGTCAACTCAATGCCGCCGTCGCTGTCTCACTGTTGATGGTCGCGATGGCTGTGGTAGTGCTCGTCGTACTACGTGTACTGGGAACAGGTTTGACGTCATGATTGAGTTCCAAAAAGTATGTATCCGAGCCGGTGACTTTCAATTGAAGGATGTCTCATTTGAGATCGGTAGCGGCCAGTACGCGGTTTTGATGGGTCGAACGGGTCGAGGAAAAACCACCATTCTGGAATCCCTTTGTGGGCTAAGGCGCGTACAGAGTGGAAAAATCATGATCCGTGGCATGGATGTCACAGACTGGCCACCCGGCGATCGCGAAATCGGCTACGTTCCTCAAGATCTCGCACTGTTCCCCACCTTTTCGGTCGCTGAACATCTCAAATTCGCGTTACACTTGCGACGGTTTCACGCCACGCAAATCGAACACCGCGTGAGTGAATTGGCAGAAATGCTGAGCATTACCCATCTGCTGAAACGACAGATCGAGGGACTTAGCGGGGGTGAGTCTCAACGTGTCGCGCTTGGTCGTGCACTCTCTTTTCGTCCCACCGTGCTATTGCTTGATGAACCGCTCAGTGCCTTAGACGCTGAAACACGTGAAGAAATCCAGGCGCTGTTGCGCACGCTGACCGACAACACAGGTGTCACAACGTTACACATCACCCACAACGCGGCCGAAGCAACCGCTCTGGCCGACCGACGTTTTCATATCGTGGACGGTCAAGTGACCGAAGAATCGGTGAATCAAGCCGAACAAGCCAGCAGATCAGATTCACCCGCTGGCTAACATCCAGTGCAATCAGTTCTTCACCGCTGCAGCCGCAGGCTTCTTCTCTGACGCAGCCTTCTTCGCTGCTTCCTTCTCTGCAGCAGCCTTCTTCGCTGCTTCCTTCTCTGCAGCAGCCTTCTTCGCTGCTTCCTTCTCGGCAGCAACCTTCTTCGCTGCTTCCTTCTCGGCAGCAGCCTTCTTCGCTGCAGCTGCCTTCTTCTCTGCTTCTTTCTTCTCTGCAGCTACTTTGGCTTTCTTCGCAGCTTCCAATTCTTCTTTGGTGGGATAAACAGGAAAATTGCCTGGTGCCAAACCACGGTCGATCAACCAGACGTTTCGGAATCTCACTGGGTCACCGTGATCTTGAATTTTTGTCGGCAGCAGGGTTGGCTCCTCTTGCTGCCCGGCACCCGTCTTATTGGGCAACTCGACATTGTCCTGCACTTTCACTCCGTTGATCCACGAGGTGATCCGTGCGTTCCGGACTTTCGCCCCATCAGCAGCCCATCTCGGTGCAGTGAATTGCACATCGTAAGTCTGCCAACTGAGAGGTGGTAAGGCCATGTTCACATCGGGTTTTTTAAATCGGTACAGCGACCCCAGACCGTTGTAAAGTCGATCCAGCCCAAATGAATCAAGGACTTGGCACTCGTAACGACTTTGCAAATAAAGTCCGCTATTGCCACGATTCTGTCCCTCCGCCTTTGGCATGTACGGAATCCGGAATTCAACATGCAAGTTGAAGTCCTGGAACATGGGTTTGAGGTCGGCGCCCTGCATCAGCAGTCCATCTTTGGTCATTTGAGCATTTGTAAACTGGTCAACATTTTTGCCATTGAATAAGACGATCGCATCTTCTGGGGGAAGCGCTCCCATACTAGGGCTAGACCGCTGCAAACGATTCAACTTGCCAATCTTGTTCCCTTTTCGATCGACCAAAAGACAATGTTCCTTCTCAACAATCATGACCCATGGCCCACCTGAAAGGACCACAAAATCGTCTGACCGTTGACCGATCATGCGGAACGCTTCTGGCTTGTGCTTTTCCTGTCCAGGCAAGCCGCCTAAAAATGATTGTGCATCAAACGAACCATCGCCGAGAGCACGCAACTGTAAGCCGAGCTGTTCTTTCTCTCCGTCGACTGGCGTGATCTCACCAAGGAACTCACCCATCAAGGCAAAGTCCTTGTCGCCTTTTGGCGGCTCGGTGAAGGCTGGTCCCTTCCCGTTGTCAGCCGCGATCAATGCAGTGGTGCAAGCAAACGTCAGAAAAACGGTGGTAAGCAGGTATCGCATGGGTTCAAAAGTCACGAGCAAGAGGATCCAAGGCGGGAAATCTGTCATCCATACTGTAGTTCAACGTCAGTCAAATGCCACTGGACGGTGAGATGGAAGCCGAAACCCTAGCTGCTTGAGGCGGAAAATATGCTACGTTCCGTTCGATCATCTCCAGATTTACCCGCTATCATGGGAAAGCGGGCAGACAGCCCGGCTTTCAACCTTCCCGCCCAAGCCTCATTCTCAGGTCCCCACCCAATGCAGCGACTAATCTTCCAACCGGCAGCACTAATCATCTTGCTGTCTGTCACTTCATGGTCCCATGCCGCTGATGCGCCTCCAAACATAGTCTTCATTTTCACCGATGATCACTGCGAACAGGCACTCAGCGCTTACGATCCTTCTCGCATCACAACTCCGAATCTGGATCGCATTGCCAATGAAGGCATGCGTTTTGATCGTTGCTACGTGACCAACTCAATTTGCGGTCCAAGCCGCGCGGTCATTCAAACGGGCAAGTACAGCCACCTCAACGGCTTCATCCGCAATGGCAATCGATTCAATGGAGATCAACAGACGTTTCCGAAACTATTGCAGGCCCACGGTTACCAAACCGCGGTGGTCGGAAAATGGCACCTGGCTTCGACACCACAAGGCTACGACTATTACGATGTGCTCAAGGGGCAGGGGCCCTATTACAATCCACCCATGATTACCGCTGGTGACAATGGTCAACCAGTCACTAGGAAACACGTTGGCTACACGACTGAAATCATCACAGACAAATTACTGAATTGGATGACAGAGAAGCGTGATCCGAATAAGCCATTCATGGTGATGTATCAACACAAAGCACCTCACCGAAACTGGATGCCTTCGCCAAAGTATCTGAATTGGCTGGATGATGTGACGTTACCTGAACCGGAAACGATGTACGACGACTACTCTGGCCGCACCCAGGCAGCCGGTCGGCAAACCATGACCATGCGGCATCATTTGAATCCAAAAGATCTTAAGCTGCAGGGTCATGGCACAATGACACCCGAACAGATCAAGGTCTGGGATGCCGCTTATGGCCCTAAAAATGCGGCTTTCGAAAAAGCACGTGCCACAATGTCAGAGAAAGAGATTCTGCAGTGGAAGTACCAGCGGTACGCAAAAGACTACCTCCGATGCGTCAAAAGTGTTGACGATGGTGTCGGACAGGTGCTTGACTATCTGGACACTGCAGGTTTGGCTGACAACACCCTTGTGATTTACTCATCAGATCAAGGCTGGTACCTCGGTGAGCATGGTTGGTTTGATAAACGATGGATGTACGAAGAATCCTTAAAAACTCCATTGCTGGTCCGATGGCCAAGACATGTAAAGCCGGGCACCATCAACAATGACATTGTTTCCAATCTCGACTTTCCCGAAACCTTTCTTGATGTTGCAGGCGTTGACATCCCCTCAGACATGCAGGGAAAGAGCCTTGTCCCAATACTCGAAGGAAAAACTCCCAATGATTGGCGAACTGCGTTTTACTACCAGTACTACGAGAACCCAGGTGGACATAATGTGGCACGGCACTACGGAGTCACCAATGGTCAGCACAAGCTAATTCACTTCTATGCACTGGAAGGAAAGAAGATTGACGACTGGGAACTATTCGATTTAAAAGAGGACCCGAACGAATTGCGAAGTGTCTTCAATGATCCCGAGTACGCTGAAGTCCAGCAGTACATGAAATCTGAATTGAAACGCCTTCGCAAACAATATGCAGTCGGACCCGATGATGATCCCGGTCGTGCGAGGCGTAACAAGCCAAAAAAGCAAGCCAACCCGAAGTAACTTTGGATCGTTGATGCGAGCCCATCAGGACATCCTGCCGCACAGCCTATTCCTATCGCAATGAATCTGGAACCGATTTCTGGAGGGGACTCAGATACAACGTTTCGGAGGTGTACCGAGTTGCTGAGGGACGCAACAGTGCAGCAGCTGACTCCAAAACGTCACGCCGACTAACCTGCCCCACCAGCTTCCCGTTCTCTAAAATGGGAAGACGTCGGTAGGGCGAGTTGAGAAACATCTGCGCGACACTAAGCAAGTCGGCTCCCATGCATGTCGTCAGAGCATCACGATCCATGTAATCTCCTACCATCCGTGTGATGACCGCCGCTTGAGACTCAGCGGCATCACCAGTGATGCGAAAACGTTCGCGAACGTCTAACGCCATACGCTGCTCAGCACGCAAAACATCACGCCGGCTTACCTGCCCCACAAGTCTATTACCTCGCAATACTGGAAAACGCCGATACGGCGTCTTTTGAAATCGGTGCGCCACATCCAGTAGCAGATCTTCCTCACTCACCAGCCGATTCCGATCTAAATCCATGTAGTGCGACACGCATGTGCCCGGGAGTTGATCGTAAACGGCAGCTATTAAAGCTCGCATCGCAGTCTTCTCAGAAAACACTCCCTGATACTCGCCATCCTGATTGATGACCGGGGCACCCGAAATGCGTTTTTGCAGCAGATGATCAATGGCATCAAACACATCAATTTCGGGGCTCAACGTCACTAGGTCACGCGCCATGAATGTTTGAACACGGGGAACGAACATCCCCGATTCAAAACCAAGTTCCAACACACTCGTTAACGAACTCATGGAACATTTTTCACTGAACACGCCCAGAAAATCCCCGCTGGAATCAACCACCGGTGCACCCGAAATATTGTGCCTCAATAAGTTACCTATCCCGTCAAGCACACAAGTTTCTGCATCAAGCGTGACCAACTGACGCCGCATAAAATCGCGAACAGCCTTCATCTCATACATAAACAACTCCTTCGACATTGTGGGACAAATGAGCAGGCGATTGTGAGTAACGCCCAACCCCAATCTAGGAGTCGCACAAAGTGGAGTCAATTTTTTTCGGACGAAAGTTACTTTGCATTAGTTTGTGAAAAAATGCGCAAACTATTTCTTGCGTTTCGTTAGACGCGAAGAATATTCCCAGCGTGTTTTCCACTCGCCAAAGTATGGCTTGTATTCATCAACGTCCGTCCAGAAACGTGGTTCAGGTTCACCCGGATGAATTTCCCCAGTCGGGTAATCTTTCCCCGTACCACTAGCATCAACACCTCGACTCCAATTCAAAAGTTGTTGTCGCATTTTCTTGAAGGTCTCAGGGTTCTTCTCGGCCAGATCATTCTGTTCTGCGGGATCCTCCGCGAGGTCATACAAAGCAAACGAACCTTTCTGCAGGTCATTGGTAAGCAGCTTCATATGGTTGTCGACCCAGGCGGCTCGCCCGACATGTCGAAACGGAATTGGCTTTCTGCGTGTTTCGATTTCACGATTCAAAAGCGGTACTAAACTAATTCCGTCGAGTGGTCGTTTAGCATCGGGGTAGGGGACATTGGTGATTTCAAGAATCGTCGGCAAAATATCAAGAACACTTGCCGGATAGTCCGTGGCCCGAGGTTTCTTTAACACCTCAGGCCACTCCAGAATCGCTGGCACCCGCAAACCCCCTTCGTAAATGGTGCCCTTATTTCCACGAAGTCCACCGACGGTACCGGGTTTGATTTTTGGAAGCCCACCGTTGTCACTACAAAACCAAAGCATGGTGTGCTCAGCGATTCCAAGGTTCCTGAGTCCTTTGCGAAGTGTACCGATGCTACGGTCCATAGCCACAAGTTCACCGTAATGGTTTTTCGAAACTTCATCGAGACCTTCGAAACCCGCCATATCAGCATCAGTTGCTTTGAAAGGACTATGGGGTGTTCCATACCAAATCACAGTAAACGTCGGCGACTGATTTGCGTTCTGCTTAAGAAATGCAAGTGCCTGATCCACCACCACCTCGGATGAATCCCCATCAAATTCTTCAAACTCACCCATGCGACTGAGAATCGGATCACGATCAAAAAAGTTCGTAACTGACAGCCAACTCTGAAATCCGAATTCGCCAGGATTGTGATCGTCACTTTTTAGAATTGGCACGCCGGGGCCACGCAGTGCATTGAGATGCCATTTTCCAAAGTGGCCGGTTCGGTAGCCTGCTTTGGCAAGGATCGCTGGAAGAGTGATTTCCTGTCGCCGCAAGGCATAACCATGACTCAGCACACCGGTTCGGTCATTTGCGCGACCAGTCAATACGCTTGCGCGTGTTGGTGAACAAACAGGTGCGCCAGCGTAAAATCGATCAAATTGCAAACCCGATGCGGCCATTGCATCGAGATGCGGAGTTTTGAGAATGGGATGATCATAATACCCCGTCTGTCCCCAGCCCTGATCATCGGCCATCACCAACACAATGTGCGGTGGTGACCCACCCGCAACCTTCATGCTGATGACTGCAAGAAGCGTAATCACACTCATCAAACCAAGTCGCCCACTTATCATTTCTGCTCTTACCATTTGCCATTGCTGAACGTAATTAATTTTCAGCCCCCTCGGATAAACTCAAGACTGCCACTACACCGGTATTCTCTGCATCGAGAGAACGTCAACCACAAGACACAAAAGCTGAGCCCAACAGGAACACAGTTGACCATTCTTGCCGGCATTGCTGCATCCATCATCGCCCATGCATCGATTCAACGCAAACATTCACAGACAACATTCACAGACAACATTCACAGACAACATTCACAGACATGGTCGAGCACAGCCGCGTGCATGGGAGTTTCAATCGCCTACGGAGCTGCACATTTGCCTGCGAAGAGTCCCGGTCTCGAAGCTGGCGGGGTTGAGAGTTATCAGCGTGCCGGCAGCGAGCGTGGCGAGGCTGTCTCATGTTTTTGATCGCGGCGGATTCGAGATCGTGTAGACACAAGTGTCACAAAACGTCCGCGCTGAACGACCCGACCGTGCTGGTTGATCAATTCGCGACTCCACGTCACGCGCCCTGCTCGACGTCCGTGCGGTTGCATCTCAAGAATTTCAGTGCGTACGCAGACAATATCACCGAAGAAGACAGGCGATTCGAATTGCCAATCCGAAATACCTACCAACGCCAGCGTTGCGACAACTGGCCGGGCACTGCTAAGACCAGCCAGAACGCTCAGCCCTAACAACCCATGAGCAACAGGCTCGCCGAACGGTGACGCCATGCCCCCATCTTCGTGCAGAGGAT
>Ga0315322_10001197_pt1 | contig 19923 bp, 23 predicted proteins | sample M110021515metaG_FD_203461 | JGI IMG/M metagenome (GOLD analysis project Ga0315322, IMG submission 203461) | Ammonia-oxidizing marine archaeal communities from Monterey Bay, California, United States - M1 100m 21515 | ecosystem: Environmental > Aquatic > Marine > Intertidal zone | place: USA...
GAAGGACTTCAGGCGTATTGCTACCCGGTACGACAAGCGAGCCGATAACTTCCTCGCTGCAATTCATATCGCTGCACTCATCGCATACTGGTTATGAATCCCAGCCCTAGATGCCATCAACAACACCCGAAGCCCAACACTGGAAACATAATTTACGTCGGAAAAGTCCAGCACAAGTTTGTCGCCGCCTTCCTTGCAATCCCCCAGATAGGGATCAAGGGCTTGCTGAAAAGCATCGGCGGTCTGATGGTCAATCCGACCAGATACGCCAAGAGTGACGACCGAGCCGTTACGATTTTCAGTCAAGTCCATGGCGCCGCGCGTCCTTCTAAATCCGAGTCTGATATTAAGCCGTTTAGCAGTAGCGCTAGAATTAGGGCCAAGGCCACTGGAATAGTCAAATTCGCATGGCCGCATTGTAAAAACCGCCATTGCGGACTGTATTGTCCGCCAAGTAGTGTCGCCGCTTACGTAGTTATGGATCGCGCCGGAACGCACATGCCATCCCGAATAGCAGACTCTTCCCGCCCGGGTGACCGGCCCGGCCTGGCGATACTGCTGGTGCTGCTAGCGATGTTCCTTTTGGCGACAATGGACGCAATCGCCAAGCATCTGACAGAGAGCTTGGCGATCCCGCAGATCTTGGGCATTCGGTTCGCAATCTTCTTCTGTTTTGCGTTAATGCTGGCCGCCCCGCGCGGTATTCGTGAAACAGCACGGTCAGAACGGCCCAAGCTACAAATCTTGCGCGGACTCATCCTGATTACAGAGATGTCCTGCTTCATCTACGCCTTCAGCTTGATGCCCCTTGCGGATGTCCACGCCATCGCCGCCGTGTCGCCGTTGATGGTGATGGCCATCGCCGCAATCTTCCTTGGCGAGCGCATTGGCCCCCGCCGTTGGATTGCGGTTGGCGTCGGCTTTGTCGGCGTGCTGATTATTATCCGGCCGGGCGGCAGTGTGTTTGACCCGATATCGCTGATCCCACTTGGTGCCGCCTTTGGGTGGGCGATATATCAAGCAATGCTGCGGATAGTGGCTGCTGGCGACTCACCGCAAACGACGACGCTCTACACGGCAGGCGTTGGCATCATTGGCTTCAACCTGATTTCTCCATTCGTATGGCGACCACCCGATCTGGAGACGTGGATTGGGCTTATCACGATCGGCATTTTGGGCTCAATCGGGCATTTTCTATTGCCCGTCGCTTACAGGCTAGCACCCGCATCCACGTTGCAGCCCTTCGCATACATGATGCCGCTTTGGGCCGCCGTTATGGGCTGGCTGGTGTTCAATCACCTGCCAGACCAATGGACGATGATCGGCGGCGCCGTTATCATCGCCAGCGGCCTCTATGCGCTCTATCGGGAACGCATTGCGGAGCGGCGGATCAAGCCTATTCCTCCAATTGCGGCAAGCGATACCGATCCTCTGGCTTGAGCCAGCCCTTGAAGTTGGGCTTGCGCTTTTCTGCAAATGCAGCCCGGGATTCTATAAGGTCGCCAAGGTCACCATGGGCGTGCAGACGAGTCGCAAGATCATCAAACGCGGGCGTAATGCTGGGGCGCATCTGGCGCATGATATGCAGCGTGTTCACCCGCGCCGCTGGCGGAAGGGTCATTAGATGTTCAGCCATTTTCATGGCCTCATCCATCAGGTCCGCCGCTGGAACCACACGGTTCAGGAAGCCAATTTCATGGAAGCGCTTCGCTGTGAACCGATAACCCATCGCCATCTCAAGTGCCACCGGATAGGCCAAATTGGCGATATGGCCATGATTGTAGCCGCCAAGCAGCCAACGCTTCGCTTCAGACACCTCAAAAATGGCTGTATCTGCAGCGACACGAAGGTCCGTACCTTCGACCAGCATAAACCCGCCGCCCATGGCGAATCCGTTGATCGCGCCAATAATCGGCTTGCTGATTTTGCCGGTGCGGAACGGGTCTTCCATCGGCAGCTTACGGCCGCCGGGGGTATTGTCCTTCAGCGCCTCTTTCATGTCTTCGCCCGCACAGAACCCGCGCCCGGAGCCCGTGAAAATAGCGACTTCCAGATCTTTGCTGGCTTCAAATTCCGTCCAGGCTTCCGCCATGGCGCAGCGCATCTCATAGTTCAACGCATTCAGGCTTTCAGGCCTGTTCATCCGCATCACAAAGATCTGCCCGTGGGTTTCAGTTTCAAGTACGGCCATCAGGCTTTTCCTTCTTCTTAGCGTGAGCTTCAAACACTATCTTAAAGGCAGGTAATTGCGATAGGGGCCACGCCTATCGCACCTGACTCCGGCAGTTGGCACAATCTTAAATGTTATTCTAAGGTTTTATTTTTACTTAAAGGATGGTCCTATGCCTTATTCTGTTTCTGGCAACACCCTTACCGGAGCACAGCAAATCCCGCCACTATCCTATGGCGGCAGCACGATTCAGCCTTCCCATATCGCAATTCACTATACAGCTGGCTCAAGCCTATCCGGCTCAATCTCGCATTTGCGAAAAGTTGGCTACAGCTACCAGTTACTCATCGATCGTGATGGGACTGTGGTGCAAGGCACGCCACTTACAACACGGGCGAAGCACGCTGGGGCAAGCAACTGGCATGGCCGGGATAATGTCAACGATTTTGGCATTGGGATTTCGCTCGCGAATATTGGATATCTGGACAGGCACGGGTCCTGGTTCTTCAACATGAACGGCCATGGAGACCTGATTACAAAGAAGTACAGCAAGGACGAAGTTGTCCTGGACACACATTGGAACGGCCATATTGGCGGGAATAAAAAAGGCTGGGATGAAGTACTCGGACGCTCAATATGCTGCACTTAGAGAGGTAATAGCGGCACTCACTGATGCATTCCCCAACATCATTGACGCCGTCGGCCATCGTGAAATTGCGATTGGACGCAAGCCTGACCCTGGCCCTGCATTCGAATGGTCCAGGATCAGAGACCTTCTTCCAAACCGGCACGAATATTTGGGACCGAACATGCGTGTTGACGTTCCGGCTGGCGATACACTCAGCGTCCGCAAGGGGCCCGGTACCAGTTGGGGCAAAACGGGCGCACTTGCAGATGTAACAGAAGTTCCGCTGCGTGCCTTCGCCTATAAATATGTTGGCCGTAAGCCGCGCAAATCGACATGGGCATCAATCGCTCGTGCGGGCACGTTGGACCATATTGGCTTCGTTAGCTCGAAATATCTGCGGCCTATCTGACTCGCATATTTAACTCCAACCTATCACATGATCGTTGATCGCATCGTGCCAAGCCTCTGGATCAAAGCCATGGGAGCCTGCGACGGTTTTGAATTGCACCGCGCCATCAGCATCCAGCAGATACAGACGCTCTGGCAAGGCGTTATAGGCGGCGTCAATCGTGTCTTCCATGTCATCGACGACCATGGGCATGTTGAGCGCTAGTTTAAGCATGCAGACTTCAGCCATGGCGTCACGCTCATCCTTGGTCGTCGGCGTATCATAAATCACGTCATCGTCCAGATTAGCTTCGACCTGCCAGCCATCCGATGGATGCGCTTCTTGGATATAGACGCAGAGGAATTGGACTTTATCTTGGAACTTTGCCGCGATTTCGTTCAGGCGCACGGCCTGTTTGCGAAATGGCGGTCAGGTATAGGAGCCGAAGACGAGGCCGACCGGTTTACCGCGCATCTCAGATAACGTCAGCGTCTCACCCGTTGGCTTGCCGCTGGGGGTCAACCGTTCTGCCGAGAAGTCTGGCGCGATATCGCCGACCTCGGGTGCAGCTTCTTCTCGCACTAAACGACCGGCGCGCATTGCGGTGTATTGCTCCGGCGTCATCATCATTCTCGCCCAGCGGTCTGGCGGGATATCCCGCCAGTCAGCCGGATAGCTAATTTCAGCCATGCCCATGGTCCCTTCCCTGTCGTTCAACCTTCACTCTATCATGTCTCCAGCACATCATTCGAGCCAGGAGCTAATTCCATGACAGCCTATGTGATCGCCCGCGTAAACGTGACCAATCCTGAAAAATATAAGGGCTACCAAGCACTGACTCCTGATGCGATCGCCAAGAATGGCGGTAAATTTCTGGCACGCGGCGGCCCTGTTGTAACAATGGAAGGCGACGATGAATCGCGCCGTGTCGTTGTATTAGAGTTTGATGACGTTGCAGCAGCAAAGGCCTTTTATGATTCGCCAGAATATCGCGAAGCCCGCGCGGCCCGCGAAAATGCGGCTGATTTCCAAATGATCATTGTAGAAGGCGTTTGATTCATGGGTGATCTCACCATCAAGGATGTCCGCGTCACGCTGCTGAGCGTGCCTTATGTCGAGCAACCCTCATTGCAGGCCGGATATAGCCGGGACCGCGATATATTGCTGTGTGAGATCGAAACAGCGGCTGGACATATAGGACTTGGCTACCAGCTGTATCTGCGTGAAGGCATGCGCACGACGAAAGCGGCGATTGAAGAACAACTAGCACCTCGCATTATTGGCCGCGATGCCACCGAAGTTGAAGGCATCTGGGAGGACCTCTGGACTTCCACCCTGGCTGACGGTCGCGGCGGTGCGCCCGTGCTTGGGCTTTCCGCCATTGATGTGGCGCTTTGGGATATCGTTGGCCAAGCAGCAAACATGCCGCTCCACCGGCTTTGGGGGCATTCGCAGAAGGAAGTGAAAGCTTACGGATCCGGCGTGTGGCGCGGCATGACGCGCGAGGGGATGATTGAGAAGGCTCTACGGTTCAAAAGCGAAGGGTTCTCCGCCATCAAGATGCAGGTCGGCTTCGTCTGGGGCGACAAGGATGATGTTGAGAACGTCCGCCTCGTCCGCGAAGCCGTTGGTGATGACGTGGACATCATGGTCGATGCGAACATGGCCTACACCGCCGACCATGCCATCCTAATGGGTAAGAAAATCCAAGAATACGGTATCTACTGGCTGGAAGAACCCGTCGTGCCAGATGACTACGAAGGCTATTTCCGCGTAGCTAATGCGCTGGATACACGGGTTGTCGGCGGAGAGAGCCACTTCACGCGCTATGACCTGAAACCTTTTTTCCAGAACCCCGTTTGCCCGATCCTACAGCCGGACGTTATCCGGGGCGGATTGACGGACTTGCGCAAGACAGCAGCCATAGCAGAAACCTTCGGCCTGAAAATCGCGCCGCATCTCTATCCAGAACTGATGATTCACCTGATGGCGTCAATCACAAACGGTGAAATCATCGAAGATATGGGCCTGCTGGGCGATCTGTGGATCGATTGGGCCAAACCGGTAAACGGCATTATGACGGCACCAGAAACGCCGGGCCATGGCCTAAAGGTCATGCCGGAAATCGTCAGAGATTGCCGGGTGGTCTAACGTCTAATTGACTGGCTTTGGCACGTAGAACTGGCGTCCATACCAGCGCCAGCGGCCACCTCCGGCGGATAAGGTGCAGTTGACGCGATGCCTGCCTGGTTTCAGGCGGCGCGGCAAGCGCGCCTCAATCCGCCGTGCGCCGAGCTTTTGCAGCTTCAGCTTGCCAAGGCCGCTTGCATAGCAAGCCAAGCCATTCAAATTCCCGGCCGAATCCCCTGCCGTGAAGCCAAAAGCTGGCGGGTTCGTAGACTTGTCGAGCGTGATGTTACTTGGCGTTACATCTCGTGCATCCATTGGCAGCGCTGAAATCAACGTGCGGAACCGATCAGGCGCGCCGTATTTTTCGTTCAACGAGAAACGCGGCAAATAGAACATGTCTTCGGATGCATGGGCGACGCCCGAATGCTGGCCAAATGCCGCTACATGTCCTGCGGCTTTGACTGCATCGCGAACGGCTAACGATGTCTCACCATAAGGATAAGCGAAAAGCTCAGGGACAAAGCCCAGTTCAGCCTTGAAGCGCTGATTACTGAACGCAATCTCACGCTTGGCGTCTGCTAATGGCAGGTCTGCCAGATGGGCATGGCTGATAGTGTGCGCGCCGATATCAAACCCATCGTCCAGAGCTTTGCGGATATCATCCCAGCTCATATAGCCGCGCAAGGTAGCGTCTACCGGCTCGGTCGATAAAAATAATGTCGCCGTGAAGCCTGCGGCTTTCAGCTTCGGCAAACCGCGCTTCATGACAGAGGCATAGGCGTCATCAATTGTGATGGCGACGGTTTTATCCGGCAAAGGTTCGCCAGCCTTGATCGCCGCGACGATTTTCTTCAACGGCCAGACTGTAAACTTGCCGCGCTTCAAATGTGCAATATGCGAGTCCAGCTGCTTCATCGTTACGTTGGTCGAGGGATAGCGGTTCTCGCCAAACCGATGATACATCACGATCACAGCATGATCCGCCGCTAATGCCTGTGGGGCAGCGCTGACGGTCCAAGCGGCAACAGCCGCGGCTATAAGGAATAGATGTTTGATCATGGTGGCAGAAATGCGCATAAGATCATCCCAATGACAAGGATTTAGACGCTTGCTGCTGCCCCCAAAAACCGTTGACGTCACGCTCGACCTCAGAGCTATGACAATTAGTGACGCCGACGCAGTCGCGACGTTGTTTCAATCTGCCAACGCCGATGGCGGGGCGGGCGGCTGGAAAACCAAAGATATTACCCGCGTATTGGATGAAGGTGGCACTGGCGTAATCGCCTTTGCACCGGGCATCACGGGGCCAGCAGGTGCGGTTTTGGCGATGCGCGCAGGCGCTGACATGGACATCATCAATATAGCAGTCGGTGATGCATTCCGCCGACGCAGCTTGGGTCGACATTTGTTAAAATTGCTCGCCAGCCAAGCCGAGAACGGCAGCTACGAGCGCATTCTGCTAGAGGTGGCAGACGATAACACCATTGCAAAAGCTTTTTATGAAGCGATGTCGTTCACTACAGTTGGTACACGCCCTGCCTACTATCCGAGAGACGGCTATCGCGTGGATGCCAAAATCATGGCGAGAACACTTAACAATCTACTTTAGACTTTTTCTATAACAATGCTAGCAGTGCCATTCACATCAAGTATAGGCTCTGCGACCAGATGCCCCAATTCCTTGGCCGAACGGGGAACGTTCTTCAACGGTTCTTCGCCTTTCAAGCGCACATGCAGCGTGTCACCTGATTGCATCTTATCCAGCATTAATCGCGTCTTAACAAATGTCATCGGGCAGCGGTCCCCCGTTATATCGAGCAAGTAGTCCGCGCTTTTATTTTCAGCTTCAGCCATAAATCTTCCTCTACATTGCTAAAATATATGTTGCGCGAATGCTTTTCCAAGTCTATTACACCTGCACAAGGTTTTAACGCTAAAGCAATTCCGGAGAAAGATCGGCATGACCGAAGCAGACGTAACCATGGCCCGCGAACTACTAGAGCACACCACTGAGATTGTCTCATCTCATGTCGCTAACAACCCAGTGCCAGTAAGCGATCTTCCAGAATTAATTCGCCAAGTCTACACAACATTGGCATCTGTTGGCGCTGATAGCGCACCGCAAGCAGAAAAGCCGCAGCCTGCTGTACCAATCAAGAAGTCAATTACCCCGGATTACTTGATTTGCTTGGAAGACGGCAAGAAGCTGAAGATGTTGAAGCGTCACTTGAAGACCGCGTACGACATGTCTCCAGAAGATTATCGCGAAAAGTGGTCCCTACCCCACGATTATCCAATGGTCGCCCCGAATTATGCTGCACAGCGTAGTTCACTCGCTAAAAAAATTGGCCTCGGGACCCGCGCGCGCCGCCGTTGATAAAACGCGCGGCTGGGTCGGATTTTTTTCTGGACCGAAAAGACATCAAAAACCCGCCATTGTGCGGGTTTTTTTTGTGCCTCCATCCTCCAGATATCCCCAAGCAGGTACGCTAAACTTCTTGGGTCAGGCTCTCATCGCCCCCATCTATCCCTTCAATGCGTCGCATCCAGCCCTATCGTGCGAGGAACTGACACGTGATAAGGTCTAACCAACGAAGCGCTATTCGACCGTCGATAGGGCCGACCGAAGCCTGGTCCTCCGATGAAGCGACAGAGGTAGAACAGCCCATGCGGATTGCGCTAAAGCGCGCCTTAGCGAAGAGACGGCCCTGGAAACGGGTACGCCCGCCACGCAGGCGTTTCGGCGCGCGCAAGCCCTTTCCGTTTGTCAAGGCTCTACGGCGCGGACCAGCGCCCGCTCGTCTTGGGGAACTTCACCTCGTTGCCAGAACGCTTGAAGTGCGCCTTGCCAAAACGGATGCTGAAATCAGGGCAGCGCAGCGCCTGCGTTACGAAGTCTTCTACGAGGAACTTTCTGCCAAGCCATCCCCAGAAGTCGAGGCTGCACGGCTGGATTTTGACCGCTACGATCAATTCTGTGATCACTTGATCGTGCTGGACCATGGCGGCCCTGTCGCGAACCGGGTTGTTGGCGTGTACCGCTTGCTTCGCCGTGATGTCGCTGCCAAAGCGGGCCAATTCTACACCCAGGACGAATTCCGCATCCGCAAGCTATTACGGGGCGGGCGGCAAGTGCTTGAGCTTGGCCGGTCCTGCGTCCACAAAGATTTCCGTAGTGCAGGCGTGATGAACCTAATGTGGCGGGCGCTTGCACATTATATTGCCATGCATGATGTAAAAATCATGTTCGGCTGCGCTTCATTCCTTGGCGCAGACCCACAAAAGCACGCCCTGGCGCTTAGCTATCTGCACAAGATGCACCTAGCATCACCGCAATTGCGTCCCAAAGCAATCCGCAAGCGCTATGTGCGTATGGACTTGCTGCCGGACAGTGAAATTGACGAAAAGGAGGCGCAGAACGCCTTACCACCGCTGCTACGCGGATATCTTCGCCTCGGCGCGATGATCGGCGATGGTGCGGTGATTGATGAACAATTCGACACTGTTGATGTCTGTGTCGTCGTCCGTACGGACCAATTGGCTGCCGATTACGCGAAGCGCTACCAAAGCGTGCGGGAACGCACCGGTGCAGGAGATGCGGCTGGAGCCGACCTCGGCGCATGATGCCACTTCTTCGCATGTTGGCCCTGATCGGCTGGATGTTGCTATTGGCGCCCGTGCAAGCGGGCGCCTTGCTGCTGAAGCTTAAGGCTGCCGACCGAATACCCCGCCGCTTCCATCGCGGCGTCACGCGCATCTTCGGCATTCAGATCGAAACAACGGGCCAGATGAGCGAAATCCATCCAACGCTCTTTGTATCTAATCATGTATCTTACTTGGATATTTTCGTGTTTGGAGCTGTGATAGAAGGCTCATTTGTCGCGAAGTCTGATATCGCGAACTGGCCCATTGCAGGCTGGCTAGCCAAGATGCAGCGAACAATATTCGTTGAACGCGAGCAGCGCTCTAAGGTTGGCGCCCAGCGCACCCGCGTGCAGGAGCGCTTTGAAAGCGGCGGCAATGTGATTCTGTTTCCTGAAGGTACCAGCTATGATGGCGCACGGGTTTTGACCTTCAAAAGCGCGCTATTTTCCGTCGCTCAAAACCAAGTGAATGGCCACGCCGTCACTGTCCAGCCAGTCTCCATAGCCTATACGGAAATGGACGGCCTGCCGCTCACGCGGGCTCAACGCCCACTGGTCGCATGGTATGGCGACATGGCGTTGCTACCGCACATTTGGTCGTTCCTAAAAGCCCAGCGGACTAAGGTTGAAATCCAATTCCATGAGCCTGTCAGCATGGATGATTATGCAAACCGCCGGGCCATGGCGAGCGCATGTCACCAGATGGTTTCTGCTGGCGTTACAGCAATGGTTACCGGCCGGGCTGTCCCAACACCCGCACTTCCAACGCCAGACGCGCAAATAGCGCTGCCATCAGCCCCAAATAAGGCTGTAGGAACTTGACAGGATGCTGGTGAATTCTACTGTCCGCCTGAACTTTCAAAGGTAACAGATCCCTTGGCGCGCAAGCTCTTTATCAAGACCTACGGCTGCCAGATGAACGTGTACGATTCTGCCCGCATGGCAGACGTACTCGCCCCCATCGGCTTTGAACGCACGGACAAAGCAGAAGGCGCTGATCTCGTCGTGCTGAACACATGCCATATCCGCGAAAGAGCGGCTGAGAAGGTCTATTCCGAAATTGGACGCCTCCGCCTGATGCGCGAAGCCAGGCGGGAAGCTGGCGAAGACGATATGCTCATCGCCGTCGCCGGATGCGTCGCCCAGGCTGAAGGTGACGAAGTTCGCCGCCGGGCACCGTCTGTGGACATCGTTGTTGGCCCGCAAGCCTATCACCGCCTTGGTGGCATGGTCCGTCGGATATTGGCGGACAGGGGCGAGCGTATCGTCGATACGGATTTCCCAACTGAAACCAAGTTTGATTCTCTCCCCGAGCAATCAGCGCCTCAGGGTGCGGCCGCGTTTCTGACGATCCAGGAAGGCTGCGATAAATTCTGCACATTCTGTGTCGTGCCCTACACACGCGGCGCTGAATATTCGCGTCCCGTTGGCGATATCCGCAAGGAGGCGATCAGACTTGTCGGCCAGGGCACGCAGGAAATCACGCTGCTAGGCCAGAACGTTAACGCCTATCACGGTGTTGGCGAAGACGGTGAAACCTGGACCTTGGCGCAGCTTATCCGCGAACTTGCGAAGATTGATGGCCTGGAGCGCATCCGCTTCACGACCTCGCACCCGCGCGACATGGATGATGACTTGATCGCCGCCCATGGCGACACGCCAAAGCTGATGCCTTACCTGCATCTACCAGTGCAGTCCGGCTCGGACCGAATTTTGAAGCGGATGAACCGTGGCCATGGTCGTGAGGCCTATTTCCGCATTGTCGAACGCCTGCGTGCTGTCCGGCCAGACTTGGCGCTCTCCTCAGATTTCATCGTCGGCTTCCCTGGCGAAACGGACCAGGACTTTGAGGACACGCTTGATCTCATCCGGAAAGTCAATTTCGCCCAGGCTTACTCATTCAAGTATAGCGAACGCCCAGGTACGCCTGCTGCAGAACACAAAGATCAAGTGCCGGAATCCGTAAAAAGTGAGCGGTTGCAGCGCCTCCAAACCCTTCTGAACGAACAGCAACTGGCATTCAACGAAGCCATGGCCGGCCGCGTTGTGCCGGTGTTGTTTGACCGTCGCGGTAAAAAGCCCGGCCAGCTTGTTGGTCGTTCACCCTGGCTGCAAGCTACCCATATTGATCTGGACCCCGTCCGCGCGGATGCTTTGTTTGGCGCAGTATCCGATGTCCGCGTTGCACGTGGTGCCCCTAACGGATTGGTAGGCTCATTGGCCGACCCAAAACAGGAGAGTGCGGCTTGACCGCTGATGAAAGCGACGACGCCCGCGCGGAAGTCTCATTTCAGGATGAAGCGCCGCTGCCAACACTTTTCGGTGCCTATGACCGCCATCTCGCCCGGCTAGAGCGGGAACTTGGCGTCAATCTTGCCTCGCGCGGCGGACAGGTTGCGATCACTGGCCCTTCGGACGCCGTCGCCGCTGCAGAAACAGCTATCAATCAGCTTTACGCCGAAGCTAAATCCGGCAGCGCACTGAATGATGACCGCGTCGCAGCCGTCGCTCGCGCCTCCAGACTTGGCCCGAGCGACGCTGAAGGCCAGCCAATCGATACCTATAAGCGCCCAATCCGACCACGCGCGGGCGCGCAAACGCGCTATGTCGAAACCTTGCGTAAATCGAAGCTTACATTCTCGATTGGCCCCGCTGGCACAGGCAAGACCTTCCTTGCAGTCGCCGTTGCCGTGGAAATGATGAAGCGGCGGCAGGTAGAACGCATCATCCTGTCCCGCCCGGCCGTTGAAGCCGGAGAGCGCCTTGGTTTCCTGCCGGGCGATCTGAATGAAAAGGTTGATCCTTATCTCCGCCCACTCAAAGACGCACTCGGTGTTATGATGCCGGGCGATATGGTGCAGCGGAAACTGGCGAACGAGGAAATTGAGGCAGCCCCCCTAGCGTTTATGCGCGGGCGCACACTCTCTAATGCCTTCATTATCCTGGATGAAGCGCAGAACACCACGCCGATGCAAATGAAAATGGCGCTGACCCGTATCGGTGAGGGCAGCCACATGGTCGTGAATGGTGACCCCAGCCAGACGGACCTGCCGCGTGGTCAGAAGTCCGGTCTGAATGATGCGCTGGAAGTACTAAAGAACGTTCCTGACGTAGCTGTCACGCGCTTCTACGCTGGCGACGTGGTGCGCGAAGAACTCGTCGCCAAGATCGTCGCTGCATATGACGCACATTCGAAGACATCCAGCCATGACTGACGAAGCCCCAACTGAAGAACCGGATTGTCCGCAGGACATTATTCTGGAAAATGACGCCTGGCGGATCGCTCCCTTCCTTCAGGACGGGGCAGTGGTTGCAGTCGGCGAAGCGTTAAAGGTTGCTTTGGCTGAAGCAGAGCTTCCTGAGGATGCAGGGCTGACTGTATTATTGGCTGATGATGATGCCTTGCAGCGCCTGAATGCAGACCACCGCGGGCAAGATAAGCCAACAAACGTGATCTCGTTCCCCGCGGCAGAGCCTGGCGAAACGCCAATTGATGGACATTATGGCGATATCGCAATCGCGCTCGAAACTGTCCTGGCAGAGGCACGTGAGGCTGAGATATCGCCTGCCAGCCACTTGGCGCATATGGTTGTTCATGGCGTGTTACACTTGGCAGGATACGACCATTTCCAGGACGACGAAGCAGAGATTATGGAAGCTATGGAAGTGCGGGCGCTAGAGCGGATCGGAATTCCAGATCCTTATGCGGATAGTGAGTTGGCAACATGAGTAGCGATTCCGATAACGGCAGCAATCGCCCAAGTTTATGGAGCCGACTTGTCCGTCGTAGCGGCGAAACAGACCTGCGCACCACACTTGCCGAGCTAGTTGAGCGTGAAAATACAGACACGCCGACGATATCTGATGCCGAACGTCAGATCATTGAAAACGCGATTAGCTTGAATGAACTGACGGTCGCCGATGTTATGGCGCCGCGTGCGGACATTGACGGCGTTGATGTTGCAGATGGCGTTAAGGGCGCTGTCGAGAAGGCGCGCCAAACCTACCATTCCCGCCTGCCCGTGTTCCGGGGCGAGTTGGATGACACCATCGGCATGATCCATGTGAAAGATCTAATGGTCGCAATGACGAGCGATCCACCTGCTACAGAAATTGAGCCGCTTCTGCGCGATGTACTGTTTGTCGTGCCATCCATGCGGGTGATTGACCTATTGCTGCAAATGCAGGTCAGCCGCACCCATATGGCAATCGTTGTTGATGAATATGGCGGCGTTGACGGTGTTGTCACGGTAGAAGACATCGTCGAAGAAATCATCGGTGAAATGCGGGATGAGCATGATGATGAAGCCACGCCTGAGCTCGTCGATGAATCCGGCGGCACCATTATCGCAGACGCCCGCGCCAGCCTTGAAGATTTTGAAGAACGCGTTGGCTTTGTCCTAACCGAGGATGAGCGCGAAGAAATTGATACTGTAGGCGGCCTTGCTGTCACGCTGATCGGACGCGTCCCAACCCGTGGCGAGATTATTGGGCACCCTTCGGGCGTCGAATTTGAGGTGCTTGAAGGCGATCCGCGTCGTGTGCGCAGCCTGCGGATCCGCAATCTCCCAGAAAACGACGGCGACGAAGCTGAAGAAGCCGTTGAGTATATCGACGAAGCGAATAAGGCCTAGCCGATGCAGGCGATGCTGAAGGTACCAGCATGGTTGCGGGATTGTCTGTTTGCTCTGATCGCAGGCCAAGCAGCAGCTTTATCGTTTCCGCCATCTCCAAATCCCTATGGGATGCTTCTGGGCCTTGCAGCGATTACATTCTACCTAGATGCCCGCTCACCCGCACGGGTATTCGGGATAGGCTGGCTGTTTGGCATTTCTTGGCATTTTGGCGCGCTCAACTGGATATCTCAGGCTTTTCTTGTGCCCATGCCAGCAATGGGCGCGGCTTCGCTGCTGCCCGTTCTGGCACTTGCGGGCGCATTTGCCCTTTACATCGCACTGGCATTCTATCTCTGGCGACGCTTCTGGCCAGGAGCGAACACACCGTCTGTCGGCGCACGGCTTGGGCTCGCAGGCGTTCTTAGCATTTCGGAATATGCTTATGGCCACCTGTTCACCGGCTTCGCCTGGGACTTAACCGCACTCGCCTTTGTTGAGACCAGCCTGATCAATACCGGCGCTATCTTCGGTGCCTACGGGGTTGGTTTGCTGGCTCTAGCTGGCGCCATCACTGCCTCGGGTGCCTTGCGCCAATGGACCGTTCAGCGGAACCTGCCGCAGCGTGAGGCTGCGCTTGCTGCCGGTTGTATCGCCCTGTTGGCCGCCGGATTTCTCTATGAACAGTCGCCATCAAAGGCTGCTACTCCAGAAGCGGGCGCCATCACGGTCCGCATGGTTCAGGGAAACACGCCCCAGCGGATCAAATGGCGGCCAGAGAATCGGGGCATTATCTTTAATCGGCATGTTGCACTCTCCAGCAAAGATGGCGTGCCGAAGCCGGACCTGATCGTTTGGCCGGAAACCGCAACGCCATTTAATGTCGCCGAGAGTGAAAAAGCGCTTGAGGTGATTGGCGGGCTGCCAGCGGAGAACGGCTTCGCAATCATCGGAACGCCGATCCGCACGCCAGAGGCTGATGGCGGGTATGACTATGCAAACGGCCTTCTCGCCATAGACAGCAAAGGCCAGATCACCGCCCGTTATGACAAGACCCACCTCGTGCCGTTCGGCGAGTACATGCCGCTCGCAGCCTATTTGCCGTTCGACAAACTGGTGCCGGGTCGTGGGGCGTTCTTTGCTGGTCCTGGTCCAGCAACGATGCAGCTGGGCAGCCTGCCGAGTTTCAGCCCCTTGATTTGTTATGAGGTGATATTTCCGGGCTCTGTCACGGCGTCTAAACGCCCAGCATTCCTGCTGAATATCACCAATGACGCCTGGTATGGACAAAGTGCAGGCCCACACCAGCATCTCGCCATCTCCCGCATGCGAGCAATTGAGGAAGGCCTGCCATTGATACGGGTTGCGAACACGGGCATCAGCGCCGCATTTGATGCCAACGGTGTTGAAATCGCACGCATCCCACTAGAGCAAGCGGCATCAATTGACGTCAAGCTACCACCGCCTAATCCGCCCACACTTTACTCGCAGTACGGCGATACTCTGTACTGCCTGTTTTTGGCGTTTTCATTAGCGCTGGCATTCTTCTTTCGCCGCCGGGAGCAATCTGTATGACCCTCGACCTCGCCCGCCTTCGTGCGGAAACACAAGGCGTTCAAAACGTCGCTCATTTCAACAATGCAGGCTCGGCCCTACCGCCAAATGCCGTTGTTGAAGCGCAAATCAATCACCTGCAGCTTGAAGCCGCCATTGGCGGGTATGAGGCGGCGAACCAGGAAAGCGCCTGTGTGGCAGCGGTGTATGATTCAGTTGCACGGCTGATCAATGCCAAGCCTCAAGAGATCGCGGTCGTAGAGAACGCAACCGTCGCCTGGGACATGGCCTTCTACGCGCTTAAATTCGAACCCGGTGACCGCATCCTAACGGCAGAGGCTGAATACGCAGCCAACTACGTGGCCTATCTGCAGGTCGCAAAGCGCACGGGTGCTGTCGTCGAAGTCATTCCGTCCGCATCAACTGGTGAAACTTCACCCGATGCATTGGCGGCAATGATGGATGACCGAGTGAAGCTGGTTTCCATCACCCATGTGCCGACCAATGGCGGGCTGGTGAACCCCGCTGCGGAAATCGGCCGGATCGCGAAGCGCCACGGCGCGCTCTACCTACTTGATGCCTGCCAGTCTGTCGGTCAAATGCCCGTGGATGTGGCCGAAATCCAGTGCGACATGCTTTCAGCGACAGGGCGGAAATACCTGCGCGGCCCGCGCGGCGTTGGCTTCCTCTATGTCCGTGAAAGCCTGATACCCACAATGGAGCCGCCCATCATCGACCATTTCGCTGCCAATTGGACCGGCTTGGACAGCTATGAACTCCGCCCTGATGCCCGGCGGTTTGAGAATTGGGAAAACAACTATGCTGCCAAACTAGGCCTCGGTGCCGCTGTAGATTACGCCCTCGATATTGGGATGGACGCTATTTGGGACCGGGTGCGTTTGCTTGCGGATGATCTCCGTCGTCGCCTGCGGGAGACCAATGGCATTACCGTGCGGGACATTGGCCAGAAGCAGGGCGGGATCGCCACATTCTCTAGCGACCATGAAGACAGCGCGGATATCAAGCAGCGTCTTGCCAGCCAGGGGATCAATATCAGTGTTTCGGGCCCAAGCAGCACGCTCATAGACTCAACACGCCGGAACCTGCCGCCGATCTGCCGCGCATCTGTGCATTACTACAATGACGAGGCCGAAATTGACCGGCTAATGGCGGCGTTAAGAGGCTAAGGCGTCCGCAGGCAGTGTGCTTGCGATGGCCTGCTTCCTGAAGAATACGCCGTGGCGATAGCGCCAACCTGCATCGTCATCAATTGGATCAATATATGGATCGGCTTGCGCGCCAGTTGGTGGAGGCGAGCCTTTCGGGAATCCTGGCAGGCGTTGGCGATCAATCCATCCGGCATGGATGGCGGCGAAATCATCCATGATCGATACGCACGCATTACGCTCCAAGTCCGCCGCGATGCGGTCCTGATGGGCAGCAGTTACCGCCAATAAGTCTGAGTTATATTCTGCGATCCGGTCAATGGTTGAACCCTGCGTTTGGCCATCGACATAAACCAGTGCATTGCAGAGGATCACGGCGTCGTAAACTTTTTCGGCCTCAAACTCCGCAAAAGTACGTGCCGGCAGAAAATTCACCCGCGCCCGAACTTCTGGCGCAATGGCAACAGTCTTGTCATCTGTCTGTTGGAAGAAGCTTTGCTCCTCAGCAACCGCGCCCTGTAGCACGGCGCTAGGATAAGCGCCCCTTGCCGCATAATTCACGAAGCCTTGGGAGAGATCAGTCGCGTCGATCTGAAAATCCAGCTCAGGCCGCTCAATCATCATTCGTATCGCAAGCGAATATGCTTCCGCGCCAATGGAACAGGCATGCGCCATTATCCGCGTTGGCCCATTTGCCACCGGGCGAATTTGCCGGCAAAAAGCGCCAAGAAAAGCCCGGTTCCGGAAGAACGCGGTGGTTTCAATCAACGGCCCATCGGTGGGCCGCAGACGCACTGTCGCAGCAGCGGGAGAATGCTCATTCATAGCCACGATACTAGAAGGCTATGGTTTACGCGCCGTTACTAATCAGGCGCGCGGCAGCCCCTAAACGTCGAGGTTTGCGACCTTCAGCGCATTGTCCTGGATGAAGTTGCGGCGTGGCTCGACCTCTTCCCCCATAAGCGTGGAGAAGACGTGGCCTGCTTCTTCAGCGTGGGCGACTTTGACCTGCAAGAGCGTGCGTGCCTCTGGGTCCAGCGTGGTTTCCCAAAGCTGCTCCGGGTTCATTTCCCCTAGGCCTTTGTAGCGCTGGATAGAAAGACCACGGCGGCCTTCTTCCTGCATTGCGCGGGCAAGTGCACCCGGCCCATGGATCGGCGTTTCACGGTCTTTCGCAACCAGCGTGGCTGGGTCTTTGAACAGCCGCTCCAAGCGTTCTGCCACTTCATTCAGCCGCGCCGCTTCCCGGCCCCGTAACACACGGGCGGAGATATCATGGGCGGCGCGGTAGCCGTTTGAAAGCCGGATAATTCGCATGCCTGCGTCACCGTTAGCATCCGTATAGCCTTCACCTTCCCACTTCTCCTCACCATTCGAGAAGACGGCGAGACGGGCTGCGATAGCTGCTGCGGTTTCGTTGGCAAGTTCCATTGTGCTGACGGATTCAGAGTTAAGCGCGCCGATGACTGCAGCCTGCTCGACGACATCAGCATTACCGATCGTCTCTGACAGATTAACGACGGCCAAGGTAATATCACGGCTAAACGTTGCGAGTTCCCGCAAATCTTGACCGGCTCGTTGTTCGCCGTTAGCGGTGTTGAGCACGGACGCGTCCACACCAAGATCAATCAAATGATCTTCCAGTGCACGCTCATCTTTCAAATAAACTGATCGCTGGCCGCGCTTTACCTGGAACAATGGCGGCTGCGCGATATAGATCCAACCACGCTCGATCAATTCCGGCATCTGGCGGTAGAAGAACGTCAGCAGGAGTGCCCGAATGTGGCTGCCGTCAACATCAGCATCCGTCATGATGACGATCTTGTGGTAGCGGGCTTTCTCAGCATTGAACTGATCGGCACCGATACCTGCACCAATCGCCGTAATCAACGTGCCGATTTCTGCAGAATTCAGCATGCGGTCGACGCCGACACGCTCCACGTTCAGGATTTTACCGCGGATAGGCAAGATCGCCTGATTGCTGCGGTCCCGCGCCTGCTTAGCAGAGCCGCCAGCACTATCACCCTCGACGATGAAGATTTCGGCGCGTTCAGGGTCTTTGGTCTGGCAATCCGCCAGCTTGCCCGGCAAGGACGCAATGCTGAGGCCCGTTTTACCCCGGGTGAAGTCCCGTGCTTTCTTCGCAGCGTCCCTGGCTTTGGCGGCCTGGCAAGCCTTCAGCGCGATGATTTTGGCTTCCTTTGGATTTTCTTCCAGCCATTGGCCCAGCGCATCATTAATGGCGCTTTCAACGACTGGGCGCACTTCGGAAGAAACGAGCTTATCTTTTGTCTGGGACGAGAATTTTGGGTCCGGTACTTTGACGGACAGCACGCAGGTGATGCCTTCGCGGGCGTCATCGCCAATCAACGTGGCCTTTTCCCGCTTAGCGATGCCACTTGAGTCCGCATAAGAATTGATCTGCCGTGTCAGCGCGCCCCGGAAACCGGCCAAATGCGTGCCGCCATCCCGTTGTGGAATATTGTTCGTGAAGCACAGCATGGTTTCATGGAATTGGTCATTCCATTGCAAGGAGGCCTCGACCGTAACGCCATCTTTCTCGCGCGTGATCCAAATCGGCTTTTCGATCAGGGCTGTGCGATTGCGGTCTAGGTATTCGACATATGCCGCTAGGCCGCCTTCATAATAAAGGTCGACGTCTTTGTCTTCGGCCTCGCGCGCATCCGTCAGTAAAAGGCGGACCCCGGAGTTCAAGAAGGCCAGTTCGCGCAAACGGCGCTCAAGCGTGTTGAAATCAAACTCCACCATGGTGAAAACATCGGTGGATGGGAGGAACGTAACTTCCGTCCCCTTCTTTCCAGCGGCCTCTCCAGCGACGGCTAGCGGCGCTTCAGCATCACCATTCCGGAAACGCATGGCGTATTCTTTATCGTCCCGCCAAACCTTGAGATCGAGCCATTCGGAAAGGCCATTCACAACCGAGATGCCAACGCCGTGCAGGCCGCCAGACACCTTGTAGGAGTTCTGGTTAAACTTCCCGCCTGCATGCAGCTGCGTCATGATAACCTCGGCAGCGGACACGCCCTCTTCAGGATGAATATCCACCGGAATACCGCGTCCATTGTCCCGAACGGTGACAGACCCATCGCTATTTAGGATCACATTGACCAGATCGCAGTGCCCGGCGAGCGCTTCATCAATGGCGTTATCAACAACCTCATACACCATGTGATGCAGGCCGGTGCCATCGTCGGTGTCGCCGATATACATGCCTGGACGCTTACGCACGGCTTCGAGGCCACGCAGCACTTGTATGCTGTCTGCGCCATATTCCGGTTCGTTTTCAGGCGTATCTGCCATGGCTTAGGTCGTCCTTGGTTATCGTATATGGCCCGGCGCGACGGCTGGGCTAAGTCGTGAAAACATGTAGGGCGAGTGCCCTATGAAAAATGTCATTATCCGGCTCCGTCACTAACTGTCGCCGCCTCTACGTGGCGCCAGTCGGCACGGCCTTTGAGCGGGCGCAATTGGTCTTCGTCCGCACCTGTGACCCAGACTTGCCCGCCAAGTGCCAGCGCCTCATCAAACAGGGCTGCACGGCGCGCGGGGTCAAAATGCGCAGCGACTTCATCCAACAATAATACAGGTGCTGCACCCTTCGCGGTCGCC
>Ga0315322_10001199_pt1 | contig 19911 bp, 19 predicted proteins | sample M110021515metaG_FD_203461 | JGI IMG/M metagenome (GOLD analysis project Ga0315322, IMG submission 203461) | Ammonia-oxidizing marine archaeal communities from Monterey Bay, California, United States - M1 100m 21515 | ecosystem: Environmental > Aquatic > Marine > Intertidal zone | place: USA...
TTATGGCTGCGGGCTGGAGCAATGCGGTTGCTGCACGGTGCTGGTTGATGGCGCGCCTGCATTTGCGTGTTCCCAGGCCGTTGAAACTGCAGCTGGCGCATCGGTCGAGACAATTGAGGGTCTTGGAACGACAGAGGCACCGCATCCCCTGCAGCAAGCATTCATGGACCTTCAGGCTGGGCAGTGCGGCTATTGCCTGGCTGGAATTTTGATGGCGGCGAAAGCCTTGCTGGCGGAAAACCCTGACCCCACTCGCCAAGATATCGTAACCGCGCTCGACGGTCATTTGTGCCGCTGCGGCGCGCATACCCGGATCATTGCAGCTATCCAACAGGCTGCGAAAGTGATGGGAGCTTCGGCATGAGCAAGCTCACCGGCAGCCTGATCGCCAATCCCCGGATGGACCGCTGGATTACCTTCCTTGATGACAAAACGGCCCGCGTTGCCAGCGGCAAGGTGGAAATCGGCCAAGGCGTCGTCACGGCCCTACACCAGATCGCGGCGGAGGAACTGAATTTGCCGCTCGACCGGGTGACCCTGGTTTCCGGTGATACCGATATCGGCCCGGACGAGATGTACACGACGTCTAGCCTCTCCATTTCCATGTCCGGCGGATCAATCCGATTGGTCGCGGCTGAAGCGGTGGCGCTGCTCAAAGACCGCGCGGCGCTTCGCTTGAACTGCGCGCCAGATGATCTATTCGTTGTCGATGGTGCCTTCATGCAGAACGGCGCTGATACAGGCCTCGACTATTGGAGTGTTGCCAGTGAGATCGACTGGTCCCGTGCGGCGACTGCCAGCGCCCAGCCAAAGGCCGCTAGCGATTACACAATCGTTGGCCAAAGCACGCCGAGGATTGACCTGCCGGCCAAAGTTTCTGGTGCCGCCTTCGTCCATGACGCGGCACCTGATGACATTACCCACGCGCGCATCCTGCGGCAGCCCGGTGCTGAAGCCTCACTCGTGAGCTTGGATGAAGCTGCGATCAAACGCGCGGCCAAGGCGGAAATTTCGGTCTACCTCGAGAAAAACTTTGTGGCGTTCCTTGGTCAAGATGAAGCCGCCGTCGAGCGCGCTGCTGCCGCCGCTCCCCTGCATGCTGAATGGCAGAACGCGCTGAACATTCCCGCCGCTGCTGCTGAGGCCGCATGGTTGCCGGATCAACCCGCTGTAGAACGGGAGCTGGGGGATGTAGATGCGCCGGAGGTAGGCGGTGCGCGTGTTTCGTTAACAGTCTCCCGGCCCTATGTGGCGCATGCATCGCTTGGTCCGTCCTGTGCGCTCGCCCATATGGATACGGATGGGCAGTTGAAAATCTGGTCCCACGGCCAGGGGATGCATAATCTGCGCAAGAATATCGGCGCGGCGTTGGATATTGATATCGAGTCAATTTGGGCGAAGCATCTGCATGGGCCTGGGTGTTATGGTCACAATGGCGCTGACGATGCAGCACTAGACGCGGCGATCCTTGCCCGCGCGCATCCTGGCCAAACCATTCGTGTGCAATGGCGGCGGGAAGAAGAATTCGGCTATGAGCCCCTTGGCCCTGCCATGCTGGTCAAGGCGGAAGCGGTGGCGGACGCCGCTGGCAATCCCGCCCAATGGACGGCGGATGTGTGGAGCCCGGTTCATGTGCAACGCCCCGGGAATCCCGCAGTTGTTATGCTTGGGGGACAGGCCTTAATGCCGCCGCCTGCATGGGAGCCGCCGGTTGATCCGGGGGAAGAACGCGGCGGCGGCGGCACGCGGAATGCTTTTCCGCTTTATAAAACTGGCCCGCAACGTGTTCGCCACCATTTGACGGAGCGCGCACCCATTCGCACGTCGGCGCTGCGAGGCCTTGGCGCTTTGCCAAACGTTGTTGCGATTGAAAGCCTGATGGATAAGCTTGCCGCGCGCGCCAACATCGACCCGCTGGCCTATCGCCTAAACCTGCTAGAGGACCCGCGCGCCCAGGCTGTCGTCGAGCGCACGGGAGCACTTGCTGGATGGAACCAGCGCGGCGCCGGCGGTGAGGGCGAAGGCCTGGGGTTTGCCTTCGCGCGCTACAAGAACACGGCAGCCTATTGCGCGGTGATCGTTGCGCTGACGGTTGAAGAAGAGGTGACGCTGAATGGCATCTGGACCGTCAGCGATGCAGGCTTGGTTATCAATCCATCGGGTGCTCGCAATCAGCTAGAGGGCGGGTGTGTCCAAGGTGCCAGTTGGGCGCTGAAGGAGCAGGCCAAATTCGAAGGCGAAGGCATAACCACATTGGATTGGGACAGTTATCCGATCCTGCGCTTTAGTGAAGTGCCGGAGATCAATGCTGAATTAATTGAGATGCCAGCTGAACCGACCCTAGGCGTTGGTGAGTGTTCTGTCGGGCCGACGGCAGCGGCGATCGCCAACGGCATCACCCATGCGCTGGGCACCCGCGTCCATGACATGCCCTTTACACGGGATCGTATAATGGAGGCTTTGCTCTAGAAGAAGAACCCAACCACAATGAGTGCAACCACTGCTAAGGCAATCGAAATGCCTAAACATAGCGCATATGCCCTGTTTTTCGGGCGGACCGTGCTTCCTGTGGATCGATTTCCATTCGTCTGAACCTTTTGTAAGGGCCTCCGAAATCACCCGAAAATAAGGCAGGGTTTCATAATGTAAACGGTGAATCCTGCTCTATTGCTTGCCTGAGGCCGACAAATTGGCACAGGTCTTGGCTGCAGGACTATCCCTCGTGCCGCGTGAGTAGCTGACCTGCCCGGTCAAATAGCATGATTTCCAATGCCGGGCCGTCGCCTAGCAATTCCCGCGCTGCTCGCGCTGCGTCTATGGCGATGTCGTCGGGGAGTGGAATTTTTGCAGCCTGGGATAGCGCCAACACTGCGCCAGCCGATGGTGCGTTTGTTGCTTCAATAACGACTTCATTCGTCGCGCCCAGCCGATCCAGCCGTGCGGCTAAATCAACGACATCAACCTGTGAGCGGGCGGAATGCAGGTCCCTGGCACCTTGGGCCAGCTTCACGAATTTGGCGAATCCACCACCAAGGCTGAACCGCTCAACATTCTTGCTGCGCGCATATTTCAGCGTGGCGCTAGCGAAGTCACCCATGTCCAGCATGGCTTGTTCTGGCAGGCCGGTCGCCGCCATGACGCCCGCCTCTGACCGTGCGCCCGTGCCCGCGCCCAAATGGGTGTGGCCAAGCGCACAGGCGACATCGGCACCCCGGTGGATTGCGTGAATCCATGCCGCACATGAATAGGGTGTCACAACGCCGTTCGTTCCAAGCACAGAGAGCCCACCGACAATGCCGAGGCGGCCATTCATGGTTTTCTCCGCCAGTGCCTGCCCGCCGGGAATCGCGATCTCCACGGAAATATCCAGCGGCGCGCCATCTGCAATTGCGGACAAATTATCCTGGATGATCTGGCGCGGGCCTGGGTTGATTGCTGGTTCGCCGACGGCCAGCGGCAGGCCGGGCGCTGTCACCGTGCCAACACCGTCCCCAGCTATAAACGTGAGGCCGCTGCCCGGCGGCATAATGCCGACCCGTACTTCGATAGTGGCACCGTGGGTCACGTCCGGATCGTCGCCCGCGTCTTTAACGACAGCAACCATTGCGCGGCCATCAGCTTCAATTGCGGAGACTGAGATTTCGAAATGCGTGCGGAGATTGCGCGGCAGCAGCAATGGCGCTGATGCGGGCATCGTGCCCGTGAGCAACGCTGCATATCCCGCACGGGCTGCAGCGGCGGCGCAGGCACCTGTGGTCCAGCCGCGCCGTAATGGCGCATCGGCGCGCGCTGTATTAGCGCTGACTTGGGGGGCGACGGGAGAGGTCATGGGCGCTAGTCTATCAGAAAGCTAGAAAATCAGCACCTGACAGATTGAGGCAGAGCCGATGAACCCCGCAGCTGATCCCATTCCGGCGATCTTGGAAAGCGAAGCTACCGGCGAAATCCGGGAGGTCTATCAGGATATCAAGGCTGTCACGGGCGTTGATGTGGTCAATCTAGTGTGGCGGCGCCTCGCTGTTACACCGGGCGCGCTGCCTGCCGTGTGGGGTATGGTCCGGCCTATTTATGAGTCTGGTCGGATTGCGGCGGAAGCCCAAGCGTTCCGCAGGCATTTGCGGCCCCCACAATTACCGCTTATCCCGAAAGCAGCGCTTGCAGCGGCGGGCGTTGATCGGCTTGGTCAGCTCACGATCCGCGCGATCCTCGATTCCTACGACCGCACCAATGCTATGAATTTGATCGGCCTTTCCGCTGTTCTGGCGCGCCTTGATGCTTCGGATGGAGTGCCGGGCGCACCGCCAAAGCCAGTGCAGGAACCCCCATTGCCTGCGTTACCGCCATTACCAGCGCTTTCTGCGCTTGATCCGCCGATCCGCAATCTCGTCGATATGTTGAACGCGATTTGTGAGGAAGATGGGCGCGTTATCGCCAGCATGTATCGGCACCTGGCCTATTGGCCGGGCTATCTGGCGCTGTCGTGGACGCTGCTCGCACCCATCGCCAATGATGGACGTATGCAAGCGGTGATCAATGAAGCGCGCCAGCAATCCGCCGCCCGTGCCCGGGCCATCGCTGCTGAATTGGACCCGCTGGACGGATCACTTGATCAGGCGGCGATTGACGATATCCACGAGGTGCTGACGCTGTTCACGCAGCACCCGATTTCAAAGATGGTTGCGATCTGTCGTGCCCTTGCATCGGCGACGCCCGCACCATGATGCGTGGCAACGCCCTTTTCGATGGACTGCCGGTGCTAGACCCAGGGGCGGTATGGCTCGTCGGCGCTGGTCCTGGCGACCCTGGTTTGTTGACGCTGCACGCACTGAATGGCTTGGCCCAGGCGGATGTCGTAGTGCATGACGCGCTGGTTGACCCAGGCTGTTTAGCACTGGCCAGGCCGGGTGCTGAAATTATCCATGCGGGCAAGCGCGGCGGGAAACCATCCCCCAAGCAACCAGATATTTCAGCCCGCCTGGTCCGCGAAGCCAAAGCGGGGAAGCGCGTTGTCCGCCTTAAGGGCGGGGACCCGTTTCTGTTTGGTCGTGGCGGGGAAGAAGCATTGACGTTGGTGCGCGCGGGCGTGCCGTTCCGCATTGTCCCAGGTATTACCGCAGGCATTGGCGGCCTTGCATATGCAGGTATTCCAGCGACGGACCGCAACGTGAATTCCGTCGTCGCTTTTATTACGGGCCACGATGCGACGGGGGCTGTTCCTGTTGGCATAGATTGGGCGGCGTTGGCTAAGGGCGCACCTGTGATCGTGCTGTATATGGCCATCAAAACACTGCCAGAGATTTCCGCCAGATTAATGGCAGCAGGGCGCCCGGCCAGTGAACCCGTAGCACTTGTCTCAAACGCGGCGACATCGCGTCAATCGGTCATCGAAACTACGCTCAGCGAAGCAGCAGAAGCAGGCCAGGCAGCTGAAGCGCCCGCTGTTATCGTGATCGGCGATGTGGTGCGCTTGCGGGCTGGTCTCGATTGGTTGGGTGCGCTCGAGCTTGGCCGTCAATTAGAAGATGATCCATTGGGCATCGCACCTGAAATTCGGGATGTGGGCTAGGCCGTAGCAGCATCAATCGCTGCGATCCGTTCCCGGATAAGCGGAATAAGTTCGGCTCCGTATTGCTCCGCGTCACGCAGAGGGTCATAGCCTCTGATCAGGAGGCTAGAGGCGCCGATTTTGTAATATTCCGCCAGCGCATCTGCGACTGTATCTGGCGCGCCCACAAGGGCTGTGGAATTGCCAGCGGCGCCTGTTGCTTCCGCCAGTTTGGTCCAAAGGCAGGCATCGTGCACATCCTGGCGCGCGGCGGCAGCGAGTAGGCGCTTCGAGCCTTCGTTATGGCGGGTCGGTGGTGGGGCGTCGCCACGGATGCGATGGATATCTGCCAAAATCTGGTGCGCTCGGTCCCATGCCTGATCATCTGTCTCGGCAAGAATAGGGCGGGTTGAAAGGCTGAAATTAGGCCGGCGATTGTGACTTGCCGCCGCTGCTGTGACGCGCTTCATGAATGCAGTCGTATCCGCCAGAGGCTCGCCCCAAAGCATGAACGTGTCGGCGAAAGGTACTAACGCGGCAATCGCAGCGTCTGACCCGCCGCCGCCGAACATTGGGATATGCGGGGCCTGTTTGCAGCGAATTTCTGCATAAGCGCCTTGGATATCGTAAAATTCGCCGCTGTGATCAAACGGTGATGTTTCTGTCCAGGTGCGGCGGAGGACTTCGGCATATTCTGTCAGCCTGCGGTACCGACCAGCATGGTCCGTATGGTCGCCATCTTTCGCCTGATCCACCGGACTGCCGCCCGCAATCAGGTGAATGGCCAAGCGTCCATCAGTTAGCTGGTCCAGAGTTGCGAGTTTCCTGGCAGCGACTGTTGGAGAGACAAAACCAGGTCTGTGTGCCAGCAAAAAACCCAGGCGCTCTGTCACTTGCGCCGCACGAGCGCCAACCAGAAAACCGTCAGGCGCGTCAGCGAAATAGCCAATCAGCACCCGGTCGAACCCAGCGTCTTCGTGGACATGCGCCGTATGGGCGATCACATCCGTGTCAAACACGAGGCCGGTGGCAGGTATGATTTCGGAGGATACGCGGGGCGCAATCCAGCCGATCATTTCTACAGGCATCTGAAATCACTCCTCTGGTTTAAGTGTAACCAGGGAGGAGCGACTAAGAAAAGCGGCTGTTATGCAGCTTTCGCTTCAGAGGAGCTGGAGGACGGGCGGTTATAGGCAATGCTGCAGTGATGCTCGCAATACGGCTTGCCTGGGGTCGCTTCGTCTGTGCAGAAGTGGAAGCCCGGCAGGCGGGGATCGCCGATTGGCCACTGGCAGGCGGGACCGCTGCGCTTCTGTTTCGTTTTTTGATGGTCCGCTTTGGCTTTAGCGGCTGCAGGCGATGGTTCAGGCGCGGCTTTGGCGGCGGCTTTCTTCGGCGCAGGCTTGGCTGCTGCGGCCGGTTTCGCTGCGGGTTTTGGCTTTGCAGCAGCGGCGGCGGGCGCTTTTGCAGCAGCCGGCTTCGCTGTCCGCTTGGACTCGATCGGGGACTGACGGCCAGGCAGCTTCATGCGATGCGCTTTGCCGACCACAGCGTTCTTGGAGACGCCCAACCTGCGGCCAATTTCAGCCGTGCTAAGTCCTTCCGCCCAAAGCTCTTCCAGCTTAGCGATCCGTTCTGGCGTCCAGCTCATTTACGTCTCCTGGCAATAAAAACGCTATAGAGCGTATGGGCGATATCCCTACATCACACATATAGAGCGTTCCAGTATTAAGCCACTATTTTCACCCGTTCCGTCAATCCCCTTTGGTGGATAACCTCTGGATGATTGCGGGATAGATTCTGCTGAGTATGCTGTAAGCTTGAAGTGCGTAAGCGCGTACGCCCAAATTTCGAGCAGGATCCCGTTGATATGGCTGAAAGTCTCATTCCGTTTGATGATCGCGATGGTGCCATCTGGTTTAATGGCAAAATCATTCCTTGGCGCGATGCCACGGTCCATTTCCTAAGTCATGGCCTGCATTATGCCAGTGCCGTATTCGAAGGTGAGCGGGCCTACGGTGGCCATATTTTCGAAAGCGTGAAGCATAGCGAACGCCTGCACAATTCAGCGCGTTTGCTGGATTTCAAGGTGCCTTTCACAGTTCAGGAGCTTGAAACCGCCAAATATGATGTGTTGCGCGCCAACGGCATCGTGGATGGGTATGTCCGCCCGCTGGCATGGCGGGGGGCAGAGGAAATGGGCGTGTCGGCCCATGGCTCCAAGATCAACGTCGCCATCGCCGCGTGGGAATGGCCATCCTATTTCTCTCCTGAAATGCGGGCCAAAGGCATTCGCATGAAAACTGGTCCCTGGCGCCGCCCGGATCCGTCCTCTGCGCCGACAGAAAGCAAGGCGTCTGGCCTCTATATGATTTGCACGCTTTCCAAGCATGCGGTCGAGGCCGAAGGCTACCAGGATGCGATGATGCTGGACTGGCGCGGGTTCGTGGCTGAAGGTACTGGTGCGAATATCTTCCTGATCAAAGACGGCGTTATTCACACCCCCACGCCAGACTGCTTCTTGAACGGCATTACCCGCCAAACGGTTCTGTCCTTGGCCGAGAAGCGCGGCATTCAGATTGTTGAGCGCTATATCAAGCCGGAAGAACTTGGCGATTTTGAAGAAGTCTTCGTGACAGGCACGGCTGCTGAAGTCACGCCAGTTGGCGAGATCGATCAGCACCATTTCACGCCGGGTCAACTCACGGAAGCACTGCTGACCGACTACGAAACTTTGGTCCGCACGCCGCCGGCCGCCGTCGCCGCTGAATAGCAACACGGCAGGCCTGTTCTGCTTATAGGTCTTTGAGAATTTCGTCCCGGTGCTGGTCCAGCATTGGCGGTGGGCGGTCGGCCTTGGGGCCGTCAACATTGGCTTTGAACCCAGTGCCGATGCCCATGAGCGGGCGTTCGATGCCTGGAATGTCGTTAAATTCAAGCAGTACATCCCTGTGGGCCAAGGCTGGGTGATCCAGCACTTCATTGACGGGCAGCTGCGGTGCAGCGGGGACGCCACAGGCGGCTAGGCGTTTTTCCCACTCGAAGGCGTCGGCGCTGGCGAGCCCGGCTTCCATCTCAATCTTGACCTGGGCGCCGTTGGCCCTCCGGCTTTCGGTATCAACAAAGCGGGGGTCTTCAGCCAGGTCATCCCGGCCAATCGCCTTACAGAATCCGCGCCAATGGCCATCTGTCAGCGCGCTGATCATCAAGCGCCCATCGCCGGTCTCGAATAGGCCCGCCGTTGGCAGGAACGCTGGGGATGAGTTGCCGATCAGCGGTTGAACTTCGCCGGTCGCTTTGTAATTCACAAACGGCTGCGCGGCCATTGTGATGGCGGTGTCGAGCATTGCTACGTCCAGATGCTGGCCTTCGCCCGTCTGGCTTCGGCGGAACAGTGCGGACGCAACGGCGAACGCCGCCGTCATGCCTGTCGCCATATCAACAACGTTAAAGCCGACGCGGGTGGGGCCGGATTCAGGGTGGCCTGTCAGCGCAATCATGCCGGATGTCGCCTGGATGGCACCGTCATAAGCGGGTGCGCCAGCATAAGGGCCGTCTTGGCCATAGCCGGAGATGGAGCAGTAAACGATGTCTGGCTTCACGGTCTTGGCCCACTCATAGCCGAACCCAAGCTTATCGATGGCACCAGCCTTGAAGTTCTGCACGATGACATCCGCACTCGCCACTAGCTTTTCCAGAATTTCCTTGGTCTCTGGCGCTTTCAGATCAAGCGCGATGGAGCGCTTTCCGGCATTGACGCTGAGGAAAATCGCAGACATGCCAAGCTTGCCGATATCGCTGTCCGCCATAATGCCGCGACCTTGATCACCGCCCATTTTGCCGTCTCGCCCTGGCTGCTCAATCTTGATGACGTCAGCGCCGAGCAGCGCCAATTGTTCGGCGCAGAACGGGCCTGCCAGAACTTGTGTGAAATCAATTACCCGGATGCCTTCAAACGCGCGCGCCATGCGGCTCTCTCCCAATCAAATCTGTTCGATGGCGAACATCATAAGCCGGTGGGGAGGGAGAGCGCTACTCGCAGGCGCATACCGGTTGAAGGGGGCCAAGCGTGAACCCGGCGATGGCCGCTTCGCCATCGGTTAGAGTGACGGGTGCTGCGGCCCGCCCATCCGTCGCACTGAGTGACGCAAAGGCAAGGACGGTCTTGGCGGCGGCAGCGGCAGTTGCATTCAATTGCCCAAGCGCTGTCAGCCGGTCGATCACGGCGTCCCCTTTCGCGAGCCGCAGCGTGATGCCACCAGCGGGTCGGTAGGCAGCGTCAAGGCCGATGGCACCGGTCCCCGTTACATCAAGTGCGCCCCAGCGTATGCGGGAGGAGCGAATATCTATCCGCCCTTCTTCTGCTCGCCAGGCTTTGATGGCTTTAGGCGTGCCGCTGAATGGAAAGGCACCGGTAAGTGTCAGTGAGACATCAGCCTGCTTCGCCTGTTGCCCGAAGAGCGCGCCTGAGGGGAAGGTCATATCTGCAAACCCTATTTCGATCTCAGATTTGGTGGGCGGCGAGCCATCCAGCTTGGTCCAGTAGATGCGCCCGCGTTCTGCTAGCAGCGGGCCGACATTGGTATAGGCGAGGCTGTGGCTGACATCCTCTAAGTTCAATTCCATTGCCCAGAGCGGGTTTGCGATATTCCTGCCATTGCCTGAAACATCGGGTCCGGCGCGCCCTGTTGCCCGAACGGCTTGGCCGGACTGGCGATTTGCAGGGCTGGGAGCCGTCGTTACCCAACCGAGGCCTTCCGGCAAGAGGATCGCCATATCGCGCGGTCGCCACGGCCGGGCGGAGACTTCGGCGACGGCGGCGGCGAGTTTAACCTGACCTGCACCCCAGGCACCGGTCATCTCCGCATCCCGCAGGCGTATGCCGACGGTGAAGGGGAACCCAAACCATTCGATGGCGGTGTAAGTCAGGCGTGGCTCGCTGCCCTCTGCATTCGATGCTGCGACAACGCGCTGGCCATAGGTTGCCAGAAAAAACCACCACCCTGCCCACGCGCCGACGACCATCAGAACAATCAAACTCAGCGCTGTTAGAAGGAGTCTGCGGCGCATGGCATTCCTGACTTTGGCGTTTGTAAGCATGAGAGCCAAGTTCGGCCCTCAATTGATAGCGTGATATAGAGCGTTTCCCGCCGATACGGAATCGCCGCCTTTGTCCCGACAGACTTCTCCTGCAAGACCGCTCTATGTGTTCGGCTATGGCTCACTGATGTGGCGGCCTGATTTTCCGTATGTGCGCCATGCGCCAGGGCTGGCACTTGGGCATCAGCGGAGTCTGTGCGTTTGGTCATCAGCCTATCGCGGCAGTCCGGAGCGGCCAGGGCTGGTGTTTGGCCTGGACGAAGCAGCAGCGAGCACGGCCTGCCGAGGCGTCGTGTTTGAAGTGGCGCCAGAGAATCGCCGCCAAGTCATCGCGTATCTTTTCCAACGAGAGCTGATTTACCCGATCTACCAACCGGCCCATGTGGAAACAACAAGTGCGCTGGGCGATCATTCAGCACTGACGTTCACTGTCGACAGAGATGACGTTGCTTATGCCAGCCGCTTGAACCCGGATGTGCGGATCGCGGCGATCGCCAGCGGGCGGGGCCGAGCTGGGCGGGCGCGGGATTATCTGGCGAACGGGCTGGATCGAATGGAAGCGATGGGTGCAGGGGAGCCGGGGCTGCGGGCTGACCTCGCGGCTGCGGACCTACTGCCCGATGACCCTGCCGTCCTGTTCGCCCTCCTCGACGAGCCGTACCGTCGCCGTCTCAATACTGTTTTCGAGTTGGCGCATGAATGACTTACGGTCCATACCGGGCGGTATGGTCTCGCGAAACTCCAATATTACAGTACCCTGTCGCTTGGTGAACGCATTCCGTCGCCAATAAAGACCAGAATTGACGGCGACAGGCGTCACGGGTGCTTTTAGGCCCCGGTATAGGGCCGCCACGCCTGGGTGATAGGCTGGCGGTGCGCCGGGCGCACGACGTGTACCTTCTGGAAAAATTACGATTGGCCGGTCCGCCGCTATCATCGCACGCGCCGCCGCCAGCATCTTGCGGACAGTTTTGGAACCACCATCCCTATCAATCGGGATCATCCCAACTTTGGCCATATACGGCCCGAAAGGCGGCGTCCAAAGCAGAATACGCTTCAGCACGAAGGTTGAATCTGGCAGCAAAGCCGCCAGCGCCAACGTCTCCCAGGCGGATTGATGTTTGGCAGCGATCAAGCAGGCACCCGTTGGGATGGCACCCCGGATTTCGTAATCCAGTCCGACAATATGTTTCAGCAACCAGAGGCAGGTTTTGGCCCACAATCGTCCATAAAAATCCATCCAAGGGCGGGGGCCGAGGAACAGTGGCAAGCCCGCAATAGCCATCACGAGCGTTAGCACACCGAATGTAATGTTGAAGAGAACGGAGCGGATAAAGCCCATTAGATCAGGCCCGTTTTAGCCGCCAGGAATTTCAGGAACTCCCGCCCGATCACGCCGAATCCCCGCACGGACTTCCACCAATTCTTCCGGTTGATCGTCTCCGGCTCCACTGGGCTTGGGTAGAATGTGACATCTGGGGCTGCGTCTTCCATCAGCAGCGTGGCGCGGGGCATATGATAGTAGCTGGTGACGAGCCGGACGGTTTGAACGCCGTTGCTTGCGATCCATGCGGCCGACTCGGCAGCGTTCTCCTGGGTGTCACGGGCACTGCCCAGGGTCACGTAAGTCGGGTCTGGAAGCGTGATCTCAGGCGATTGCGCCAGCAGGTCCGCAACGGTCACATCTTCCCCAGCGCCGGATATGTACAGCCGTTCGGCAGCGTCATCAACCAAAAGCTGCAATCCGGACGCGACCCTGGCTGATCCGCCGGTTAGGACGACGATCGCGTCCACTTTGGCGGGGGCTGGCGGCGGTGTGGCTGATGCCTTGAACCAAAACCAGACGAAACACACGAGGAGCAGAATCGTTGTTCGCACGACCAGGCGTTTGAGGAAGGCCATTATCGCCGCCTAAGCCACAGCAGTGCGGCGATTCGTGCAGCGGCGACTGCGACGGCGCCAGCGCCCAACGGAAGAATGGCCAGCGCCGCCCAGGCCCAGCCATCCAGACGCGGGGTCGGTAGAAGCGCGCTTGCCCCTTCCGCAGCCCGTTCAACCAAGAAAACGGCGAGTGTAGCCAAGCCCACGCCAATAACGCCGCCGATGAGGCCTTGGCGTAGGGATGCGCGTGCGATCAGGCCGGAAATCCACCTGTCCGTCCCGCCCAATTGTCGAAGCAAGCGAATCGCATCTGCGTGGATCGCCATGCGCGCGGCGGCGACAGCGGCGACGGCAGCGGCGCTGATGATGCCGATCAACAACGCGGCCACCCAAGCTGTTCGGGCGACGGCGCGGGCGTATTCCGACAGTTTTTCGGCCCATACGTCATGGTCATCGACCTTCACATTCGGGTCTGCTTCGCGCAGACGGGCCTCGACAATCCCGGCGTCCAGACTGGCGCCGGGCGCTAACGTCGCTTCAAGGAACCGTGGTTTTGGCAGGCCTTCCAGATCAACCAGGCCACCAAGCCAGGGGGCGAGCAGGCGGTTGATATCTTCTTCTGGCGTCTCGCTAACGGTCGCCACGCCTGGGGTGGCGAGCAGCATTTCGACGATTCGAGGCAGAGGGTCAGCGGCTTTGGCAGGCGGTGCTCCCAGTTGGATCGTTAATCCGCCGCCAAACCCGGCGGACCATCGGGTTGCGGCGTCGCCAACACTGAGTGCTGCTGCCAACGCGAGTGCGGCCAGAAATGCCATCAGCGCTGTTGCATAGGGCAGGATACGCCCTGCCGAATCGCCAGAAAGCGCGCCTGCAGCGACGGCGGCCGCACTTTCTTCGCGGCCAAAGGGGCTGAGCTTTTGGAGGAGCGAGATTATGTTCATGGCGCGGATTCGTGCGCTTGGCCATCGCCGAGACGAATCGTTGGGTGCGGGAACCTGTCTATCAGCGTGAGGCTGTGGGTGGCCATTACGACAGCCGCCCCCTGGCGGTTTAATTCCTCAAACAGCGCCATCAACCGGTCTGCCATGGCGTCATCAACGCTGCCGGTCGGCTCATCGGCGACAATTAAGCTGGGTCGGCTGATGACCGCACGGGCAATCGCGGCGCGTTGTTGCTCGCCACCAGACAGACTTTGCGGTTGGGCGTTGGAACGTTCTGACAAACCCACCCATTCCAGCAATTCAGCCGCTTCAGCCCGCGCTTCATTCACTGCAGCACCTGCGATCAAGCGGGGCAGGGCGATGTTGTCCAGCAGCGGGAGGCCTTCCAGCAGGCGAAAATCTTGAAAAACGACGCCGACTTTGCGACGCAGCGTCGCAAGTTTGCCGGGCGAAAGCCCTGCTGTATCCGTTCCAAAAAGCTCAATCCGGCCTGCAGACGGCAGCTGGCCCAAATAAATCAGCCGCAAAAGCGATGACTTTCCAGCCCCGCTTGGGCCAATCAAATAGCGGAAGGCACCTGCGGGAATCGCAAGATTCAAGCCATTCAGGACCGGTGGCGCATCACCATAGGTCAGCGTCACGCCAGCGAGCCATGCTGCTGGCGCGGATGTATCTTTTGGCGAAAGGCCATCAAACAATGGCGCAGACGCTTCATGACGCTTAGTATGCATACGTCGACCGCCTTGCCTCCCAGGGTCGCCTATTCCTATACAGGAAATCCTTATCATGGGAGAGCCGTTGGACGCGTATGCAGATTGCATGTCCCAATTGTAACGCTCGCTACCTGGTACCCGATTCAAAGATCGGCCAGGACGGCAGGCGTGTGCGCTGTGCGCGCTGTGAAACCATTTGGAAAACCGAAGGCATTCCATCGGCTCCAGCGCCTGATGCTAACGATGCGCCGGACGAATCGGTTGCGGCTGAAGCAGCAACTGAAGCGCCGACACCTGCCGCACCCCATGTAGATCCGCCAAGCCGCCCGAAGCCTGTGCAGGTTGATCCAGTCCCACGTGACAGGTCACCCGCGCCGATTGTTGATCGTCCGCGCAGCCGATGGATGGGTTGGGCGGCGCTCGCGATGTTGGTGATCGCATTGCTGGCCGGATTCGTTTTGGCGTCCGACACGGTCAAATCCGTTTGGCCTGCATCTGCCAAAATTTACGAGGCGATTGGCATTTCTAGCGATGCCAAGCCTGCCATGACCCCAGACCCCGCTAATCCAGCCATGAGTAAAGCCCCCGAGGCGCCGGCTGAAAAGCCAGGGTCTGATGCGGGTGGCCTTGAATCCTCGAAGCTGACCCATGCTTGGGCTGCTTCTGCGGCGGGTGGATATGACCTGAAAGTGACGGGTGAGGTCACGAGCAAGGCGTCAAGCGAACGGCCTGACGCCTATATCCGTGTCCGTTTGCTGGATAAGCAGGGTGGCATTGTTCGCGACAAACGCCAGCTTGTTGGCGGTGGGCCGTTTGCGCCGGGCGAATCGCGTTCTTTCACGATCATTTTCTCTGATCCCGGTGAGAAGGTCGCTAAAGCCATCCCCACGATTGAGCCGGGTCGCTAACTGCGCGGCGGGTTAGTCGTCTGCCACGAATATTCCATGGAAACCGAGCGGTAGCGGGTAGGGCAGCGCTGCTGTTGCGATCGGCCTGTCGCTAATCGCCTTCGCGTCGAACACGGCCAGATTGGTGGCGGCTTTCTGCGTATCCAAGTGTGTGCCGATCAGCCAGCCATCGTCTTCCGCTTTTTGGTCGGGTCGGGGGACGAACACATGTTCCTCCGCAATAATGTGGTCTCCAAACCCATAGATATCTGTCGCACCCGAAGCCAGATTGCGCTTCACAAGCCGATTAAATGGGAATGTGTCAGCAGCAGCGGCGCTTAGGCCGTAAACATGGTCGTGGCGCTGGCCGACAACGTTGGGAGCGACCTTAGTGAACTCCATGACATCGCTAGACATCTCAATCACACCATCGCGGCCCGGTGGTACCATAACGCTCGCATAGTGGGGTGCCCCATTCCCTGCAGGCGTGATGTCACCACGCATGACATTCCGCAGTGCGCCGAACAGCAGGTCTGGCCCTTTTGACCAACAGAGATCGAGCCGGATGGTCCCGTCCGCTTCTTCCCAAGCATTGCCGTGATGGAAGAAAAACCCTGGCGGGAGCTGTGCCCAGCGCTGCTTCGACAGGTCATTCTTGTCCGCAATGAGCACGCGCGTTCCTAGTTCCGGCTGCCATCTGTGGGCGTCCAGGAATATGGCTCCTGGTTCCTGCAGCGCATCCCGATCCAGAACGAGTGGCGGCAAAATAATCACTACGTGCTTTGCCGTGACGACAAAATCATGGGGCAGGCCGGTATAGTCCACTTTTGCGGCGGCTTCGGACTTCACCTCACCGCGGGGACCGATGTGATAGAGCAGCAGTATTGGGCGCGGCAGGGCGGAATAGCCAAACGCCCAAAGCGTGCCATCGGGGTCCGTTTTGGGGTGGGCAGTGAATGGCGCGCCTTTCAGGTCAGGCAGCAATTGCTTGAAGCCTTTTGCGGCCAAAGTATCCGCATCGATCAGGGTTGGAGATCCTGCTTCCCAAAGCGCCATCAGCTCGTCGCCGTGATGAAGCGTGCTGATGTTTGCCGTGTTGAGTGCATCCGGCCCACGCACGGCAGGGCCGCCGCTGACATGGGTTCCAAACCCGTTAAACAGTTTCTTGCCGGCCGCTGTTTCCTGTCGGCGCTTCGGCGTATCGATCACGCGCCCCCGGTGGCGGACCTGGCCATTGGCGATGCGGAATTCCTGGATCATGCCGTCTGCATCAAACCAGTGGCGGGACCGTTGACCGAAGCGTTCATGGATCGCAGGCCCATTGCGAAAGAAGCGGCCTGATAAATCCTTCGGCCACGCACCGGTGATATCGAGCGCACCACTCTCCAACGGCGCGCCACCAACGCCCTGCCAGCCAAGCAGCAGCGGATTATCAGCCAGGGCGTCCTTGAACAGTCTGGCCCAATCATCTTGGGCTTTGGCCACAGCACTTGGCCCAGCATAAGGCAGGCCGCGCATCAGCCCCGCTGCGGCCATGCCGCTCAGCAAATTGCGTCGTGTAATCAAGGGTATGGCCCTCAATACACTAGTTTGATGGATTGGGTGATGGTGCCGTCTGCCGGTACATCAAACGCGGCTTTCGCAAATGCTGGCGGGCCAAAGCTGCCGGTTGCGTTATTGGAGAAGCCAATACCTTTAACAGGAATGCCAAGGCGGTTGCTATCCAATTTGCCATTGCCGTTCGCGTCGTGGAAAAGTGCAATCGCGTAGCGGCCTGCAGGCAGGTTTTTGAAATGGACTGTGACTTTGCCAGCTTTCGCAGCCTGCATTTGGCCAGTCACGCGTGACGCGTCATCAGAGAAGTCAGCGCTTTTGGTATGAACGCCAACCAGTAAGGCACTATCCGCGTTCGCGACGTTCTCAAGCGTGACGGTTAGGTCACCGGCATTGGCTTGTTTGTGCATATCGGCCCGTTCGGCACGTATTACGACATGCCGCTTGGCCAGCGAATTCTGTACTGGGGCGCGATCATGATCGTGAACTGGTCGATGAGTGCGGTTGCGTTCCAAGCGGCGGCGATGTGGGCGAGCGCGAACAAGAAACCGCTTGCCCCAGTCGTGCTGCTGGTCGCGGGTGCAATCAGTTTCCTCGCGACCCTGGCCGTATATGTCGCCAATGTCGTCTTCAGGCCAAATATTGTGGAGATGGTGCCTGTTCTGTCGCTCTTTGGCTCTGTCTTGGTGATCACATTGACGCTTGGGTGCATCTGCATTGCCATCTCACGGCGGCAACAAGCCCCAGAGCCACAGCCAGCGCCATCAGCAGAAATTGGCGCTGTCGGTACGCCTTTGTTGCGCCGTTAGCCGCCAGAACTGCGAGGCGCGCTGATCCGGCTCTCAATGAATGATCATTATGTTGAGGTCGAAACAGCCAAAGGGGCGACCCTGGTGCTGCTGCGCTTCGCCGACGCCCTGGAAGAATTGGGCGACGCGGATGGACTGCAGGTTCACCGATCCCACTGGGTTGCGCGCACGGCTGTTGAAGGCGTGCGCCGTGATGGTAGCCGGATGTTTCTGTCTCTATCCACCGGCCAAGAAATCCCTGTCAGCAGGACATACCGGGCAGCAGTCCGGGATGCCGGCATGATTTAGCAGGTATTCAGGCGGCGTCTTCCAGCACCAGATCAGATGCTTTTTCACCGATCATGATGCTGGGTGCATTGGTGTTGCCGGAAATCAGCGTCGGCATGATGGAGGCGTCTGCGATGCGGAGGCCGTCCAGCCCGCGAACCCTTAGCCGATCATCAACAACGGCCATAGGGTCGGAACCCATCTTGCAGGTGCCGACGGGATGATATGTGGTCTCGCCGAAAGCGCGGGCCCATTGCAGGATCGCGTCGTCGCTGGTCTCACCGCTGCCAGGCAGAAGTTCCGTAACGCCAAGCTCAGCCATTGCGGGTGCTGTCATAATCGCGCGGGCGACACGAATCGCTTGGACTGTCAGGTCCTGGTCTGCCGGGGAGGACAGGAAATTATAGCGGATGTCTGGCTGCACACCGGCCCGTGCATCTTTGATATGCACGCTGCCCTTGCTCTCAGGGCGCATGGCGTGGGCATAGCAAGTGAGGCCGGATTGCTTAGACAGCTTCGGTCCGCCATTGCGATTCAGCTCATACAGCATTGGCACCCAGCCGAGCAGGAGGTCTGGCGCTTCCAGGCCTTCCCGGCTTCTAACGAAGGCGCGAAGGGGGGCTGCCGGGATGCCGAGCATGCCTTTCTTTTGGAATGCGTATTTCATCGCCTGGGCGAACAGGCCAAGGCCTCTCCCCCGGTCATTATAGGTGTAGCCCTTAGCGGTGATGGCCCAACGTGTGCGGGGGGCGAAATGATCGCGCAAATTTTCACCCACACCGGGCAGGGCGTGACCAACCTCAATTCCAAGGTCTTTCAGGCGTTCCGGCTGGCCAATACCTGAAAGCTCTAGCAATTGCGGGGAATTGAAGGAGCCGCAGCTGACGATAACCTCACCTTGCGCGCGGGCTTCACGCCTTTCACCTTTCACAAAATAGCGCACGCCGACGCAGCGTTTGCCTTCCAGTATGAGGCTCTCACTCAGCGCGTCCGTTTGTATTTTAAGATTGGGGCGCTGCTTGATTGGGTCCAAATAGCAGGCCGCCGTGCTCATCCGTTTGCCGCCAGAAATCGTCGCCTGGCTCATGGAGATGCCTTCTTGAACGGCGCCGTTATAGTCCCGATTGTGGGGCACGCCAGCCTCGCCAGCGGCCTTAATCAATGCATCATAGAGTGGGCCGGTCTCATCCGGGTTGGTCACGCGGAGCGGGCCTGAATCGCCGCGAAATTCATCCGCCCCACCTTCGTAGCTTTCCAAGCGTTTGAACACGGGCAGCACGTCCCGGTAGCCCCAGCCACGGTTCCCCATTTGCGCCCAGGTATCATAATCCTGGGCTTGGCCGCGCACGAAAACCAGGCCGTTGATGGATGAGGAACCGCCAAGCATCCGTCCACGTGGCGCTGGCAGGGCGCGGTTGCCGGTGCCTTCTTCCGGCGTGGATTCGTAGCACCAGTTGGCAGTGGGATCCTTCAACATTTTGGCATAGCCGACAGGAATGCGGCTCCAGCGATGGCTGGCGGGACCGGCCTCCAGCAGCAGGACTTTATTTTCTGGCGCTGCGGAAAGTCGGTTCGCCAATGCCGCACCGGCTGATCCAGCACCCACTACGATATAAGAAAATGTCTCAGTTTCAGCCATGTCCAGCCCTGCATTCACATTGGTTTCAAAGCCATCGTAAGCGCCTTAGCCTGGCCTGCAACATGACCGAATCAATTGACCATCGTGATTGAGACGAGGAAGCTTTTGGGTGTGCGTACGAATTAGGCATTTGCAAACAGCAATTGCCTGAAGATTCGGCGCTTGAACCAACGAACATGCAGCCGGCGAAAGATCGGCGCGCTTGAGGGAGAGAATTATGCGTTTCGTGAAAATCGCGACCGTCGCAGCCGCGACAGCCGTTATCGGGACAGCCGCATTCGCGGATGACAAGTATCCGTCCAAGACGATTGAGGTCATCACCCACGCCGGCGCTGGCGGCGGTACGGACGTCAACAGCCGTATGATGATGCTGCGCTCACGCCGCGTCTTGAAAACAGACATGGTTGTTGTGAACAAGCGTGGCGGCAACGGCGCGTTAGCGATGCAGTATTTCAGCTCGCGCCCGTCTGATGGCTACACCATCATGACCTTCACCAATGGTCACGCGCTGACGATGGCTCTGGGCAAAAGCAAGCTCAAGCTTGAGGATATGCGCCCGATCGCGCGCGGTACCA
>Ga0315322_10001201_pt1 | contig 19911 bp, 11 predicted proteins | sample M110021515metaG_FD_203461 | JGI IMG/M metagenome (GOLD analysis project Ga0315322, IMG submission 203461) | Ammonia-oxidizing marine archaeal communities from Monterey Bay, California, United States - M1 100m 21515 | ecosystem: Environmental > Aquatic > Marine > Intertidal zone | place: USA...
TAATATCGGGAATCGCGAGCTGCTTGTCTTACTCGCCGTCACCTCGGGGCTGGGAGCAGCGCTTGCTGCACATGCTGTGGGTCTCTCTCCCGCGCTCGGTGCGTTTGCAGCGGGCATGCTGCTCGCGGGGTCGCCATTTGCGGTTCAGATTCGAGCCGACATCTCCTCCTTGCGCACGCTGCTGATGACGCTGTTTTTCGTCTCGGTGGGAATGCTCGCGGATCCAGCGTGGATGCTGCAGAACTGGTGGCTTGTCTTGGCCATGTTCACGGCTGTCGTATTGGGCAAGGCCGTGATTACTTGGGGAGCGCTTCGAGTTCTTGGCGCGACGAATCAAAGCGCGCTCGCAGCGGGTTTGTGTGTCGCCCAAATTGGCGAGTTCTCTTTTGTGCTGGCCGAGATCGGCCGGGGGAATGTGCTTACCGAGGAGCTCTTCTTACTCGTAATCTCAACGACGATTCTGACGCTGTTGCTGACGCCATATTTAGTTTCGAGCGCTCCACATCTCAGCGCGAGGCTCGCTCGATTGGGCGCAGTCAAGGGAGAGAGTGGGTTCGTTGAGCCCGATTCGATGTGCCTAGTTGTCGGGTTTGGCCCCGCGGGAAGGCAGGTTGCGGACCAGTTGAGGGAGGTCTATCCAAAGGTCATGATCCTCGATATGAATCCACGCTCGGTGCTAGAGGCAAGGGAGCTCGGATTCATGGCATCCGTTGGAGATGCGCGCTATGGCGAGGTCCTTGAGCACATTGGTCTGGAGCGCATCGTCTTACTGGCGGTGACGATCCCCGACCCCGAGGACGTCGTGCAAATCGTCACGCTGGTCCGCTCCCTTTCCCCCAAAACACTGATCGTTGCTCGTGCGCGCTATCACAATTCCCAATCGCTAATCGAGAGCGCGGGAGCCCACATCGTAGTCGACGAGGAGGAAGACGTCGGTCACCAACTGGCCGCCAAAGCACGTGGCCTGCTTGGGGATGTCTCGAGCTCTCAGTACGCTGGTATAGCGTAGTCCCTAGCGGAGCCCGTGGCTGGTTAGGGGCTATCCAAGCCGTCCCAATTAGGAATCGCCAGGCGGGCCGGCCTGGCCCCGTCGGACTCGGCCCCGCTCCAGTGCCAACTCCTGCATGTCCGTCGCCTGATCGTACTCGTCGACGATCTCTTCGCCGAGTAGGCATTCGAGCACGTCTTCGAGGGTCACGACTCCTTCAAAACCCCCGTACTCGTCCAAGACGGCGACCATGTGTGCCTTCTTTTTGAGGAAGAGATCCAAGAGCTCGTGGGCTGGCATGGCCTCGGGGACAAACTCGATCGGGCGCTGTAGGTCCTGTAGCAGCATGCTTGAATCGGGGCTCGAAAGGGCGGCGTCGGCAACTTCACGGCGGTGGACCAGGCCGATGATTTTGTCAGCACTTTCACCATCGGTGATTGGAATGCGACTGTGCATCCACTCGCTCGCGCGCGAGATGAACTCGCTGACGGGGGTGTTGGCAGGCAGCGACTCTACAACTGTGCGAGGCGTGCGTAGGACTCCCGCGGTGACCCGATCTAGTCGCAGGGCATTTTCGACCCAGCGGTGCTCCTCGGCGCGCATCTGCCCGCCTTTGGCGGCGAGGTTGGAGGTGGAGATGACCTCTTCCTCGCTGGGGTGGTCGGGCTTTTCGCTACCGGTTAGCGAGTGCATGGCTTTGCGCGCGAGCCACACGACCGGGTAGACACTCCAAATCATTATCTGCAAGGGCCAAGCGATGCTGGGCCCCAGCCGACCGGCGTAGCGCACGCCGAGGCTCTTCGGAATGATCTCGGTTACTGCCAGAACAAGGAATGTGAAGATGGCGGCAAAGATACCGACGGCTTGGCTGCCGTAGTGTTCGCCGACCATAGCACCACACCATGCTGAGCCCACGGTGTGGGCGATGGTGTTGATGGTCAGGATCGCCGCGATTGGGTCCTCGATTCGATTGCGAAGTGCGGAGAGCTTTTTGGCGCTCGAGCTGCCCTGCGCTTCTAGAACCGCAATCTGCGCGGGCGTCAGTGAGTACAGCGTGGCTTCGAGAAGCGAGCAGAGGAAGGACGCCAGGAGAGTCAAGCTGGCGACGATGAGGATTGTGGTCACTTTGGAGTGTGGTGAGAGAGGAGGGGGCGGGCCCCATTCTAATCACCCAGAGCCACTCTTCCTAGCTTGCTAAGAAGGCGTCGGGTGCCAGCGCAGGGCAAGGGATGTACGAACCGCAAAAAGGGACGGGCATGTTTCTGGCGACAGCCCCTCAACCTAGCTATCCTACTGCCCCAACCCACCATGAGTCAGAACCAATACAGCGGCCGGATCCCGCCGCATAACATCGATGCTGAGCGCGCTGTACTAGGCGCCCTTTTGTTGTCGGGGGAGCGTATTCCAGATGCTCTCGAAATCGTTGGTGCGGACGACTTTTTCGATCCACGGCATGAGGTTCTGTTCGACTGCCTCGCGTCGATGAGCGAAGCTGGTATCCCCATCGATCCGGTCAGCGTTGTGCAGGCACTAGCGGCGAAGGACGAAAAAGGAATCGTCGGCGGAGCTCAATACGTGGGCGACTTGCTTGCGTCGGTGACGTCATCGGCACACCTCGCTCACCACGCCGGAATCGTGACGCACTGTTCGACCTTGCGCCGCTTGATTGCGAAGGCGACGGAGATCATCGAGTCGGCCCAGGGAACTGCGATCGACGAAGCCTCCGTGAAGCTCTTGTTGGACAAGAGTGAGCAGGGCATCTTCGAGGTCTCTGCTGGGCGTGACAAGAGCGACGCGACCTCTGTGGATGAAGCGATTAGCGAGGCGTTCAAAGCACTCGAAGCGCGCAGCGGTTCGGACGGTTTGCCCGGACTTACGACGGGCTTCTACGATCTCGACCGATTGCTCGCCGGGCTGAACGGCGGCGATCTCGTGGTCCTCGCAGCTCGCCCCTCGATGGGGAAGACTGCGTTTGCTCTGAACATGATCGAAAATGCGGTGATGTCAAACCCACCTTGGCTGGGCGGGGAGACGCCAACTGCACTGATGTTCAGCTTGGAGATGGGTAGCGTGCAGCTCGTCAACCGCTTGCTCTGCTCGCGCGCGCAAGTCGATGCTCACAAATTGCGGACGGGCGACATCGACCACGATGATCGCTTGGACTTAAACAATGCGGCGGACGACTATCGTGGCGCGAAGCTCTTCATCGATGACAACGAGAGCCTGACCATCATGGGCTTGCGAAGCCGTGCGCGGCGCATCAAATCGTTGCATGGTTTGCATATGATCGTCGTCGACTACCTGCAGCTCCTCAAGGCGCCCAACGCCGAGAACCGCCTACAGGAGATCAGTACAATCAGCCGTTCGCTCAAGGCCCTTGCCCGCGAGCTCGATGTGCCCGTGGTTGCCCTCGCCCAGCTCAGTCGCCAGGTAGAGCAGCGCGATCCACCTCGTCCGCAGCTGTCCGACTTGCGCGAGTCCGGCTCGATCGAGCAGGACGCCGACGTCGTGATGATGCTCTATCGCGCCGAGTACTACTCGAAGTACCGCACCGACGAGAACATAGGCCAGGCCGAGATTATCATCGCTAAGCACCGTAACGGCCCCACGGGCGACGTAAAGCTAGGCTTCCGCCCCGAATACATGCGCTTCACGAACCTGACCTACACCGAGGTCGAGACGATCCCTACTTGATCTCAAGACCATTCGCCCTCATGTCTTCGTTCCCAAAGCTGGCCGCGCGCCTCGCGCCCCTGACCCTCTGCTGCCTAGCATTCGCTGGGCCGGCTGCGCACGCTGGTGGATACGCCACAAGTTGGACGCCGGTGCAAGAGGCCCCTCCGCAAGACGAGGGGGCTATTTCACTGCGTGTTTTGAGGGTGTATGTCGAGGGCAACCGCCGCTTCACCGAGAGCCAGCTGATTGCCGCACTCGGGCAGCCGATTGGCGAGGATCTCAGTCCCAAACGTATTTCGACGGGAATCGAAAACCTTTGGCGCAGCTTCCACGTCCGCACGATCGTCGAACAGCGTTCTGTCGTCGGTGGGCTTGAGCTCAAGCTGATCATAGAGGAGATGGCGGTCGACCTTGAGCCGCGCTTCGTCGGCAACGCTGGCGTCGACAGTACAGAGCTGCGCGAGTGGTCGGGCGTCCCCGTCGGTGGCGAGCTTTTCCTGCACGAGGCCCCGCTCGTTGCGCAGCGCTTGATTGATGCCTATCGCCGCGACGGTTATCACTTCGTAGAGGTCGATTACGTGATGCCCGACAGGCCCGAGCCGGGGGCGGCAGCTGAGGTCGCGAACGACGTCATCTTCCAAGTGCGTGAAGGTCCGCGCGTAAAGGTCCGCGACATGTTGGTCGAGGGTGCGGACTCATTTCCCGATACCGGCTTTTGGTTCTGGAGCTCGTCCTTCCAAGACATCGCCGGTGTCGAACTCGATGGCTCGACTCTCTTTTGGTTTTTGCGGGACGTGTATGTCGAGCGCAAGCTTGAAGCTGACTTGATCGCTATGCGGCAGATCTACCGCGACAATGGCTGGTTTGACGCCATCGTCGAAGTGAACGAGCTTAAGTACAACGACGAGCGCGACCGAGTTACGATCCACATTCGGGTTGACGAAGGCGAGCGGTACACCATTGGCGACTTGAACTTCGAGGGCGTTGAGTTTGTCGACAATCAAGAGCGACCTGCGGAGTTGTACTACTCCGTCGAGGAACTGACCGAGCTGTGCGATCTTATCCCCGGCTCGAACTACACACGCCTTAGCGTTTCCCATGATCAGCGCGCCCTTACAGCACACTATGGCGAGGACGGCTACATCGCACACCGGACCCTCGGATCCTCGGCGAGCTTTAATTTCCTGACTCCTCGTCTTGTGTACGACGTTGAACAGCACAAGGTCCAAGTGACTTATCGCTTGTCGCAAGGTCAGCAGCAGTTCATTCGCGAGATCAAGCTGAAGGGCAACATTCACACGCAAGACCGCGTTTTACGCCGACTTTTGACCGTGGATCCTGGCGACGTGGCCGACCTTGGGGAGATCAATTCATCCTTGCGCCGCCTTGGCGGAACCGGCTTCTTCTCGGACCCGATGAACCGCGGCGGGCACCTTGAGCCCACCTTCCGTTTTCTGGAAACCGAGGGCGGTGACCCGAACTGGAAAGACCTGGAATTTGAGGTCGAGGAAGGTAACAACCTGCAGTTCACCTTTACGGGTAACTTCAGCTTTGACACCGGTGTTTACGGCGGCGTCCAAGTCACAAAAAACAACTTCGCGATTGGCGCACTGCCGTCGTCCCCCTGGACGATGTTCGGTGACATTCAAGACCAGCGGGCCTTTCACGGTGCTGGCGAGACTCTGTCGCTGAACATTCAGCCCGGTACAGAATTCTCGCAATACCGTCTGCACTGGGACGACCCCGACATACTTCGACGCCATCGCGACCGCATCGGGTTGTCGTTCGACTTCCTACGCAGCTTCCGTTTTTACGAGCCTTACGACGAGCGCCGCACAAATGGGAGTGCCCGAATAACGTACCAGCTCGGCCCCGATTCAGCAGGTTGGGGTGCATTGGGCCTTGGCACCGTGCGGGTTTCGGAATTGGAGCAGAGTGGCGCACCCTCTATCTTCTCTCCGCTGGACGTGCCCAAATTGTTGTCCGATCAAGAGGGGACTAGCGACCTTGGCTTCTTGGAGTTTGGCTACCGCAAGCGCACGTTGGATTCGCGCTATGTGCCCCGTGAAGGAGCTGAGTTCACGGCGACGACGAGCATTTACAACGAAGTGATCGCGAGTGATTTCGACTTCTTCAAAATGGATATGCGCGCGACGCACTACGGTCAGTTTGGCGATGAGCTCGATTCGCTACGCCACGGTTGGCGCCTGTCCGGTGGGCTCGGGGTAGCACAGGCATACGGCGACACCGATGCTGTCCCTTATACGGAGCGATACTTCCTTGGAGGTAGCGGTCGTGGAATGGGGATCCGGGGATTCAAGAATCGCGGCATTGGGCCGAACGAGGAGACCTATGCCCAAGGTGGCGAGACTTTCTTGCGTGCAAGCGCCGGCTATCGCTTCCCGCTGATTTCTTCGCACGCCTCTGGGTCGACCGAGCCTTTCGAAGTCCTGCGCGGCGAGATTTTCATCGACGCCGGCGTGCTCGACCCGGATGCGTTTGCGCTCGACTTTTCAGAGGTGCGCGCCTCGACAGGCCTATCTCTAAGCCTAATGATCTTCCCACAGGTCCCAATCACCTTCAGCTTCGGCTTCCCTCTGATCGACGGCGAGGACGACGACAAGCGCGTCTTCAACTTCGCGATCGGTTTCAACTAATCGGTCCTTATGGGGCCTACCGCCGCCCTGTTTGAAGCGCGGGTTGACAGTCTTGGGGTCGGCGGATTCACTATTGGCCCTCTTTTCTTTCGCGCAGTCGCACAGTAGGCCGCGCAAGGCTCCTCAATTTGGAGCAATAAACGACATGACCCCAATCACAGTAAGTGAGCTCGCCGCCATGATTGGCGCTGAGCTAGCCGGCGCCCCCGACCTTGCGATCCATGGGCCCGCATCACTTGGCGAGGCCCAGCCTGGTGAGATTACATTCCTAGCACAGCCGCGCTACGCATCCCTTTTGGCCGAGACTAAAGCGTCGGCCGTAGTGATCGCAAAGGACCTTTCCGTCGACCGGACCGACATCGCGCTCTTGCGCTGCGATGATCCCAATCGCGCCTTTACGCAGGTTGTGCAGGCCTTCGCACCGGACTTGCGGAAGCCCGCTCCGATGGTGCACCCCTCTGCAGTTGTCCACGACTCGGCGAACGTCTCGCCCGAAGCTTTCGTCGGCCCGCTTTGCTCTGTCGCCGCCGGGGCCACCATCGCTGCCGGCGTACGCTTGCACGCGAACATTGCCATCGGTGAGGGCGCGAGTGTCGGTGCAGATACCGAGCTTCACCCCGGTGTGGTCATCTACCACAACGTCCAGATTGGTGCGCGCTGCTTGCTTCATGCGGGCACCGTGGTCGGCTCGGACGGTTTCGGTTTCGAGCCGTCCCCTGAGAACTGGGTCAAAGTACCCCAATGCGGTACGGTCATTCTCGAGGATGACGTCGAACTAGGCGCAAACGTGACGATCGACCGAGCCCGCTTCGGCGCTACCCGTATCGGCAGTGGCGTCAAGGTCGATAACTTGGTACACGTCGCTCACAATGTAGTCATTGGCGCAAACGCGCTTCTTGTCGCGCAAGTGGGAGTTTCGGGCTCGACCGAGATCGGCCCCTGGGCAGTTCTTGGTGGCCAAGTGGGCGTCGCCGGGCACCTGAACATCGGTCAAGGCGCCCGCGTCGCCGGGGGCAGCGATGTCTTTACCGACGTGCCGCCGGGCATTGACTTTCTCGGGTCGCCAGCCCGTCCCCGAATGGAAACTTTACGCGCCCAAGCAGCGGCCCGTAAAATCCCCAAGATCATCGAAGAGGCGCGCCGCTTACGTGCGCGCTTAGACGATCTCGACGCTAAAGCAGCCGTCGGCAAAGAAGGAGGTGCGTCATGACGCGCTCACAACGGACTCTCAAAACAGCCATCGAATATTCGGGCCCCGGACTGCATAGCGGTGAGGATGTGAAAGTTCGCATTCTGCCGGCTTCTGCAGAGACGGGCATTGTCTTCACGCGTACCGACCTGCCGGACTCGCTGCCGATTCCGGCGAGTATCGCCCATCACTCTGCACGCGATCGGCGCACGCGCCTTGAGCGCGAAGATGCCGAGGTCAATACGATCGAGCACATGCTCGCCGTATGCGCAGGCCTGCAAGTCGACAATCTTCACGTCGAAGTTTCTGGCCCCGAGCTCCCAGGAATGGACGGATCTTCGCTGGAGATCCTGCGTTTGTTCCAACAAGCTGGCATCGTCGAGCAGCGTGCCGAGGCGCGCGTATTCAACCTCGAAGAGCCCGTCTACGTGCGCAACGGAAAGGCGACACTGGTCGCGATTCCCGTCGACGAACCCGGACTGACGTTGCAGTACATCGCTTCCTTTGATGACCCCGATGTCGACGGCGGCTCGTTTCAAGTTCACATCACGCCGGAGTCCTTCGAGAAAGAGATTGCTCCCGCGCGAACATTCTGTCTGAAATCCGAAGTCGAGATGCTGCAGGCAGCCGGCTTCGGCAAAGGCGCGACTAGCGAGAACACTCTGGTACTTGGAGACCCCGAATCGATCCAGCGCATGGACTCCGAACCGGTCCGCCATAAGGTCCTGGACTTGCTCGGCGATCTACGCCTACTCGGTGCCGATATCAATGCGCATATCATCGCTACCTGCTCTGGTCACGCCACGAATGCGGAGCTTGTGCGCCGCTTTGTGGACTTGATGCAAGAGCAGGAGACGGGCGGACTGATCACGCGCGAGACGGGTTTAGACATTCGCGAGGTTATGCGGCTACTGCCGCATCGCTACCCGTTCTTGCTGATCGATCGCGTGATCGAAATTGATGGATACCAACGAGCGGTCGGCCTTAAAAACGTCACGATCAACGAGCCCTATTTTCAGGGACACTTCCCTCAAAAACCGCTGATGCCCGGCGTACTGCAGCTTGAGGCGCTCGCACAGCTCGCTGGTGTCTTACTGCTTCGTAAACTTGAGCACACAGGGAAACTCGCTGTCCTTATGGGGATCGACAAGGTCAAGCTCCGCGCTCCCGTTTCTCCGGGGGATCAGTTGCGACTAGAAGTCGAGACTATGCGAATGCGTGGCGGTATCGGCAAGGTTCGCGGCAACGGGACAGTGGCGGGCAAGGTTGTCTGCGAGGCCGAACTCACCTTTGCACTTACGGACGTCTAGGAAAAAGTATGGCTACCAACATTCATCCCACAGCTGTCGTCGCTCCCGGCGCCCAACTTGGCACCGACGTCGAGATTGGCCCGCACTGCGTGATCTCGGAAAATGCCATCATCGGAGATCGCACACGCCTGGGCCCACAGGTCGTCATCAACGGCCACACAACACTTGGAAAGGAGAACGTCATCCACGGCTTAGCGAGCCTTGGCGGCGCGCCCCAGGATTTCTCCTACTGCGGCGAAGAGACGCGCCTAGAAATCGGCGCCCGCAATACCGTCCGAGAATTCGTCACGATCAATCGGGGAACGATTAAAGGCGGAGGCGTGACCCGCATCGCTGACGATTGCCTGCTTATGGCCTGCTGCCACGTCGCTCACGACTGTGAAATCGAGAGCGGGGTCATTCTCTCCAATAACGTCCTACTAGCCGGACACGTCCGCGTTTGCGAGCGCGCCAACATTAGCGGATCCTCCGCCGCGCAGCACTTCGTGACCATCGGCAAGTTCGCCTACGTTGGCGGCCTAACCCGAATGGCTCAAGATGTCCCACCCTATATGATCCTAGAGGGCCACCCCAGTCGAGTCCGAGGAGTCAATGTCATTGGCCTGCGCCGAGGCGACATTGCCGAGGACGAAATCAGCATTCTGCGCGATGCCTACAAGGCCATCTGGCGAAGCGAGGGCTTGCGCCGCGAGATTTTCGTCGAACTCGAGCAGAGGCACCCCAGCTCGCCTTCGCTAGCGCAACTGCTCTCCGATATGCGAGAGACCGAGGCTGGCGGCAAAGGTCGCTACCGCGAAAGCATGCGCGAGGACTTCATGCGCATGGGGCGAGAGCTGATCCTAGGGGAAAAATAGGCGCTTCGCTTTTGCGCTGCATTCCGTTGTGGGGAAAGCGCGCGCTACGGAAGAAGTGGCCTGCGGTCCGCCAGTGATTGCGTGAGCCGCAGGGGCCTCCGCGGCCTGTTCCTGCCCCTTGGGAGGGCACGCCACTCAGGACTGGCTTTTGCCTGGGGTGCATGCCCCCTCGTGCTCCTAGTTGCTCTGCGCGGCGAGCATCTCCCACTCCCGCGGGGCGCGAGCGCTCCGCCCTGCCTAGCGCTCAATGTAGCAGGCCCTATTACCGCCGCGAGGTAAGGCGTAGCTCAAAAGCAAAGCGCTCAATCCCTTCGTTGTACGTAATCTCTGAAAGTGGTATTCTCCGGTTCTGGGAGTCTTCCTGGAAGCACAGGTTAGTAGGATCAAACACCCCTGAGCCGAATGAGCATTATCGGCCCCTGTTCGACGTCTTGTGGCTTGCCCGCAGCGTGTTGGGGCCACCTGAACCTATCGGTTCAGGGTCAGATCCTCGACGGTGCTTTTGGTGGACACCCGCTTTCACTTGTTGGCCTTGGCAATCTTGCTGGGGCAGCTTGAGGGAGGCGCATGGTCGCCGCCCTAGACCTGTGCTTTGGCGGTCTTTCTATGCGCGCGTTTGTTTTACTTTTCCTTGGTGGCGGCCTTATCTGGGGCTTCCTGGTTTTTTCTCCAAACAAGACGGATGCAGGGGGCCGAGAAGGCGCTGATGCTGAGTTGACTGAGGGCGACAAGGAGAGCGCTCTTGATGTCGACCTGGCTGCCCTGGATACCGCTGGCAATCTGTCCGATCAGGCAGAGGCCGAGCTCCCCGAAGGGACTCCTCGAATAGATGCCTCCAATGATAGAGATTTGCCAATTGGGCGCGCTGACTTAGTTGAGGTTGGGGCGGTCTTGCTACATGGCTCTAGCCTTGAAGTCGAGGATTGGTTGACCGCATCGGATGGCTTGCTCGGGGGTGATCTTGAGAACGCCGTGATGGCGATCAGTTTGGCTCTTGAGGGCGACCGTAGTGGCGCGCGCGCTCGTTGGAAGCTGATCGCGAATGTCGATGGTTTGAGTGATCGGATGCGGTGGGGGGCGACCCGCGCTCTTCTAGGAGATGCCCAGAAGGAGTGGCCAGCCCAAATGAGTGGCGGTGATCCTCTTGAACTTGGGGTGAGCATGGCGCTTATGGCGCACGAGGCTGAGGTGCTGTTGGTTGCCCAGGAACCCGCGCGTGCGGCCAGTTTGATCTCTGATGTTTTGACTTTGGAGTTGGATGCCCCGTGGCCCGCTGACTTGCCTTCGATGGGACGGTGGAGTGAGATCGTTCGGCGCGCCCAATCCCGAAATAGGTGGCATGCGAAGGCGGCCTGGGCATCAATCGACGTTGAGGTGCAGCCAGGGGATAGCCTCACCCTTGTGCGTCAGCGCTTCGTGCGCGAGCACCCCGAGCTGCCTGTCAGCACAGGCCTTATCCAGAAGGCCAACGGCATGTCTTCCGATGTGATTCACCCCGGCCAGATCCTGCGCGTCCCCGCTGAGCCAGTGACGCAATTGGTGGACCTTGGCGACCATTGGCTTCTATATATGATCGGCGGCGAGGTCGTTGAGTCGTGGCCAGTGGGTGTTGGGCGTGAGGGCGATGAGACGATCACCGGGGACTTTATCGTGGGGGACAAGCAGTTTGAGCCCACCTGGTGGCCCAAGGGGCGCGAGCCTGTGTACTACGGGGACCCAGAGAACCCCCTCGGCACACGCTATATCGTTTGGTTTCAGGATGGAGCGAAGACCTCCTATGGATTCCACGGGACCTGGACACCTGAAAGCATCGGAAAGAACGAGAGCGACGGTTGCATTCGCATGGCAAATGAAGCCGTTGAGGAGCTTTATCGCATCCTTCCTGTGGGGACCGCCTTTCACGTACGCTTCTAGTCCGCCCGAGAGCTAGAAGTCCCTATTCGCGAAAGGCCTAAGGCGCGAAAGGCCTAAGGCGCGAAAGAGCGGGGTGGCGAGCCATGCTTGCCCCAACTCATCCAAGGTCGCCTTACTTGGGCTGCAAGGCCATCTTGCGCGCGAGCTTGATGCTGAGGCCAGCAAGCAGGCCGACTCCGGCGATAAGCACGCCCCACAGGATGTACAGCTTGAGCTGGCCCTCGCCCTCGGGCGCCAGCAGCGCGGCGGAGCCGGCCAGGTCGCGGATAGCGCCGAGCGTCACCGTCTCGGTGGGTAGCTCGCCGGGTTGCGCCTTGGTCATCGCGCTCCATGCCATTTGAGGAGAGCGCTCGCCGTACTTCCCGAAGGCCAGGGTGAAGGGGCCCTCGCCGTCCTTCGCGATGAAGGCGAGTTGATGGGGCGAATACTCAAGTTCCAGTTCAGGGGCACCCTGGCCCAGTCCACTGCTGTTCGGGTCCACGAAGATCGACCACAGGGGCCCGGTGTTCGTGCGGATGGCAAGGGAGCTATTCTGAAACTCGCCCTCGTTGCCGGTGCGGAAAAAATGCTCGCTGGGAAGCACGGTGCGCATGGGGCCATCTTCGGCCTGGCGCGCCACGATGCTGGCAGTCACCAAGGTGTTGGCCTCGGGCAGGTAGACCTGGATGCGTGTGACTGGAAGCGGTCCGGCGCTGGGGAAGTCGTAGGTGTGCGTCTCGTTCTCGCGCAGGCTTCCAAGGAGCCGAACGCTGCGCCTCTGGGGAATACCGAGGCTGGCGGCCAGCTCCAGCTTGACCTCGCTCAACTCCAGGGGCGGCGCTTCGGCGAGCCATTGGATCCGCAGGTAGGTCCCGGTTGTCTCATGCAGCTCGGCGCGGGTGCGCAGCAGGCGTGAGCCGCCGCTGGTGGTGCTCGCCAGGGTCCCCCTGGTCAAGAGGGGGACCCAGTTGGAGAGGTCGGTGCTGGTCTCGATGGAGTAGAGGCAGAAGAAGCTCTCGGTCGATGCGGGCAGCACGAAGTTCAGTGCGGTAACCGGGCGATCGAGCCCGGTCAGGTCGACGATGTGAGCGGCGACCCCGGCCGGGGAGTCCATATCGGCCGCGGCGACAGCGCCACTGGTGGACAGGTCCAGGACACTGCCCTTGTCCGTGTGCGTCATCTTGAGCTTCAGGTCGTCGAGCTGCAGGCCCTGGACCGCGGCGCGGTGGATGGCGAAGAGCGGGTGCGTCTTGGTGCCGTACTCGACCGACTGCTCGTCGACCCAGGTCCGCAGGGCGTGGGGCACGGGCTCACCGGCGGCGTTGAAGACGCGCAGGTCGCCGAGGGACGGACTCGAGATTCCGCGATAGACCGACTCGGGCAGCAGCAAGGTCTGGATGCCAGCCGAGGTGGTCGTCAGCTCCATGCCCTTGGCAAAGGAGTCAAGGTAAGAGTCGCTCTGGGTGGCGTGGCCGGTGGACGCCAAGCAGAGGCTGAAGAGTGCAGTTCCGAGGAGGTGCTTCATGAGGGTTCGGATTCGGTTTCGGCCTTGGACTTTGCCGGCAAGGGAGGCATGGGCGAGAAGTAGCCCACGACGAGCAGCAGCATGCCAACTACGAGGAACGTGACGATCTTTTGGATGCTGCCGAGCTCTTTCAGGTCGACCAAGAAGAGCTTGATCACGACCACGCCCAAGAGGCCGCCACCCACTTGCCAAAGCACGCGACTGCTCCGATTGGTCGCCCACAAGATCGTCGCGAGGCCGATCAAGGCCCAGCTTACGGAGTAGGCCACTTGGAGTGAGCCGAGGTTCCACAAGGACTGTACTTCATAGCGAAAGGTGCGGTAGGTGACGTCCGCGAAGCTCGCCTCGTGTAGGTGGAACGCCGTGCGCGCGAGAGTGCCGCTGAACCAGAGGAAAGCCATCGGTCCAAGCAAGGGCAGCAGGTTCGGCCTGTCGCTCCGCAGCCAGGCCCAGAGGGTCACGAAAACCAAGCCGAGGCTCACATCGATCGGGTTGATCAGGTGCTGGTAGCCGATAAATGCCACGCCTTCGCCGGACGCCATGACACCCGTGCGCATGTGCCATACACAGAGCACGAGGGCCATCACCCCAAGTACGTACTTGCCGTAGCTTGCGCGCAGCTGCTCATCTTGGATCCGACCGAGAAGCCTCCAGGTCAGTGCGAACATGCCCAGTAGGGCGCAGCCGAATGCCGCCACGCTCCAGCTGCCCGTCAGCCCATCCACCGAGCGCACAAAGTAGCCCACAAGCAGAGCCACCAGAAGCGTAACGCTCCAGTGTCCAGCGGCATGCAGCGGGACCAACCGCGCGATCTTGTCCCGCGACATGCGGAAAAGAATAAAGTAGAGGCTCGCCACAAGCACAGGCCATGCCAGCCAGCCACCGTCCGCTAGGGGATTGCGCCTTAGGGCAAGTTCGAAGGCGAGTCCGTTGTACCGGTTTCCCGCACTCGGGTTGAGCGCAACCTCTTGCATTCCAAAGGAGGTGATCAGCAGGAAGATGCCGGGAACGGCCAGCAATGCGGGGATTCGACCCAGGGTCCAGCCGAGGCGTCGCCCGAGCAGTTCATAGAGAAGGCACGTCGCTGCGAACCAGAGTACGCCTGCAGCGGGCTCAAAGTCACGCGCCACATGCTCGTTCAGCTCAGCGGACGAGATCCCGAACCACCAGATTACGGACCAGGGAATCAGCACGGCGAAGAAGCGCTCAGCCTTCGGAAGCTTGTCCCGGTGCTTGTACGCCAAATAGGCGATTGCGTAGCCGGATACCGTGAGGAAGAGGCCCGCCGCAAAGCGAGTGTTCAAGACCGGAAGAGCGTCGTGGGGATAGCTGTTCCACAGGAGGCTCCCGAGTAAAGCCACGCCGGCCAGGAGCTGCAAGGTGCCGCCTGCAATGCGCGAGAGTGGGCGCTGCTGCCGAACGCCAAGCCAGTAGAGCCCTAGGCCTTCGACAGCCCAGGTCGCGCCGGTCAGGGATTGATTGCTGAAGCCATAGGGGATCGCTAGGGTTGCGAAGCCGATGCCCAAAGCGAGGAAGGCCTCGACTAGGTTGCGCATCGCCTTGGGTGCGCGCTTGAACAGGACGCTCGCCACGATGATGTAGATAGCGGCCATGCCAGCAGCGGTGTACGCCATGCCAAAGGGCATGTCCTTCACGAGCTGGTATTGCAAGGCCAACACGGCGAGCGGGGCGCCGAACGTCAGGCTGCCATCGACCCAGCCCCTCAGGTTTGCGGGGCGGCGCCAGGCAAAGATCGCCACAATGGCCACATACATTAGGAAGAAGCCGATCAGGAACGGCTCGATGCTGGCGAAGTTCTCGGGCTTGTAGTCGAGCACTCCCCACAGTGTGCCGATGCCGAAGGTGAAGCAGAAACCCAGCAAGTTGAGCGGGCGCCAGGAGCGATACCAGGCCACGGCCACAATCAACAGATTTAGAACCGTGTAGTAGCCAAACAGAGCCACGTGATTGCCATTGCCCGTATTGGCGAGGAGCGGCGCTAGGAACCCAAAGGTGATGCCGATCAAGATCATCGCCAGGCTGTTCTGCAGCACCGCCAGAGCGCCGCTAAACATCGCGATGCTCGCCAGCAAGCCAAAGGCGAGAACGGCTGGCAACAGCTCGTACTTTTGGAACGAGAAGAAGATCACCATATATAGGATCGCCACGCCGCCGCCCTGGAGGGTCGTCGCAAACCCTGGGCGCGATTCGATCTTGCGGAAACCAACCGCGATCAACGCAAAGCCCAAGAGTGCGGCGCTACCCATGCGCGCTTCAATCGGGAAGAGCGAGTGCTCCGCGGCGTACTTCAGCAGCAGCACAACGCCGACGAGAAGCACTAACAGGCCGACCCGAACCACCATGTTGCCACCAGTGAAGAACTCCTTGGTCCAGGGACCTAGACTGCCAAGAATCCGCGCCCCAAGATCAGGCGTTGTATTCGATTTAGCTGACGCATGGGGCAGGCTTAGGCCCGCCTTGTGCCGTTTCGGAAGCGAGGGGGGGTCAAGGGGAGACGCCGGGCTTGAGAGGGCTGCCACCACTTGCCGTGCCGAATCTCGCGCCTCTTGTTTGAAGTCGGGCGCGGGTGCGTCCTCAAGGGGCGCGCCAGCGGAGGAGACTTCCGAGCCACCTTGCGACTCTTGCAAGGCAAACGCCCGCTGCTCAGCTAAGGCGGAGCGCAGGGACTTGAGCTCTTGTTCATGCGCCGCAAGCTTCCTCTCGTTTCTAGCGAGCCGTCGATACAACGGGATTCCGGCCGCCACCACGCCGAAGCCGATCGCGAGAGTGGCGCCGCCCCAAAGGCCCTTGAGCGCGGTGCCGATTAGGAGCCCCAGCAGTGCGAAGAGGATGATCATTTGCTGTAAGGTAGCCCATAAGTCTCAGATTTACTCTGAACACGGAGGATAGTTCTGGCCCTCGCACAAATGGGACAAAACCGCGGTGAGGTCCGGGACCTCAAATATGCGAGAGCCAATCCGGGTCCAGTGCGAGCAACTTCACCAATGGTGACTGCCCCTAGCTGTAGACCGTCGATCGACAAAGGGCGGTGCCACGAGGGCATCCCGCGCCCGGGACGACTTTCGCCAAGAGTGGCTTGTTCCCAGGTCGACGCGTCTCCAGGGCGAGCCCAGTTGATTTGAGAGCCAAAGGCTGCTTAGTAGCTCGGCGCGTAACCCTCGGGGAGGGATGCAGCTGGGTAAATGCATGATTAGCTACAAGCTAATGAAAAATGAGTTCGCCCTGTTCGATGGGCAATAGGGGGCTACTTAGGCAGCGATGGGTATCTTGGAATAACGGTTTAGATGCCGCTCTTGGGCTCTATTTGTGATTTAGCCTGTCGCGACTTAGAGCGAAAGGCATACCTTCTAGGGGCGCGGCATGCTCTGCGCTGGCAACGTTCAAAAAAAGGGCCGACTGAGGATGTGGATAGCCTGAAGGGGCTATGCCTGTTGTTTGCGGCAAGCCTCTAGACGCCCTAACGGCGACCGCTTGCCTTCGAGCGAGCTTTCTCGATTCGGAGGCATCTGCCATGCACCGAATACTTGAAAGCGGAAATAGGCGGCAAGCATGGATAGTAAACGGCGGTTTCGTGTGTCCTGCCCTATGCGACGTTAGTGCCACGAGGGGCCGGTTTGGATGCCTCGCGTCACGAAAGGGCGGGGTTTGAGCCACAGCGGCGTGCTTGGAGCCTTTAGGTCTCCCAAAGGTGGCCGCTCGGAGCCTGTCTTGGGAGGGAGCTTTCATAATGGACCCTCTCTAACCCTTTTCTGCGAAACAGCTTATGACAGTCTTTCGCAATCTGGCTCCTTTTCCGTCCAAGCTGTTGACGGGGGGCGAAGAATCCCTATGATTCTCCGTCCCTGAAGCGCTTCCAACCAAGGCGCGACGCGGAACAAACACAGCACAGCAAACGGCCCTCACGGGGTTGTAGCCGTGCTGGCTCTTTGAAAACAAGGGTAACTCTAAAACCTTTGAGCGAGCGTTGGTCTCGGTCGGCTTCGGCTGATCGGGCCACACTCATTAAATAACCAGATTCAAAACTTCAATAAACTGAAGGGTTTGATCCTGGCTCAGAACGAACGTTAGCGGTGTGGATAAGGCATGCAAGTCGTGCGCGAACGCCTTCGGGTTAGTAAAGCGGCGAACGGGTGAGTAACACGTAATCAACCTACCCCTCAGATTGGGATAACTGTTGGAAACGACAGGTAATACCAAATGGCCTTCTTCAGTGGCATCATTGAAGAAGTAAACGGCGGCTTCGGCTGTTGTTGAGGGAGGGGATTGCGGACTATTAGCTTGTTGGTGGGGTAATGGCCTACCAAGGCGATGATGGTTAGCCGGTCTGAGAGGACGACCGGTCACACTGGGACTGAGACACTGCCCAGACTCCTACGGGAGGCTGCAGTCGAGAATCTTCCGCAATGGGCGAAAGCCTGACGGAGCGACACCGCGTGCAGGATGAAGGCCTTCGGGTTGTAAACTGCTGTCACGCTATAGGAACCACGTACCATTAATAGTGTTGCGTCTGACTAAAGCGAGAGGAAGTACCGGCTAACTCCGTGCCAGCAGCCGCGGTAATACGGAGGGTACAAACGTTGTTCGGAATCACTGGGCATAAAGCGCGCGTAGGCGGTCTATCCAGTTAGGTGTGAAAGCCCTCGGCTCAACCGAGGAATTGCATCTAATACTAGTAGGCTTGAGGATGGTAGGGGTGTGTGGAACTTCAGGTGGAGCGGTGAAATGCGTAGATATCTGAAGGAACACCTGTGGCGAAAGCGGCACACTGGATCATTTCTGACGCTGAGGCGCGAAAGCTAGGGTAGCGAACGGGATTAGATACCCCGGTAGTCCTAGCCGTAAACGATGGGCACTAGGTAAGGGGAGAACCTGTTTTTCTCTTTGCCGTAGCTAATGTGTTAAGTGCCCCGCCTGGGGAGTACGCTCGCAAGGGTAAAACTCAAAGGAATTGACGGGGGCTCACACAAGCGGTGGAGCATGTGGTTTAATTCGAAGCAACGCGAAGAACCTTACCTAGCCTTGACATATATGGATTAGTTCCGTGAAAGCGGAATGACAGCTCTTCGGAGTCGGAACATATACAGGTGTTGCATGGCTGTCGTCAGCTCGTGTCGTGAGATGTTGGGTTAAGTCCCGTAACGAGCGCAACCCTTATCGTTAGTTGCCAGCGGGTAATGCCGGGGACTCTAGCGAGACTGCCGTTGTCAAAACGGAGGAAGGTGGGGACGACGTCAAGTCATCATGGCCCTTATGGCTAGGGCTACACACGTGCTACAATGGTCGGTACAGAGGGTTCCAAAGCAGCAATGCCTAGGTAATCTCCTAAAGCCGGCCCCAGTTCGGATTGCAGGCTGCAATTCGCCTGCATGAAGTTGGAATCGCTAGTAATCGCGTATCAGCTACGACGCGGTGAATATGTTCCTGAGCCTTGTACACACCGCCCGTCAAGCCACGAAAGCGGGGAGTGCTCGAAGCCGTTTTGTTCAACCTTCGGGGGAACGACGTCGAAAGCAAGCTCCGTGATTGGGACTAAGTCGTAACAAGGTAGCCGTAGGGGAACCTGCGGCTGGATCACCTCCTTTCTAACGGATAGGTTAGACCTCAGTGGGTTTATGCCGCTCAACTTCGGTTGTGTGGGGTGACGATGCTGTTGGCGAGAACAGGAACGCAAGCTCAAAGAAGTTTTAGAGTTACCCACCTTACAACAGGTGCTGGCCGGAAAGGCCGGCACCTGTCTCATCCAGATTGGGCCTGTAGCTCAGTTGGTTAGAGCGTCCGCCTGATAAGCGGGAGGTCGCAGGTTCAAATCCTGCCAGGCCCACCAAACTCAAGGGGGTGTAGCTCAGTTGGTAGAGCACCTGGTTTGCAACCAGGCGGTCGTGGGTTCGAGTCCCTTCACCTCCACCACCCCCCTGCGCTTCGGAACGATCTGATGAGTGTCTCCCCTGCATAACTGCAGAGTCGAGTCAAAAGGCATAAGGTTTTAGATACAAATCCTGCATACGTTCTTCGTGTGCGGGATTGCTCTTTGAAAACAAGGTGAATTGGGAAAACCTGGTAGCGTACCGAGTAAGAAATAATGGGTAAGTTACTAAGGGTGTATGGTGGATGCCTAGGCGTCCAGAGCTGATGAAGGACGTGGTTAAGCTGCGAAAAGCTTCGGTGAGTCGCTAAACAGACTTTGACCCGGAGATGTCCGAATCCGGAAACGGTTAGGGGTAACCCCCTAAATCCCGCAAGGGAGAGCAACGTGGGGAACTGAAACATCTAAGTACCCACAGGAAAGGAAAGAAACCTCGATTCCCCAAGTAGCGGCGAGCGAACGGGGACCAGTCTAAACCAGTGTAGTGCCAAGGTGACGGCCGTTGCTGCATTGGTGTCGTGGGACGTACGGATGTGTCCGTTGACGCATCAAAGAGTTACAAATCTTCAATCTAGTCGAATGGAATGGAAAGTCCAGCCGCAGCGGGTGACAGCCCCGTAGGCGAAAGGTTCGAAGACTCTTGTACCCATCCCAAGTAGCGCCAGACACGTGAAACCTGGTGTGAATCCGCGGGGACCACCCCGTAAGACTAAGTACTCCTGGACGACCGATAGCGTAATAGTAGCGCGAGCGAAAGGTGAAAAGTACCCCTGTTAGGGGAGTGAAATAGTACCTGAAACCATATACCTACAAGCTGTCGAAGGCCTATGGCCCCTCGGGGCAACGGCTGACGGCGTGCCTTTTGCATAATGATCCGGCGAGTTACGCTGTATGGCGAGGTTAAGGGTCTAAGGCCCGGAGCCGAAGGGAAACCG
>Ga0315322_10001204_pt1 | contig 19896 bp, 14 predicted proteins | sample M110021515metaG_FD_203461 | JGI IMG/M metagenome (GOLD analysis project Ga0315322, IMG submission 203461) | Ammonia-oxidizing marine archaeal communities from Monterey Bay, California, United States - M1 100m 21515 | ecosystem: Environmental > Aquatic > Marine > Intertidal zone | place: USA...
GGGTGGTTCAAGTCGGCGTCGAAGCCTGTGACGATGGCAACGAGGTCGACACCGACGCTTGCCGCAACCTGTGCGAATCGGCTCGCTGCGGCGATGGCGTGGTCCAAGAGGGCGTTGAGGCTTGCGATGATGGCAACCAAACCGACACCGACGGATGCACCAACGCGTGCGCCGAGGCTCGCTGCGGCGACAGCTTGGTTCAAGATGGGGTCGAAACCTGCGACGATGGCAACGAAGTTGATGGCGATGCCTGCACCAACGCGTGCGCCGATGCGGTCTGCGGTGATGGCATTGTCCGGGTTGGTGTTGAGGCTTGCGATGACGGCAACGAGGTCGACACTGACGCGTGCCGTGATTCCTGCGTGGTGGCCCGCTGCGGCGACGGGGTAACTCAAGCTGGCGTTGAGGCGTGCGATGACGGCAACAACAACAATGATGACGCGTGCCGCAACGACTGCAGTCTGGGCATCGGAAACTACTTAGGGATGATCAGCGTCGGTAATCTCTATCAAAGCCGGGATGCGCTGGAGCAACACAACCAGCGGTGCAATCAACAATATGGCGGTAACGCCCATCAATGCACGCGAGCAGAAATTGACGCCAACAACAACTTTTCTAGGGCCTGCAACGATACTGGTGGCCATGTCATCGTGAACGATAGTCCCAGATGGAACGATGGGTATGGCTATCTCTATATGTGCCGCAGCTGTGGCGGCGGTGATTGGGGTAATAATTGCAACGGGCAACCGGTGCCCTGTTGTGGTTAAGGGGATCCTGAACCCGACCCGGAACCTGAGCCGCTCCCAGAACCTGAGCCGCCTCCCTCGTTGTCCCAGTAGCCGAGTCTACCAGAATAGCAGCCTGTAATGCGGCCATCGGCGGCATCGAAATCAAAAGTGATATCGTAGCTGTAGCGACCGTTGTCGACCACGTTGAGCGTATTCAGCGCCGTACCCGCAATCGGGAACGCCATGCCGTCCGAATAGACATTCATATCCTGGTTCAAGAAGTATTTGGGCGTGCTGGTGTCCGCTGGCGGATCAGGTGGTATCTGGTTCGGGTAGTAGGTGTATGACCCTCCGGGCGCTCCGCTAGAGTGCAGATCAAAAAATATCATGTCGCCAGTACCTACATAGCTGGGACCCTGAGCGGTTCCCGTCACCGACGACGAAAACAAACGAATCTCGTAGTTTGTGGTGGTATTCCACATTGGGCCAAAGTGAATTATCTCAGCTGGTCCGCCCAAATTGTAAGGGCCTTCAGAGCCGACCATGAAGGTGTTATCGCAATCTGAATTCCCCCCTGCACCGCATTGCGCTTCGCAATCTGTCAGGCTTGCATAATTCCCGCTGCCGTCGCCCGGGTCGGAGCAGGTGTTGTCGAGGCAGACAAAACTTGTGCTCGACCCATTACCTGATCCGTTATTGCAATCACATGTGAGGTAACCTGTCCCTCTGTTGTTGCAGGATTGCACACCCGCAGTGTTGCCAGGACAAACGCATTGTTCAACTTTACCTGGCACACAGTTTTGGGTCGGTTAAGGCGGTCCACAGGCTGCCACGCAAGAGATCAAGATCAAGGCTTTGGTCGATAATAAAAGCTTTAAAGTCAGTATCTTTGGCTCTTAAATTGAGGTTTTCTCGTCCGGCTTAGTACCGCACACTAGATGATTTTGAAAATCATTATCATTATCATTGCTCCTGCCTATCTTATCATTTAGTAGCGCCGCACACCGATCAGAAAAGAAAGGCACTGATCATGAAAAGTCATCTAAGTTTAGCCCTTGTGGGCCTAACGTTTATTGGTTGCATGGGCTGCGGTGATAAGCAGGCCGATGCAGTGAAAACCTATTCAGAGATCGTCTTGGCGAGTTACGAAGACTCGCTGAGCACCGCTCAAGCGCTTCAAGCGGCTGCCGACGCTCTGGTCGCTACCCCCTCGGAAGCCACGCTTCAGGCGGCTAAGGATGCCTGGCTCGCTAGCCGAGTTCCTTACCTGCAGACCGAAGTTTATCGCTTCTATGATGGTCCGATCGACAACGCGACCGATGGTCCTGAAGGTATGTTAAACGCCTGGCCGCTTGACGAGCACTACATCGATTACACCACCGAGGATGCCACCGCAGGCATCATCAACGGTGATCAGACCATCGACGCAGCGAGCTTGCGTGATCTCAATGAGAAGGATGGCGACGCCAACATCGCAACGGGTTATCACGCCGTTGAATTCTTGTTGTGGGGTCAAGACTTGTCGGAAACCGGTCCGGGCGCACGCCCGCATACGGATTACCTCGACGGCGCAGCGAACTACGAGCGCCGTGGTCTGTATCTGAAGACCGCTGCTGCCATGATCGTTGAGGATCTGCAGACCCTGGTCAACGCTTGGAAAGTGGATGCGACGTACCGAAAGGACATTGAGGACGCCGAATCCAAAGAAGGCGTTCGTCGTATTATGACGGGTATGATCGTGCTCAGCGGTTTCGAGACCGGCGGTGAGCGGCTGAAGACGGCGTACGATAACATGGACCAAGAAGATGAGCACTCCTGCTTTAGCGACAACACCCACGTCGACATGATCGAAGACGTGCGTGGCGTGCAAAACGTGTGGCTTGGGAGTTACACCCGGGTTGACGGAAGCAAAGTTGAAGGTCCCAGCCTTAAGGATGCCATCGCCGACGTCGACAGCGCGCTCGCTGATCGTTTGACCAGTGAGATCGCCGATAGCTTGGCTAAGGCAAACGATTTGCCGACGCCGTTTGATCAAGCTATTGCTTCAGGCAACGATGCGGGTCGCGCCAAGGTGATGGCTTTGATCACTGCGCTGCGTACGCAAGAAGCAACGCTTGAAGAAATCTTTCAGCTGCTTGAGTTGACCATCCCTCAGCCCGAGTAACAGTCAAAACACGGGTGGAAAGAGTGTCTAATCACCCAGTAAAAAAATGGATCAGGAGTGTTGGTGTGCTGGGCGCGCTGGCACTCCTGATCTGCTGTTTTGGCGACGGTAAAGAGCGCGCTGAAGTTGAATCTGGCGAATGGTTGCCTGGAGGTGAAACGACCAACACCTTGTTGTTGGGGGTTAACGCCTACATCCGGCCGGTAAGCAACATAACGGATGCGCATGAACTCGACTTCTTCTTTACCGGGAATGCGTTCTTTAATCAGCCCTGGGTGGAGGCGCCCTCGAGCACCTCGGCGCGCGACGGACTTGGACCTTTATTTAACGCTCGGTCGTGCTCGGCTTGTCATCCAAAGGATGGCCGTGGAAGCCCAGCTCTTGAGCCCGACGAGGATTTTGTGAGCCTCCTTATTCGGTTTAGTCGCTCAGGGTCGAGCGACGTCGGAGGACCGGTTCCGGACCCGATATACGGACACCAATTGCAGAATAATAGCTTACCTGGTGTGCCGACTGAAGGGCGCCCTCGCTTACGCTATGAAGAGCTAGCCGGCGTTTATCCGGACGGTGAAACCTATACCCTGAGTAAACCAGTTTATTCCTTTACAGAGCTGGCTTACGGCGAACTTGATGCCGCCGTACGGTGGTCGCCGCGCGTGGCACCCGCAGTCTATGGCATCGGGCTGCTCGATACCATCTCAAGCGAGCGACTCGAGGCGTTAGCCGACCCTGACGACGCGAATGGTGACGGAATTTCGGGGCGCGTTAATCGCGTGTGGAATGTGCGCGCCGGGGAACATCAGCCGGGCAGGTTTGGTTGGAAAGGCGAGCACCCCACAGCCTACCAGCAGACCGTCTCAGCCTTTGTCGGGGACCTCGGGATTACCACGAGCGGCGCCCTCAAAGATGATTGCACGTCGGTTCAAGCAGATTGCTTAAACTCCCCAGATGGCGGCGAGCCTGAGGTGACCGATGAGATGTTGGTCAAAGTGGTTAATTATGTGCGATTACTCGCTGTGCCCATGCGGCAACGCTATGATGATCCCGATATTTTGCGGGGTAAGTGGCTGTTCAACTCGGTAGGCTGTGCCAGCTGTCATGTGCCGAACCATCGAACGCAGAAGGTCTCGGACCTTGAGGAACTCACCGAGCAAAATATTTGGCCGTACACCGACTTGTTGCTTCATGACATGGGACCCGAATTAGCCGATGAACATGCTGTGTTCGATGCCGCTGGGTCAGAGTGGAGAACGCCAGCGCTTTGGGGGATCAGTTACCTCAAAGCGGTCAATAAGCATGAGCGGTTACTTCATGATGGTCGCGCTGATGGGATCGAAGAAGCCATTTTATGGCATGGTGGAGAGGCGGCTTCGGCGCGTGATCAATTTAAGAACTTAAGCGTCGATGACCGTCGCCACTTAATCGATTTTGTGGGGTCTTTATGAGGTATCGCATCGTCTTGGTGGCTTTGTTGATAGGAGTCGCCGCTCTGGTCAGTTGTTGGCGGGTTAGTGCAGAGGATGAAGCCATCGTCGCAGCTCGTACAGCGCTTGTGCAGACCTGGGGTGAACAGGTCATCGTTCCTTGGTACCAAAACCTAGTCGCCAAGGCTCAAGACCTTGAAGACACCTCTCGAGCACTATGCGCTAACCAAGACGAGCCACTTGAACGGGCTCAGGCGGCGTGGGCTGAGGTTCGTAGTCACTGGAAAATGACCGAGGTGATCGCTTTCGGCCCCTACAAAGAGGAGCCCTTGCGCTTAGGCCCAAAGATGGATTCTTGGCCGATGCGCGAAAGCACAGTTTTGAATCGGTTGAATGACCCGGAATCGATTAATCAAGACCTCGTTGACCAACTCGGCGCTAGTCAGGTGGGTTTGCCCGTGATTGAGTATTTGCTTTTTGCTGATCGAGCGGACCTGAGCACCTCCTTTGCATCGGATACACAACGCTGCGCTTACTTGGTCGCCACGAGCACGCGGTTTCGTCACGAGGCGCAACGTTTATTAGATGCATGGACCGCCGACGGTTATCTGCAAGAATTTCTGGGAACAAACCCCCAGAGCACAGCCTTTCCAACCGCGAAAAAGGCGTTTGGTGAAGTGGTCAATAGGATCGGGTTCACGCTTGAAAACATGCGCTATGAAAAGTTGAGCAAGCCCGTCGGTGTACGCAACGGCAACCCACTGCCAGACTCGGTCGAGTCGCGCTATTCAGGGCATTCGTTGCAGGACTTGATCAGCAACCTCAACGGGCTTGAATTGTTGATTTGGGGCGATGATGAGACTGACGTTGAGGGGCTCAAGCAGTTTCTTGATGTCTGCGGTCAGTCGGCGCTTGAGCCCACCCTTCGACAGGCTTTTGATCGTGCTCGTAGCGCTCTACTCGATGTCCCAGAGCCCTTGGCAGAGGCGGTTCAAAGGTCGCCGGAAAAGGTGTTCGCAGCGATGGACGAACTCAAAGCGACTCAGCGCGTGATTCAGGTCGATTTAGCGCCTGCTGTTTGGGTTACGGTCGGCTTTAACGATAGCGATGGTGATTAACTGTTCAGTTTTGCGGTCGCCCGAACGGCCATAGGTTGTGGCGTAGAGAGGTTTTAGTCGGGTGGTCTTCGCCTAATCCAAATTGGATTTGTTCGACCTCTTTGGAGGTTAAGAGTGTTCCAAATAGCCGATCCCAAAGCGCAAAAATAGCGCCTAAGTTCCGCGTCTGATGTTGTTCTTGGTCACTGTGGTGAATTTGATGTTGATAAGGGCTTATCAAGAGGTGCTCTAGGCCATCCCAAAACCGTAGCTTGACGTGTGAATGACGCAGGTTAGAGCCCCACAATAAGAAGCCAAAACGAAGCACGTTGACGCCTAAAAACGTGACCGGCTCGATACGTTGTTGCGTCCAATAATCAAAGCAGCCTGTGACCAAGCCAAAGACGATTATGCTGCGTAGGGTATTGAGCAGCATCTCGACCGGGTGAATTCGATATTGTGTGACTGGGTTGAGGCTGGTCGCTGCATGGTGGGTTTGGTGAAATGACCACAATAGCGGTATTTTATGCATGGCAAAATGAAGAGCGTAAGATGCAAAGTCACCGACGACGATGATGACCACGGTATAGGCTGCGATCGCTAAACCCGTAGACGGTGTTCCGAAGGGACGCCCAAAGGAACTCAGCAGACCATTAGAGACCTCAAATGCGATCGCGAAGCCAAAGAAAACCCAAGGTCCGATCATCAGCGTTTTGATGACTCCGTTGATGATGGCTACTGAATAATCGATTTGCGCTGAGGCGCTTAGCCACACTTTACGCGCAAAGATGTAGCGCCAAAAAGACCCCTTTTGATGGCTGCGTTTATAGACCCAAAAAGCGAGGGGAAGCGCGGCCAATAAATGACCTATGAAGAGGCGCTTGTCCGGCTTTGCTAGGTACTCAAACGGGAGCGATATTCCTTGCACTAACTGAGCGACTATTGAGGAATCCAACACGTCAAAACTCGAGTCGCTGTCTGAGCTGTTCGGCCGTGTTCAGATTAGACATAAGAGGCTCGCTAAGCGATTGATGAGTCGATGAGTGAAAGCGCCTGCTAGCAAACCCTTCGCTTCTGAGATGAGAACTATGCCAATAGTTAAGCGCATGGCAACTCTGACACGGGCGATAAATGTCGGGAGTTTCGATCCGTGAACCCTTACGCAAAGGCATTGGATGGACTGCTTATCGCCGACCCTGTCGCGGCTTTTTTTGAGTTTTGCCAAGCTCGCGAGGCGGTTCGACTTCGACGTGAGGCTGGCGAGCCTGCGCCTTGGTCGACAGATCCTATTTTGCAGCGTGGTCGATTTCTAAATGTTTTTCGTGAAGACGATCGCAGCACGCGCGCTTTAATGCGTTTTGTCGGGCCGGTAGCCGATGATCTGCCGCGTTTAGTCCAGGCGGTTTTCTTTGCGCGTTGGTGCAACCGCTCCGAGACCTTGAACGCCTTGTCGGTTGAGCTGCTCGAGCAGCCCGAAGTCTTACGTGAGCGACTGCTCGAATTGCCCATTCAGCCTTGGTGTAATGTGACCGCCTACCCTGTGGGACCGATCCAGGTCGGGGGGCAGACGCTGAGCCGCTTTGACGCGGCGACGCGCGGTTTCGATGAGCTAAAAAATCAGCTTGTTGAGGTGATCTGCGCAGCGGATCGCCAGGTGACCAAGGCGACTCAAGCCGTGAACTCCATGTTCGGTATGGACAATGACTTTCCGATCTTTATGGCGGTTATGGACATCGCTTGGTTTCGACCCGAGGTGATCGATCCTGCGAGTCCGGTTCCAACCGGCATTGGCGCTGAACCCTATATGGAGCGCCTCGCTGATCATTTGGGTTTGACGAGCCATCAGAAGGTGGCGGAGCGGATGATCGCGCTCCAGCCTGAGTATTGGCCGGATGCAAAACGCGCCTTGCAGCCCATTGATGTGGAGTATTTGACCTGCGAATGCCGCAAGTATTTTAGCTACCAAAACGGCACCAAAGCCTTTGAGGGAAAAAACGTTTTTCGGCCTGGTAAAACCCCTGCGCTAGCCTTTGATGTTGGCGATCATTTAGCGCTCGCGGAGCCGGTAAAGAGTGGAGTCCATGTGCTCGCAGGGGGCCCTTGCTCGGGAAAGACGACCCTGCTCGAAGCCCTCGCGGCTGCCGGACATTCGACCTGTCTAGAGACAGCGAGCGCCTTGCTTACAGGCGCGCCGGATCACGCACTTGAGTCGATGCGAAGTGATCCGGTCGCATGGCAACGACGAATTCTTGAGGCGGACCTCGAGGTCTTCAGTGCGATGACTTCAACGCAGACGGTATTTTGCGACACCTCCTTTATTGAGAACTTGATTTTTGGGGAGCGAGCGGGGCTTGAGTTTGGCCCCAACACGGACGCGTGGCTTCGCCGGCAGCGCTATCAGTTCGTCTTCTTTTGCGAGCCTCTTTTGGACTATGAACGGACGGCCGTTCGCCAGGAGTCTCGCGCCGTAGCGCTTGAGATTAGTCGCCAAATTGCAGTTCGTTATGAGGAGTTTGGCTACGAGCTGATTCGCTTGCCCGCGGCGCCTGTTGAGGATCGAATAGCGCTGATCGAGAAGACGCTCAAAGAGCGTCGAGGGTCGACACCGCCGCGCTGATTTAGCGCTCGGTTTGAACGCAACAGCTAAAGCCGGCTCGACAAGCCTTCGTTTTGTGTTCAAGGGGCGCTCATAAGGAGCGTCACCATGTCCGACCACAAGACCGCTCAAGCCCCCACCGATCCCGTTGAACGTCTCGCTGCGCTGCGCCATGAGTTTGGTGAGCACGGTGGGGTTAACATGTCGATTGAGGCGTCCACGACCTTTACGGTGATGGAAGCTGGGACGATGCCAGAGATCTTCCAAGGGCAGCTCGGTCCGGACGAGGGAGGCTGCTATCTTTACGGTCGCCACTTTAACCCGACGGTTTATGTCCTTGGGCGACAGCTCGCCGCCATGGAGGGCGCCCAAGCGGGCTACTGCACGGGCAGCGGTTTGGGTGCCATCTCGAGCGCTTTGCTCGGTTTACTCAATCAGGGTGACCACGTGGTTGCATCGGATACGCTCTATGGCGGAACCTGGGCGATGTTGGCTGAGTTCTTTCCTCAGAAGTGTGGGATTACCACGACTTTTGTCGACGTTAACGACCCGGACGCGGTCGCTGCTGCCTGCACCGAACGCACCAAGGTAGTGTACTGTGAGTCGCTCTCGAACCCCACCTTGCGCGTGACCAATATCCCCCAGCTCGCGCAGATCGCTCATGCCCACGGCGCTCAATTGATGGTGGACAATACCTTCACCCCGCTGGCGATGACCCCCTTGGATCATGGCGCTGACGTGGTGGTTCATTCCCTCACCAAGTTTGTGAACGGCGCGAGCGATTTTATCGCCGGAGCTGTTTGTGGAACCACGGATTTTGTCGGCTCATTGATGGATCTTCATGTGGGCCCTCTAATGATCTTGGGTCCGACGATGGATCCTCAAGTCGCCCACGCGATCAGTCTGCGCGTGCCGCATTTGCCGATCCGAATGATCGAGCACGCTCGCCGCGCTCAGTTATTTGCCGAGCGCCTTGATGCAGCGGGCGTGGAGGTGACTTATCCTGGGCTCTCTAGCCACCCTGACTATGAGCTGTTCAAGCGCATCGGTCGGTCTGAATACGGATGTGGAGGCTTGCTCACGATTAACGCGGGGAGTCGTCAGCGGGCCGAAGCCCTGATGGATGATCTGCAAAATACAGAAGGCTTTGGTTTTATGGCGGTTAGCCTAGGCTATTTTGACACGCTGATGTCGTGCTCGGCGAGCTCGACGTCGAGCGAGCTCACCGACGACGCTCTGGAAGCGGCGGGTATCTCGCCTGGGCTGCTCAGGATGTCGATCGGCTTTACGGGAAGCGCCGAGCAGCGTTGGTCGCAGCTAGAGCGTGCGCTGCATCGAGTCGGGCTGCTCGGGAGCGATTAGCTTCGCGCTTGGATAAATTCCGCCAAGCCTTCGACAAACTGTGGCTCGGCGTTGCAGCTCTCGACGAGTTGAATTTTTTCGCCGCCATGCTCTTCGAAGATCTCTTGGTACTCCGAGCCGATCTCGATCAGCGTCTCGAGGCAATCCGCAACAAAGGCGGGCGAGAACACCAGCAGCCTCTTTTTGCCCTCTTTAGCGAACTGTTCGATGACCTCATCGCTAAAGGGTGTGAGCCATTTATCATCGAGCCGCGACTGGAAAGCGACGGTGTAGTCAGCGTCATTTAAGCCCATTTTTTGAGCTAAGAGCCGTGACGTCGCGTAGGATGTGGCCTTGTAGCAGTACTTGTTGTCGCTATCGATCAGCTCATCGCAGTGGTGATCTTTGCACAGGTTCTCAGAGCCTTCGTAGACCTTGTCGACGTGTCGATCGGGGAGCCCGTGATAGCTCATGACCACGTGATCAAAGCTCGCCACATCGTGTTTCTGAGCCTGCGCCACTAAGGTGTCGAGATAAAAGTCTTCTTCGTAGAACTGATTCACGACCTCGATCTCTGGAATGACCCACCACTTCGAGATGATCTCCATCGCCTTTTGGATCGCAGTTCCGCTGCTCGATGAGGCGTAGTGAGGAAACATCGGCAGGATCAGAATCTTGTCGTAATTCTCAAGGCGCATGACCTCGAGGACATCGGCCATCGAAGGGTTTTGATAACGCATGGCCATATGCACGGTGATCTGTTCATCGCTCAGCCGAGCGTTGAGCGCATCAACCAAGGCTTCGGTATGCATCATGATGGGCGATACGCCGTCGCCGACCTCCCAAAGCTCTTCGTAAATCTTGGTTGATTTTGGGGTGCGAAAGGGGACGATAATCAGGTTAACCAAAAGTTTTCGAGCGATGGCCGAGATGTCGATGACGCGCGGATCGGATAAAAACTCCCGTAAGAATGGGCGCACAGCGCTTTGAGTCGCTGCTTTGGGTGTGCCGAGCTGCGTGAGCAATACCCCGGTTCGTTTTGAGTTCATGGTCCGCTTCCTTCGCTCGTCACGCGGCGTGGGTTACGCCGTCGTAAGCGTCGATATGATACCCTTGATTAGGTACCCACTGAAGCGGTCAACGCAACCCACAATGTTGAGATTTTCACGCTGCAGCAACAGACGCTCAGAGCGCTCAGTTGACCTCGTCGAGCCTTGCAATTTCTAAGCGCGCAGAAGCAATCCATAGTATGGGTTCTCACACGTCGCTGTTTGCTGGTCGTTACAAGTTGATCAAAACGCTCGGCAAAGGCGGCATGGGCGAGATCTGTCTTGCTGAGCAGGTCGGTCATCGCGGCTTTCGTCGGCGAGCGGTGATCAAGCGTATTTTAGCCCATCGTGCGGACGATGATGAATTCCGCGCAGGCTTTGAAATGGAAGCCAAGCTTGCTGCCCAACTCGACCATCCCAATATCGCTCGAGTTGAAGACTTTGGTGAATACGAGGGCAACCCATTCATCGTGATGGAGTACATCAAGGGATGGGACCTTAGCAGCTTACAAAAGCGCGCGCGAACACTGAACCGGACTCTGCCGGTTCGACTGGTGCTCTCGGTGGTTATTGATGTGGGTTATGCGCTTGAGCACGCGCACACTGCTGAGGGGTGGGATGGTAAGCCTCTGCGTATCGTTCATCGAGACATCAGCCCGCACAACATTATGGTCACGCCGAACGGTCGCACCAAACTTTTGGATTTCGGCGTCGCCTCTTCGGTCATCGCTGAAGAGCCCACGCAAACCGGACAGATCAAAGGAAAGCTTCGGTATTTGAGCCCCGAGCAAGTACTCACCAACGTACTCGATGGCCGAAGCGATCAATTCTCCTTAGCCACGGTTCTGGCAGAGTGCCTCACCGGCGCACGAATTTTCGCTGGCGAATCCGAGTACGAAATTATGCGCTCCATCGTTCAGGCTCGTCTCCCTGATTTGGACCCAAAGGGCGACTGGCCTCAGGGGTTGCTCTCGATCGTGAAGCGCGGGCTCAGTCGTCAGCCGAATGATCGTTACCCAGATTGCGGTGCCTTCGCTTATGAGCTTGAGCGGATCTTAGATGATGTCGGCGGTAAGCCGCACTCAACAGAGCTGCACCGCTGGCTGCGCGAGCTCGCAGCCGTCGGCGTTGAAGACCAGCGCTTGAGCGCCGCAACCGCGCACGAGCAGGGACACGCGACGGTTCCTGCCTTGCAGCCACTAGCGCCTTTGGAAGAACAAGAGATTGAACTTGCCTGGAGCAAGCCGACTCGCCCTGTGGACGCCTGGACGGAGGAGATATCGGTCGAGACCAGTTGGGCTTCGGCTCGCCCGCTACGTCACCACCCAACCTACGCGTCGCGCTTCGTGGGACGAGTCGATGAGATGGTCCACCTCGCGGAATGGATCGAAGGTGAGGAGTCGTTGGTTACCGTTTTAGGACCTGGCGGCATGGGCAAAAGCCGGCTGGTGGCTGAGGTGCTAGAGCGGCAAGTTAGTGGTCGGCCGGGAGGAGTTTTCTTTGTCGATTTGAGCGCATCCCATGATCTAGACGCGATGCTTGGTGTGACCAGTCGAGCGCTCAATACCCCATTGGCGGGTGCACAAAGTCAGTCCGAAGCGATCACGCGAATAGGCCGAGTGATCTCGAGCCTAGGTCGAGCCGTCGTTGTGCTTGATGGCATGGAGCATCTGGTCGAGGAGGCTGGGAGCGTCTTGAGCGTCTGGGCGCGCTTAGCGCCGAAGGTTTGCTTTGTGGTCACGTCACAGCGCCGGTTAGGTCTTCAGGTGGAAACCGTCATGGATCTGAAGCCGATGGGATCAGAGCAAGGGTTAAAGCTTTTTGTCGCCGCCGCTGCTCAGGCTCAGCGTTATTTCGAATTGGCTGAATCGGACCGCTTGGTCGTTCATGAGATCGTTGAACGCCTGGACGGGATCCCGTTGGCGATCGAGCTAGCGGCTGCGCGCGTCGCAGTGCTCTCGCCGCGTAAAATCTTAGATCGTCTCGAGCATCGGTTTAACGTGCTTCGCAGCCGGAACTCTGAAGCTCACGATCGACAGCAGACCTTGCGTGCCGCGGTTGAGTGGTCTTGGAATCTGTTGGGCGATGCCGAAAAAGCGACCTTGGCTCAATGCTCGGTCTTTGCGGGCAGCTTTACCCTTGAAGGGGCTGAGGCTGTGGTGAACCTGGCAGGGATGGAGAACCCACCTTTTGTCATGGATGTGATCCTTAACCTCAAGGACCGGTCCTTACTGCGCAGTGAGCCCTTGCCCTCCCAGCCCGATGAGCTGCGGTTTAGCATGTATGAGACGGTGCGGATCTTCGCGCAGCAGCAGCTAGCTGCCGGCGTTAAGCCCGCCCAAGATCGGCACGCGGGTTGGATTTTAGAGTATTGCTCGGGGCTGCGTACTCATCGTGAAAATAAAGAAGAAATACGCCAGTTTGACCTCCTTGCTGCGGAGGTCGGCAACCTCAGGGCGGTCGCTGATCGTTACGAGGACCGCCGCGGTTTACGCGCCTTAGTTTTGTCGCTCGCGGTTTTAGTCCAGCGTTCGACGCCGCGTCTAAGAACAGCTTTGGAGCGCGTGCGCCCTTGGGCTGATGCACTTGAAGACGACGAAGCATGGCTCGAGGCCATGTACCGTCAGATCGAATGCATTGAACTTCGTCGTGAGATTACGACTGAACAGCTCGAAGATGCCATCACTCGATTGCGCGCCCTGCCTGATGCTCAGCGCTCCACACAAGAGCGTCTGCGGCTCTTTTGGGTCGATATTTTTGCGCATTACAACCAATTCAAAAAAGATGACCGCCTTGAGGACTGGGCAGCCTTTCTTGGGCAGTACCGTGACAAGATGAGCCCGAGTCAAAACATGGTTTGGCATTTCTTTCATGGGGTCGGTCATGTCCGAGCAAAACGCTATAAAGAGGCAGCAAGTTATTATGAAAAGGCGTGTCAGATAGCCGAGGCCGAGAGCTTACAGAGGTCTTGGATTCGCTATGCTAGCAACCGAGCGCTGATGTTGAGTATGGTCGGCTCAAGCGAGGATGCCGAGCGATTATGGCGAGATGTTGCGCGCAGAGCGAAGGCATTTGATGACCGTATTGAGCAAGCATTAGCTCTCGCTAATATTGCGAGCGAATGCATTTGCAGCGCTCGCTTTGAAGAGGTCGACGCCCTGTTGGATGAGAGCGAGCGCGTGGCTCGTGGAATGGGCAATCCTTTCTTATTGGTTCAGTCGATCAGCACGCGCGCTTTGTTTGCCATCGCTCAGGATCGGATCGCTGATGCTGATGCGGCGCTGACTTCTGACCCTGAGTTGATGAATTTTAGTGCAATTGGATGTTTGCGCACGCTGATCAGTGAGCAGTCTTCGAGTGATCTCGATCCTGCTGCGATGCTGCAACATGCTCGGAATTGTGATGACGCCGATGAAGAGTTCGTCGCCTTAGCCTCTGCGGGTGTCGAGCTGTTCGAAGCCAGCGCAGCGCTTGCGAGCGGAGATCAAGCTAAGAGCATGACCTATGTCCATCGGGTGATGCAGCGGATCGAGCGGGTCATGAGTCCGCAGCGAGATATTCACGACCAAATCGTACCCGCTTTGGTTGAACTTAACGCCGAATATGCTGTGTATGTCGCGTACCTAGAGCGGCGCTTGATGTCGATCCAGAGCAAGCGCTAAGACCCATAAAAAGCTCGAAATATCAATGGTTGTTATCGTCGGTGGCGAGCGCTCACCAGGTTCGTATTGGTGATGGATCCATCCATAAAACGATAGCCCCCCTCATGAGCTTCTGTACTCTTAGACGAACTCTAGATAGGAGCGCCTCCTTACCCAAAGGAAGTCTGCTCATGAATTACCAACAAGCGCTTGTTGCTCTTCTTTTCACCACCATGATTTCAACCGTTGCGGGTTGTACAGGCGACGACGGAAAAGTTGGCGCAGCCGGGACGAGTGGCGCTGATGGCGCTGATGGCTACGAAGTTCTGGTTGCGGTGACGAACGTTGAGGCGAACCCAGACGCCACCGATGGCGTGGATGGCTGCAATTTCGGTGGTCAACTGTTCAAGACCGGTTTGGATGACGGTGAAGGGACGGCGAATAACGGCGTTCTCGACGCTGATGAAGTCGATGAGAGCACGTTCCTTTGCAACGGTAGAGATGGTCGTGCCATGCTCGCCGCCTCAGGCCGCATAGAGCCCGGCGCGTACCTGTCTCTTGACCTCACACAAGCATCAGAAAATCTTAGCTATTACGCACAGGTTTTGGTCAACGGCCAAGTCATCGATCACGCGGAGTACAGCCAACTCTTCAGTCCGTTTATTTCGCAGATCACCGTTGTCGATTCAGTACAACTTGACGGTGATTTGAATGTCACAGAGCTCAACGACGGAAACTTTGCGCTTCTCTTTTGCGGAGCACCTTTGGACGTCGATCAGCAAGACACAAGCACAGCCGTTTATTACACCGTTATTGACCTTGCTGGAGCGACCACGGTCGCTCCGAGAGTCCTTGCCGGTATTGATTGCGCTGACGGTTGGCGAGAGCGAACCCCACTGGTAACCCTTGCGAATGGCGATATTTTGATGGCTGTGGAGCGAGGTAGCGTCGCTGAGAGCCAGGACCCAGAAACAGGTGAACTAATCCCTGCAGTCCCCGAGCAAGCCGACCTTCGGCGCTATGATGCCGCTGGTGATTTGATCTCCTCAACCCGATTTGATGACGCGGCGAGTGATCTCGATGGCACATACTTTGGTCTCGCCGCTATCGGCGATGGCTTTGCCTTGCTGCACAGCACAGCCACCGAGATTCCTGCCGATCCTCCAGCCCAGGGCGAAGAACCGACCTATGAGTATGCTCTGCAGCTCGACATCTACAACGCGGCTAATACCATTACGGCAAGTCAAACTTGGGCAGGATTAGGGCTTGGGTCTGAGCCGGCGATGAGCGTCAACGCAGATGGAAATCTCAACATCTTGCTGGAAGCGGTGAGTGCGCTCGGAGGAGACCGCTGGAATAATTACAACTCTGAGACTCGGGCTATGGTTGTGGCTCCGACCGGGGATGTCGTTGCTGATGTTTTGCTGTCAAACACCTACAGTTACCTCAACAGCATCTCACAGTCAGCTAACGGTAATTGGCTCTGTAGCTTTGAGTATGGTGGCCCAGACAGCACCGCCTATGCGGTGTTGAACTCTGCAGGAGAGCTTGTCAGCGCTTCTCAGGTTTACACCGAGCATGAGCCAACAGAGATCGCTTCACTGGCCTTTCCGGACGGCTCTTTTGGTAACATATTTTTCGAAGACGAAAGCCTGGTGGGGAACCTTCAGTGCGTGAGCAATGAAGGTCAAAGAGTCGCCCCTTACACACAGTTCACGGGTCCGATTGGACCGGGTTATGATCGCCACTTCGTGAAGGCCATCTCCAACCAAGAGTTGATGATGCTGTTCGTCCCTTATGAAGAGCAAAGCGGCGTTCAGATGCTGCGGTCAGCTCGCGGCTATCTTGAGCTTCGAGTGGAGAGCGCCACAGAGGTCCGGCTCTACAACTGGGCAGCTTCGGCTGTCGATGCGGTTCTTTCGGCGAACTAACTGCCGAGTAGAGCATCATCAGGAGGGATGTGCATCGGTACATTCCTCCTCTGTCTGCATTTTGGCGCCCTCACCGTCGCGGCTGATGCTTCCCTACGCCGCGTAACCGGAGAGGTACCCACCAACAAAAGGGTACTGAACTGATGTGCTCTGGGGAGCTCATCGGCGAGTTGGCTGCTGCTGCGCAAAAAAAAGAATCGCCCCGTTTCCGGGACGATCCTCCTTGCTGCGAAGCCTGTGCCCTTAGGGGTTCGACACAAGCACCGCATCAATCACATGGACGACGCCATTCGTTGCACCGATGTCTGTCGCCACGATGTTCGCTGTAGAGCCCTCGACGAGTGAGACCGTCGGGGGCGTAGCGCTTGAATCAAAGGTCAGGTTTCCGACCAGCGCTGGGACCTGAGCGGTTGCGTCCGCAGGAATGCCCGCTGCCAATACTGGAGCTGCGCCTGCCAGGACGTGCCCGGCTAAGACCCCAAGAATCGCTCCACCGTCTGCCGGCAGGCCATCCGGGAAGGCTGCGCCGAACGCGTCATCCGACGGCGCAAAGACAGTCAAAGCGCTGAGCGTCGAGAGCGCATCGAGGACCGGTACGGCTTGGTCGCCGCCAGCGATCTGTGCAGGGATAGGATCAGATGCACCGACGGCTGCCACGAGCTGGGTGAATCCTCCGACGACGGCGACTTGAGCGACGTTCAGCGGGAGCAGAACGCCATCGATGACATGCACGATCCCGTTGGTCGCCCGGACGTCGGCGATGACGACGTTCGCCGTATCGTTGATGCGGACGCCATTTGAGGTGTCGATCAAGGCGCTCAAGTTGATGCTCGTTGCGCCATCACCTTCGCCAAAGGATTGGGTGGCGAGGGTGGTGACCGGACCAGCGGTCACGTCCGACGAGGCGACGGATCCTGACAGCACATGGTAGGTCAGGATCTGGGTCACGTCGAGTCCGGTGACGTCGTCCGGGAAGGCGTCGTTGGTTGGGGCAAACACTGTGAACGGGCCCTCACCCGAGAGGGTATCGGCGAGGCCGGCTGCTGCGACCGCTGCGCCGAGCTCGGTCAAACCTGCGTAGCGAGTCAGGTCAGCGACGGTTGGGGGCAGCAAGACCCGATCGATCACGTGAACCATGCCGTTGTCGGCAGGTACGTCGGCGGTCACCACGTTGGCGCCACCAGTGACTGCGTTTCCGCCGTTGAGCGTCACGCCGCCTTCGGTGCCGACGACCAGCGAGAGCTGTGCGACGGTCGTCACGATACCGGCGGACAGATCAGTCGAAGCGATCGTTCCGGGTACGGCGTGGTAGGACAGAATACCTCGCGCCTGCTCAGCGGTCAGCGCCTCGACAGCTGCGGCGTCGAGCCCGGACGCTGCGAAGGCGTCGTTGGTCGGCGCAAACACGGTCACGGGTTCGTCGCCCGACAACACACCGACCAGGTCCGCTTTGACCGCAGCCGCCAGCAGCAACGAGAACTGAGGATCTGCAGAGGCGATGTCAGCGAGGGTGTTGGTGGTAGGTGCGGTTCCAGCGTCCGTCTCGGGGGTTGCCGCGGGGCCTGCGTCTGCCGGAGTGTCTGCCTCTTCTGAGCAGCCGGTCGCCATGACCAGCCCGGTGAAGGCGAGCCCAAGAAGTAAAGTTCGGTTCAAAATTGGTGAGTTCAACGAAGGGTCCTTTCAGCACATGGATCGTGCCTCTTGGTGACCGGTTTAGTCGTTTGTTTGATATTTGCAACAAAAAAACGCACAAAACGATCATAAATAATAAAAAATAAGGCCAAAACGGCCACTCCGCGAACGAATTTTGCTGAGTAACCGTCAGGAAACTTTCATCACGGCTCGGCAGTTTGACGAATTTGCACTAACTTGCGAGCGATTGGGTGATTGCCATGCCGCACAAAGCATACACGATGGATAACGCTCAACGAGCAGCGGTGCTAAGATGGCTCGTTGGGCTCTCATTCATTGCAGTGGGCGTCGAACATTTCAGAGACCCGAACCTGTTTGTGGGGATCGTGCCAAGCTATCTGCCATCGCCACTAGCGCTGGTATACCTCAGCGGTGTTTTTGAGATTCTCGGCGGCGCAGGCTTACTTATTCCTCGATTCCGGCGGCTCGCAGGGATCGGTTTGTTGGCGTTGTTGGTCGCGGTGTATCCTGCGAATATTCATATGTTGGTCAATGATGTGTACTTGGATGGTATGGCTAAAGAGCGATGGATTTTATGGGTTCGAATGCCTCTACAATTCGTCTTCGCCGCAGGGGTTTTAGTCGCCAGCGAATTGTGGGTCCCAGCTCGATTCAAGGGGAGCGAAGCGGACAAACATCAGCAGGGTCCAGACGATCTCAGCGCAAGCCTCTAGGAGGTTGTGGTGACTACGCCGTCTAACCTTGAAGCCCTCGAGTAGGCGACACCCAAGCTTATGATCAGCCCGTAGAGGCCTAGAAGGTGGATCCCATTGATCGTGCCGCCGTGAAGGCTGATCAGTGTACTCAAAATCGCCCAAGGTACCAGCGTCGCAAAAGCGATCAGATACCCTCTGGATTGATGGGTTTTGGACCACGGCTTGGTGGTGATCATGACCCAAAGAAATTCCATCAATGTCCATCGGGTATACATCGATAAATCGCCGGTTTGGTTGTGTCCGTAAGTCTCGGTCCCGACCAAGGCAGGGTCAGGTGGCGAGCTGTTGTGGTTGGTGATCATCCAAGTGACCACCGCAATCGCCCACCAAACCGGCCATGAGGTGATCAACGCCTTGCTGCGCGCACGGGCTTTGGGTTCGGTATCGGATGGCGCAAGAGGCATATGATGGTGGCAGCCGGAGGATGAATCAACTAGGTTGATGATGGAACCGCAACACGGTTTTGTCACGCGAGGCTGCGCGATGCCTGAGCGATAGCAGCCGATGATGAGGGGGGCTCACCAGTGCGCTGTTCATGCATCGTGACGCTAACCCTATGGGTTCTAGGCGGTTCGAGTTCGGCGTCTGCAGATGGGCTACGAGGGCCTGATCGCCCGCTCGATGGCCCGAGCGTGATCATCACCAAAGACGCCATTGCGATCAACGAAAGCAGGCGCCTGAACTGGAAGCGTTTCTGGGCAAAGCGTAGAGGTTATCGCGTCTTACGATTTAAGAAATCCAGGCTCGCCACTTTGGACCTGGCTGCCAACAGGCAACTCAAGACCAAGTTTCGAGCTGTGCACGACCGCCTGATGGCGTCCAAGGCGAGGTCAAAGGGTGCGATGAACATCATGGTGGGCGCCGACGTCCCCGCTCGAACAGTGGCACAGGTGATCATCGCTGCCGCCCAACAGGAATTTTCGAGCTTCGTTTTGCTTGCGCCAGGTTCCTCGCCGCCCCACGGTTTACGCTTTGACGTGCCAACCTTCGGGGGCGGTCATCCTCCTCGCCCCTTGGACGAGGTGCGCAAGGGTGAGGGGTTTGCGGTCACCCTTTGGTGGCGCTCCGAGGCGTTCCAGGTCCTGATTCAAGGCCGGTACGGCGGTCGGTGGCGTATGAATCACGAGGAGTATGAGTCCACGTGCTCTGCAGCCGCACTTCGCTTTGATGGAAAATGTCCTGCGCTTCCACATCGAGCCAGGCGAGTTGATCAGGAGCGGTTAAGTCAGTTCGCACAGTCGATGTGCGGCGGCAATCAACCTTACGAATGGCTGGCTACCCTCTGGGTCGATGGGCCGTTTGAGGATCTGTTCCAGGCGGGTTTGATCGTCTATGAAGCCTGTGGATCGAGGATCGTATGGACAGCAGCTGACCCGTCCTGGCCGACACGTTGCGACGATTCGATTGACCTGGCTCGGGCCCGTCAAAGGCTGAGCAAGGGCTGGTGCGAGCCCAAGGCTCCAGCGCCTAGTGATGCGAAGACTTCGATCTTTGACTGAGGTGGATATCTTCCGCCA
>Ga0315322_10001205_pt1 | contig 19881 bp, 17 predicted proteins | sample M110021515metaG_FD_203461 | JGI IMG/M metagenome (GOLD analysis project Ga0315322, IMG submission 203461) | Ammonia-oxidizing marine archaeal communities from Monterey Bay, California, United States - M1 100m 21515 | ecosystem: Environmental > Aquatic > Marine > Intertidal zone | place: USA...
GAATTCTTCAAAAACGTTTCGGGAAAGTTTTCAAAGAGGTTGTTGATATTGAGTCGCTTGAACTCCCTGATCAACTTGCGTCTGCCGGCCCATTACCAATGGAACAACTCGAAGCCCGTAAAGATGGGTGGATGGCGATTGGGTGGCGAGAAAAAGATGAGAACTCAACGGGGGGGCACGATTCAGTAGCAGGACTGGAAACACCAAGTCAGCTCGGAAGTCGTCTGTAAAGGCGTTATTTTGATATCGTTGGTGAACAGTAAGGACGATTACTCATCCGAACGAATCAGTGCTGTGAGTCGGTTGGCTTCGGTAATTGCTTCATCAATTGGAAGCCCCTGAGGAACGCCAGGCCGACTGTGGCCAGCCGCTGAAATATACGCGTTGCGAAGTATCTCGAGCCTTTGTGTGACATGTGGCAAAAGCTGTTCAGTCCTTTTTACGCTCCACGTTCCGGGAACACCCACGTCATCCAGAATGGCTCGGCAAATTGCCCAATGCCCCTCATGTCCAGGGTGTACTGTGTCTGGAGCAAAAACAAAAGAAGGATTTGAAGATCGATTGAGTTTCAGTAAGTCTTTCATCGGGCCATGAATATCTATGACCATCCAGCCGTCTTGTTGCTTTGAGAGCAACCATTTGGAGTATTGATCGAGAACATGCTCATAGTCGGTTAAGCCCGCCGGGCCAGGCTTGTCTGGGCGTTGATCGTAGACGGGTGGGGTGAGATGAATGATCTTGGCCCCAATGCCCTCTACTTTTTCATGAAGGCGAATCGTGCCTTCTTGAAACTTACTAAATCGTTCAGTATTAAAAGGCTGATAAATACCGCAGTTCATGCCATAACAGGCTATCACGACATCGGGGCGACTGATCCGCAATACCTGGTCCAGGCGTTCGAGTAAGTCTGGACGCGGAAATTTACCACCAGCGTGCCCGTTTTCTGAGAGTCCAGAAACGGTTTCACTTGGGAGTGCCATATCAATCACTCGGGCAGAGGTGCCGGCTGTTTCCATCCAGCATGTGAGATACGAAACCCAGCGACCGCTGAACGTTATAGAGTCTCCGAGGATAACAACTCGATCGGACTCGATAAGCAGTTGTCGTAGAGTTGACTCAGTTTTGTCAGGGCTGGCAGCATGGAGGCCATTCGGAGCGACTAAAACGAGCCAGAAAAAAGCGAAAACGCTCAATATAATCGGCATAAAGATTCTTTTCATCTCCACGAATGACTCCGCCTTAGTCAGCTACTTTCTGTACCGGCTTCACACCTTCTTTGATTGCGAAAAGATGACTGCGGTTTGCAATATAGAGTGTTTCGTTGGCCACAATTGGTGTTGAGTAAACACTATTCCCCATGTTGATTTCTGCGATGAGTTCCATTTCTTTTGACGATTTGAAAATACAAACGTCACCGTCTTCATCACCAATATAGACCTTGCTATCAACAACAAGAGGAGAACCCCAGCTAGCAGCCAGCATGTCGTATGTCCAATATGGTTTTCCATTCGAGACATCAAGGCAATGAAAAAGCCCACTAAAATCTGCAACAAAGAGTAAGCCATCCTTGATTACAACTGTGCCGCAGGTGCGGTGCATTGTTTCCTCAAAACTTAACTTCCCGTTTCCGTCGGCATCAAATCCTGGGTAGTGCCAAACAGCAGCTGAGTTAGGATTGGGACATGCCGCTTCGCCATTTTCTTTATTGATTGCCTGGAGGCGACGATGCGGAAGTGGTGTGTCCGGAGCTTCAAGGTTAATAGCAAGTTCAGGGCTTGTATCACCTCGCTTTGTTGGATCAATACACCAGAGATGACCAGCTCCTTCACCATGCTCTGGGTCTTCACCAACTGCTATATAAACCAGGCCTTTGTGGAACACTGGTGTTCCGATGATGTGGTTTCTGTCGGCACGTCCACCGAGTGAGTATTTGGATTCCTTTGGGTTGCAATCAAATTCCCAAAGGAGCTTTGAACCACCGTTCCCATCTCCGCGTGCGTCAAAGCTATAGACCCAACCATCACCGCCGCCAAAAAAGACTTGTGGCACGCCATCAACTTCGGCATATCCAGGGCTCGACCATTGCCCATGAAGGACATTTGGGCCTGGTGAGGCGTCTGTCCATAAGACTTTTCCATCTCTTTTATCAACACAGATAAAGCTTGGCGCATCTGGGTTTGGCAAACTGATATGTCCTTCATCAACACCATTGCTTGTATTCACAAAGAGCAGGTTACCTGCTCCTGTGACACTGCAAGAACACATGTTGTGTTGCGATACTCCGAGTGTGGTCATCATATTGAGTACCCATACGACATCAGCCTCAGAGTTGTCCTCTGTCGCTTCGTCGGTGAAAGATCCATCATTCTCGCCATCGTGGAAGCCTTCTGTGTCAAGGCATTTAACCTCACCACGACTACTCACGTACCAGAGCCGGTCGCCTTCGACCAAAGGTGAGCAACAGATTCCTTGAAGGGGCCAATCGTGTACTCGACCTGATGCAAGTTTTTCACTTGAATCCTGCCATAGGAACGTTCCGTCAGTAACATCAAAGGCAATAAGGCAGCCCAGGTCCACTTTTGCCGGATACCGTTCGATCCAACCATTGCCGTTATTCGTTCCAACAAATATTTTTCCGTTTGAGACAACTGGGTTGCCGTAACTCTGGCTGCCGAGTGTGGCCACCCAGGCAATGTTCTTGCTCGTATCTGCTTTCCACTGACCTGACTCATAGTCAAAGTTACCAGGGTCCCATTCAATTGGCATTCCGGCAGCTTCGGCCACATTATTTCGATGAGGTGAACCACCCCATTGGTTCCAATCCTTAGCGGAAGCCGCTTCATGCACGGAAAGGGCAAGCCATGTAAATAAGAAAAAAAGAAAACTCAAAAATCTCACTGAAATGCCTCCACTGTGACACACCCATATGCCAAAGGGTATGGGTGTGTGCGTACAAGTTATTTGCTATTTGTTCCCGCTTCGATTGCCCAAAGCTTTGTTGGGCTTTCGCTCATGTAGTACAAACGACCATTCGCGGCGACAGGTGTTGTACGAAGTTTGGTTCCATCCTCATGTTCGATTTCAGAGAGGAGTTCCATATCTTTGCCGTGCTTGAAGACATACATGATGCCGTCATCGTTTCCTACAAAAACTTTGCCGTCAGCAACACAGGGAGATGACCAAGTGTTCGCGAACATGTTTTCAGTCCAATAAAGTTCACCAGAGTTAGCGTCCAAGCAATGAACGTGGCCACCTAGTTCTGTTATGTAAAGAATGTCGTCCATGATTGCGCAGGTCGACATTGACCGCCCGAAATAGTATGTCTCATCAGTTGGGCTAGGCTTGTCGTCTGTAACGGGCCCACCGTAGTGCCAGACTTGAGCTGAGTCAGGATTAATTTGTTCAGTAAACTCTGGTTCGTATACAGCCAGTGTTGGCGAAACATCCTTATCTGCCCGTTTTGGATTTTTCGTGATGTCAATGCAATAGAGATGGCCAACACCAGTGTCATGCTCGGGATCTTGACCAACTGCAATAAAAAGTTTGTCTTTATAAATCACTGGGGTTCCAACGAAGTCGTTCGCGGTTCCACGACCACCAAGTCGGTAGATGGCATCTTTTGGATTGCAATCAAATTTCCATAGTAAGTCTCCAGTCGGGTTGAAACTGTAAAGCCAGCCATCACCACCAGGAAAAATCACTTGTGGCTTGCCTGCTGGCTGAGCATAGGTTGGATTCGACCACTGCCCGTGCATGATGTTTCTGCGCGATTGACCTGGTCGATTACTGGACCAGAGCACACTGCCGTCCTTTTTGCTCAGTGCCAAAAAACTGGGTTTGTCTTCGGACGGAACGCGTAAATGTGCTGCATCAACGCCATTGCTGGTGACGAGAAACAGTGTGTCACCAACGATCATCGGTGAGCAAGTTGCAATGTTATGCGGGAATACGTTCAACTCGCCAATCATGTCGAGTTTCCAATGTACTTCCCCTGTATTGATGTCGGCACAAATAACTTCACAGCGATTCCCGACGTAATAAAAACGGTCACCTTCGATACACGGTGTTGAGCATATGCCTTGTTGCGGCCAGTCCCAAACGCGTCCTGCAGCAAGTTTGTCATGAACAATCTGCCACAGAAATGCACCATCTTTATCGCTAAAGCACATCATTACACCTTTGTCACCGTCAATTGACGGATCTCGAGGGAACTCGTTATTCGTGCCAATCAAGATTCGTCCGTCACTCATTACTGGGCCGCCATAGGCGCGTGAACCAAGTTGAATTGAGAAGGCAACATTTGTTCCGTTACGGATATCCCATGATTCAGGTAGTTCCTTGGCCAGTGGGTTCGCAAAGTTGCGTTTAAGGTGGCCTCCGTACATTCGCCAGTCTTTTGATGGAAGTTCAAGCAGGTCTGGTTGATCTTTGGCATGAACGAGGGCTATCCATGGAAGAATGAAAAGCCAAGTGATTGCAAGCAGAGATGTTCGTTTCGTTGTAATTTGCATGTGGTTTGACTCAACAAATAGGGTGTAAGAAGATCTGTGTGAGAGGCGACTTTGGTTTACTCAACTGAGATGTTGTCGTAATAGATTGGTGTGCCAGTTTTGGGCGGCTGAATGCCAAGAGCGGAGCCGTAGATCCCAGGGGGGCCAGTAAGGTTAGGATTTTCATCAATCAAAGTAAGGTTCCAATCAGATGGTTCTGCGTCGCCCTTTTTCCAAACTTTCCCAAGCACATTGGTGTGGTCTTTATCAGTGCGGACGGTCATCTTCAGTCGGTACCAGGTGTCAGGTTCCCAGTCGAAATGGGTTTCTTTTGCGACGCGTGGCATAGCATCCCACGCGGAAACTCGAAGTTTCTGTTCGTTGCCAACAAGCTGCAAAATATAGCGATGCGCCGTGACGCCCATATTTGGCAGGTTGTCTCGCACCTGCTCGCCCATTACGTCAGCGGAAATCGTATATCCCGCCATATCTGGCGTACCAATAAACCCATACCACTGACGATAGAATGGGACCGCAATCCGGGCTGTCTTCATTAATACCGTGTTGCCATCAGCTAGTTTGGTTGTGATATACCGCAGTTGAGCGTTGGTCCAGCCACCTGGGATGAGTCCTGGACCGGTACTTTCAAAGTCTTCAAAGTATGGGGAAGACGGAACTTGCCGAACACGAACACTCGCTTGCAAGTCCCCGGCAGTTGCGAGCAAAGTGCCGCTTTGACCTCCGGATATCTTGGGTGCAGTGAAATTTGTTCCTTCGATCTCACCCCTCAGAATTGGCAGCGTCACACCCTCTCCAAGACCGGGCCCCGCCTTCATAGCAGACAGCTTTAAATCAACAGGTGTCGTTTTGATAAACTGACCGTTCGCGTCAAAAAGCTTTGCTCTGAATTCAACGCGTTGACCAGCCGTCAGATTTACTTCGGTTGGGATAACTTGCAATTGAGTTGGCTTGCCGGTTGGATTGGAAGACGGAATAGCTGGCAGTGGAGGCAGGCTCACGTCCACCTGCTGATATTTCCCAAGACAATAGAACTCTTCAGTCGTGCCAAAGTAGACACACCCGTTAGCAATCGCTGCAGAGCCTTGCACTTCAACGTCGAACTTTGGATCCGCGGGCTGGAATCGCTTTCGTGAAATCCGCTTGCCATTATCATTTGCATCAAGGATATGGAAATATCCATGAACGGAACTGAGGTAGATTTTGCCATCACCATAAGTAGGTGAGCCGGTACAGTTTCGACCAAACTTAGCTCTCCACAGTCGTTCGCCGGTGGCTGCATCAAAGCAATAAAGTCGGCCCTGTCGGTCAGGCAAAAATAGGTTTTCTTGGTAAAGCAATGGTGAGGGATATTTGAATTCAATTCCGTCGTGCTCCCAAATAATTTTCGGTTCTGAGCTACCAATATCTAAGCAAGCGACTCGGCCAACTGTGGCACGACCTGGGATTTCCTCACCGTGTGCTGCGTACAGTCGCGTTCCCTCAACCACAGGCGAGGGATTCATCGCTCCGTTTCCAAACTCAAAACTCCATATCTTTTTGCCGGTATTAACCTGGAATGCATGCAGGTTCCCATCACCACCACCACTGATCAAAATCCGCTGATCATTAATCGTAGTGACAACCGGGATGCAACGGTATGTGTTTGAAGGACGAATGCCTGTCGTGCTCCACCAGACCATCTCCCCGTTGTTCTTGTCAAATGCCAGGAAGCGTACTCCACCGCCACCATGTGCACCCCAGTTTGAGCTGATCATACTGATGATGACGAGCTCCCCTTCGACGATCGGGCTAGTTACTCGCCCCCCATATCCAGTGATACGGCCAAATTCCTCAGTCAATGACTTCTGCCATTTGACTTTTCCGGTTTCACCATCAAAACAGAACAGCAATCCTTGCGTCCCGTGAGCGTAAACGTTTCCGGTTTCGGGATCACCGAATGGAACGGTCCAGCCAAGCCGAACACTGACGATCGGCGTAAAGAAAATGCCAAAGCGATGTTCCCAAATAAGATCACCAGTTTTGGCATTCATGCAGACGACGCGTTCTTGTTCCTTTTCGCCTTCTCCGATCCGACTAACGATATAGACCTTGCCATTCATGACAATCGGCGTGGAACGGCAATTCACATCGTTCTTCTTCCAAAGAACATCTTCAACGTCATTTGGTAGGCCCGTTTCGCGTGAGACGCCGTTTCGCTCTGGTCCCCGCCAGTTCGTCCATTCGGCAGCTGACACCGGGGAATAAGAAAGTAGCAACAATGCAAGCAAGGCATACCGTCGAAAATCATTCATTGTTAATGCTCTAAAATAGGTGATGTTACGGTGTAATCGATCACAGATGGAGTAGATGAGATAATGAGTGCTCGCAGATGAGAAAGACTCGTTGGCTCCTCCACTATGAGAATGTTTTTTATTACTAAATCTTAGTAAAATTTTTATTTCCAATATCAACTACTCGATATCGTAACAGAACAATAATTCCTGATCGCGTAGGTAGAGTTTCCCACCAGCAATTGCCGGGTGTGTCCAGTTTTTGCCGCTCGGTGCTCTCATCTTTGATTCTTCAGGAAGTTCAAAGCGGCCCTTTTCTTCGTAGCCCTCGGGAATTGCCTCGATGAGTGCCACGTCTGCCTCACGTTCCGCGTACAGGTACAGATGGTCATCTGCATAAGCGACGGACCCTTCGCCTAACGAGTCAGTGACTCGCTTGCTGTACCACTCCAGTTCACCGCTGCCAAATGTTTGACATACCCAGCCGCGTCGTGAGGAACTGCCATATATGTGACCATTGTGTAAAACGAAGCCGCCTAGATCGTTCTTCATGTTGCGGCTAAAGTAAACCTGCGTAACATCGAACGATCGTTCATCACGCTTCACTAGTTTGATCAGGTCACAGCCTGCTGATCCAACGCTGGCATAAACATGTTGGTCGTGATAGATAGGCGTGGGAATGACTACATCGGAGTAAGGCCGATCACGTTTATAGTTCCACAGTAGTTCGCCGTCGACTGCTGCGATTCCTGCCATCCCGTCTTGCGTCATCACGATATACAAATCCACCCCGTCTACGGTGGCTTTGATCGGTGAGGAGTATGTTGCGTCGTTGGTTAGGCTTTCGCTCCGCCAAATAACTTCCCCAGTTTCCCGGTCTAAGGCGGCAATCATGCCTTGATCGCCTCCGGGTACGCAGATGACTTTGTTGTCATCAACGAGTGGCGACCAGCAATATCCCCAGCCATAGGTTTCCGGTTCACCAGCATCTACAATACTGATGGATCCACCCAAGTCGTTTACCATGTTGACTTGCCACTGGAGTTCTCCTTCCACATTGAACGCAGCAAGTTCACCATCGCCAGCCAAAGCATAGATCATCTCACCTGCAACGGTTGGCGTGGCCCGTGGCCCAGCCCCCCACGAGTTGCCTTCGAAGTCAAATATTTTGTTATTAACCGGCTTCGACCAGATTAGTTCGCCACTTGCAGCGTCAATGGACAGCAACTCTGCGCGACTGTTTCGACCACCCATGATATAGATACGATCACTGACCACAGCTGGTCCGGAGTATCCCACGCCAGATTGTCGAAATGTCCAAAGTAATGTCGGGCCATCTTTAGGCCATTTGTCGAGCAATCCGGTTTCTTTTGATTTATTATCACGGTTGCTGCCTTGAGCTTGCGGCCAGTCTTCGGCACACAAACTGAACGGCGATACAACTAGAAATACACAACACAGCATCCAGATGTTCAGTAGCCACCTTAATTTCAAGTCAGTGATCATTTTTACTTTCTACAAAAGGAAAGAGATTAGGGATGCAACTGCACTTCTGCATTTGCCGAGTTTCTGAAAAGTGGCCGACTGGCCTGATGTCTTCTGTTTTAGGGTCTGTTAGACTTTGAAAAAGTGCAACAGCGGATGGTGTGCGGCTTGGCCAGCGGTCTCACTTACAATCAAATGCTTGATAATAGGTAAGGGCTTGAATTTTTAGCCCTGCGGAACGATTCGCAGTGTAACGTTGCACTAGAAAGATCACACAAACGAGTGCTGTCTTACGGCAACTCTATTTTTTTGGACAAACCAGATGGCGTCACAAAAACCAAAAAATGGCGGAAAATCCAGTAAAGGAACTACTGGAAAGGGAGACTCAGCTGAGCGTATTGTCGCAGAAAATAGAAAAGCTAGGCATCACTACGAAATTCTTGACACCCTCGAATGCGGTATTGCCCTTGTTGGAAGCGAAGTGAAAAGTCTCCGATCTGGAAAAATGTCACTGGACGAGGCATACGGCAGAGTCAAAGAGAACGAAGTCTGGCTGATTGGATGTGATATTCCGGAGTACGTGAAGGCAAACCAACTGAATCATCAGCCCAAGCGACCTCGTAAGCTCTTGCTCCATCGCCGAGAAATTGTCCGATTTGCAAGTCTTGCCTACGAGAAAAGTCTGACACTTGTTCCTTTGAAGGCGTACTTCAAAGAAGGACGAGTGAAAGTTCTGCTTGGAATTGGTCGAGGTCGGAAGGTTCACGACAAGCGACAAAAACTAAAGGAACAGACAGCGAAACGAGATATTGCAGTTGCTCTGCGAGGTCGTGGAAGTCATTAATCACCTTGTCGAATTATTTTCTTGGGTACAAAAAATAAGCCAGTCTCTTCGAATTGAAGAACTGGCTTATTTTTACCGTTAAATAATTTTGATTCAAACTCAGGCAGTATTACCGGCCGTGACAAGATCAGTTGAATCAGTTGAATCTTCGGGATGCCAAAGGGGCATGCCACGCTGAATTCTTTCAGCAAGAACATCTATTTTCTGACGGGAACCAGCAGGTGCCGTCGTCGGTGTAAATTCTTCACTAACGTGAGGAACAAAGTTTTCATCGTGCCCGTACAGTTCGATAATCTCGAATACATTTCGAATTCTGGCCATGGAAACCAACCACTCCTTACAGATAAAACCATCGTGATCAGACTACAGAGAAACGGGCAAACCCGAACCTCAAACTTTTGTGCTCAAACGGTTGTTTACGCGACAGCCTGAAGGCTCCCGAACGCTGCGGCGGGGACGGCATGAATGCCGTGGCAGGTTGCAATTACCGAGGTGAACCTCTGCATTATGTACGTCTTGCAGCCAGAGTCAAACATTTGGGAAAAGGTTTTGATTTTTTCGTTCGTGCGGGGCTCTCGGCAGGACGGTTTGCCTGACTCGAGGTCTGGAAAGTATCATGTGAGATCGGGTTCCGAGGTCAGTACGCGACCGTCGTCGTACGCTTTGGGACGAGTTTTGGGTGGTGGACCAGGGTTTACAACCCCAAGTCGCCGCATCAGATGGCTGAATTTACAGGATCTCTCGCCAGTTATTCCGCTCGCTGGTCGTTTTTTACGTACCTGGGAGCAATTGCAATTGGGACCGGCTTGCTGGCTCTTCCGGCAGCACGTGCGCCAGCACAGCCACCGCTAACCCTTGTGGATGCCGCATTCACTGCAACCAGTGCCTGCTGCGTAACAGGCCTGACGGTGCGATCCACTGTCGAAGACTTTTCACCCTTCGGACAGGGGGTCATTCTGGTTCTTATTCAGCTTGGTGGTCTCGGAATTATGACGATCACAACGCTGCTTATCTTCCAGATTGGTGGAGAAGCAACTGTCAGGCAGCGGGCGGTAATTGCCGAAACGCTAGGAATTAAATCTGCGCGAGGTCTTCGCCAGTTGGCTCTGATGGTTCTCGTTGTTGTTTTGTCAGCAGAATTGATTGGCTTTCTGTTACTGACCGCTGCGACGTGGGGCAGTCGTGAGCCTCTCGAGGTCATTTGGAGAGCGGCTTTTCATTCGGTATCTGCCTTTTGCAATGCGGGGTTTTCTCTGGGAGACGACAGTCTCGTGGCCTACAGCGACAATATTCCCGTGAACCTGATTATTTGTGGTCTCGTTATCGTTGGAGGACTCGGTTTTCCCGTGCTTTTTGATATCACGTCACGTCTTTGGAATCGTGAATCACTCTGGGATAGACTGCATATGCATTCGAAGTTGATGTTATTAGGAACAGCTGTTCTGCTCACTTTCGGCGCTGTAAGTTTTTGGGTGTTTGAGTCAGATGGTGTTTTGGCAGGCCAGCCGTTGTCAAACCGCATTTTGTTAGGACTGTTTCATACGACGACATGCCGTACTGCGGGTTTTAATACAGTCGAGTATGGAAGTCTGGCGAGTGCAACACTCTTCCTTACGATACTTCTCATGGCGATAGGCGCAGGCCCTGGTTCTACAGGCGGGGGATTTAAAGTCAGTACTTTCATGACACTACTTACCCGAGCTGGTGCGAGTTTTCGTGGACAGGAACGAGCTAATTTCGCAAAGCGAACCATTCCAGAGCGGGCAGTGGAACGAGCAACCGCTACAGCATTAGTTTTCGTGGCAATTGCATTTGTCGCACTCGTAGCACTCCTGGGTGTCGAAAGTGGAGGAAAGGCAGCTGAGCGACCACGCTGGTTTCTCGATGCTTCTTTTGAATGTATTTCAGCGCTCGGAACAGTCGGTCTGTCGACTGGTATTACTGCATCGCTCACAATTCCTGGAAAGTTTATTTTGGCTGTCTTGATGCTTCTGGGCCGTCTTGGTCCCATTACTGTTGCAGTAGCGCTGTCTCGGCAGCGGCCTGCGTACCAGCCCAACTACCCTGAGGAGGAGCCGCTAGTCGGCTAACGTGCGATGCCTTCAACCAGTAGCAAACGTTTTATCATGCTTGGAATGGGTTCTTTCGGCTCTGCGCTCGCGACGCAACTCGCAGCAAACGGCTGTCGGGTGACCGGCGTGGATCAGCGGCGTGACCGATTGGATGCTGTCAAAAATGTAATTCAGGAGGCAATTATCGGTGATGCAACTGATCGAGAGTTACTCGAAAATTTGCCTATTAAAGATTCGACGTCAGTTTTCATATCGCTTGGTGAAACAATCTCCCGATCACTCCTAGCCACGTTGCACGTCAAAGAACTTGGTGCTCGAGATGTAGTTGTGAAGGGTGTGACAAAAGAACACGGGAAGATTTTGTCCCACCTTGGTGCAAATCGAGTGGTGTTTCCAGAAGAGGAGGTTGCGAAAGAACTCGCTGACAAGTCAAGTTGGCCAAATGTACTTGATTTCTTACCAATTGATCCTGAGTACAGTGTAGTCGAAATCACGGTGCCGGAATCACTCGAAGGGAAAACACTTGCTGAGGCAGACCTTCGTAATTCAGTTGGAGTCTTCGTTTTGGGTTTACGGGATGTGATGCAAGGACGCTTTCAAATGTTTCCTGAAGGGCGGACAAAACTCATTCAGGATCAGATCTTACTCGTCATTGGCCGTGAAGAAGAACTCGCCCGCCTTCGCGAGATGAATTGAAAAAGCACTTACTCTTGTCCGGGTAGTCCGGGCGGCAGTTCAATTGTTATTTCGGCCGGTGGCGGAGCAGTTTTTGGAGATGTTGGTGGGGTCGCATTCGGATCAAATTTTGGTGTCTCAACTCCGCTTCGTGTAGCAAGATCGGTGGTCAGTGAGAGTTTCTCATCCCCATTCTTCGGACGAATTTCTAGAAGCGTCACGCCCCACTCATCACCGAACTTCTTTCCTTCAACAATGACTGTCGCCGCTGCTTTTGGGCCAACAACGGGAATTTGCATGGCGGCAATTCCATCGACTTCATTTGCTCGGCCAGTAACCGTTCCTTTCCATGTGATTGGTTCACCCAGGAATGTCTGAGATCGATTATTTATCGCAACTTCTTCTTTTGCCATATTCACCAGCGGATGATTTGCAATGCGTCCGCAGCCGGAAAGAGCAAAAGGTATGCAAAGAAAAAAAACTGGGGCAAATAATTTTTTATATATCTGACGTGGAAGCATGTCTGTTCCTCCTTGAACGGTTTTATTGCCAGACGGTTGCTGTTGTGATTGAGTTACTGTGCATCGTGTTGCCTGCACCAGGCAATTTTTTCTACTGTTGTTGTTGGCAGATCACCCGCCGGAGATTCTTTGACTTGAGTTGATTCATCCTGCTCAGGTGTTTCATTCGAGGTTATCGTTTCTTCAGGTAATGCCGATTCATCGGGCGTTGGATCGGCAGCCGCAGGAGGGGGGGACGTTTTAGCCCCTCGAGCCTTCGCTAAAATATCGGCAGTAGAAAGTTTGCCAGCCGGCTTTGAACCGCCGCCTCGCGCTGCAGCAAGAATGTCAGCAGTTGATTTTTTCTGTTGCGAAGATGCTTTTGAAGATGAAGTTTTGGCCGCAGGGGCTGCTTTGGCCTTTACCTGTTTTTCTGGCTTTGGCAGTGGTTCTGTGACGACCTTGAGATGTGAAGGGTCAATGTCGTACCAGGCAATGTTGTTGAACTGATCAAACTCTACGAGGCATCGACCATTCATATTGACGGCCCGCACGGTGCCGGTGGTTTTCGCAAACCGACTGAGTTCCGGTGCTGGCGAGTCGATTACTACATATTTGTCAGTCCATTCGGCTTTGAGCCGTTCGATAACATCAAACATCAGAACCTTCCATCAACTCTTTCGACGTTGCTACGGGGCGATCGCCAGATGACCGCTTTCCCCTCAACAATTTGACGGAAAGAGCAGTCTGCCGCAAGATGCAGGGTGAACCGCCTCAATACCGCCCACTGAAACATAATACGACCAAAGAACGGTCAAAGGCCGATCAAATGGTTCAACTGGCCCTGGCTTGATTGTAATGAGATCGTCTGGAGGTTCTTTTTCATCACATGAATAGGTAGAACCAAGCCATTCTGGTGCCTCGAAGACCCTGCAGGCCACCTCCACAAGAATGGTGTCTTTTTTGGCTTTAGGGGCTGTCAAACTGGCTGAAAAATGTGAACGTCCAGCCAGCCCGACTGCGACAAGGGCTTCATGCCCTATTGCTTTGGTTGGTGTGACCTCAGTGATAACGGGTGAGGCTGGCCACCTCTCCGAGATGCTCGTAGGGATAGTCAGTATGTCGTTGTCTGTTGGGATGTGGTCTCCTTCAACCGATTGCAGGCAGTTCTTGTCATCTATGCGAAAAAGATGACGCCACCGATCGTTGCTCCATAAGAACTCAACGCGTATTCGCCCAACTTCCAAATGAATTGGGACCCGTGATTTACTTTGTCTGGGTGGTAGATCAGTCATATTTGTACGAACTAGACGGGGTTCATGAAGGCAGATTTCACAACACGTGCGTAGCACGGTAAGTTGAGATTACCCGAAACGAGGAGATCTTGTGGAACCGCGGCGCTCACTTGGTTGGCCAATCACGCTTGGTGTGGTCTTAATTAGTTCCATTATCACGCTTGGAGTTGGATGGGTTCTTGTCAGTATCTCTGCTGCACTGGGCTCTCAAAACGCTGCATTCTATTGGGCGTTACTCGCTGTTGGCGTGTCGCTTCTTATTCTTGTATTAGTCGGCGTCATCATCTACTTTGCTCTGGCAGTCAAGGCAATTGCTCTCTCACAGCGGCAAAGCAACTTTATTGATAGCGTGACTCATGAACTCAAAAGTCCGCTTGCGTCACTGAAGCTCTATCTGCAAACCCTGACCCGTCGACCAGTACCACCCGCAGAACAATCAGATTTCCATCGATTCATGCTGCAGGATGTAGAGCGGCTCGACACTCTGATCGACCATCTTCTCGATGCAGCAAAAACGATGCATCGTCCAGCATTATCGATTGCTGAAGCGACCAAGATTTTTCCAGTCCTTAAGGAGGCAGCCGTACGGGTTGCTGACCGTCATAACGTTCAGCACGATTGTATTGTGATCAATGTAGAGAAAGAGCTAGAGGATGTTTTTGTGCAGGGCAGGGAAGCGGACATTGAAATTGTATTTCGAAACCTTATTGATAATGCGGTGAAGTACTCGCTTCCTGAACCACATGTCGATGCGACAGTTGAAGTCACGAAGAAAAGTCGCGTACTGGTTCGGGTGGCAGATAATGGCCCCGGGATTCCGATAGCAGATCGTGGGCAGGTGTTTCGACGTTTTGTTCGATTAGGCAGTGAACTGGAACGGGCTACGCCTGGAACTGGGCTGGGGCTGTATCTTGTTAAATCAATTGTCAAACAGTTGAGAGGTCGTGTTTTCGTGAAAGGTCGCTTGACCAAACGAGGTACCATCATTGAAGTCGATCTGCAAAAGGCAAACCCTGCCGAAGACATGCCTCGTTGACCGGAGCTACGCGGAACCCTTTGAGTAAACCGTGTTGCCGGTTCTAATCATGAATTCAGGAAATCATGCTCTCCTTCTACCCCTCCGATTTGAATTACCATGCCCCAATCTCCCTCAACTTCTTCGAAATCATATGTCGATCCTGGCCAGAGTAAAAAACGTGATGGCGACACTGATGTGTTGCCAATTCGTCGTGCGTTGGTAAGTGTCTACGATAAAACTGGTTTGGATCGGCTTGCTGCTGCATTGAAGGCCGCTGGAATAGTAGCTGTTAGTACGGGTGGAACGGCACGGGCTCTTGAGGGCTATGGTGTCTCTGTTGAGGATGTGTCCTCAATAACAGGTTTTCCAGAAGTACTCGATGGACGAGTTAAGACCCTTCATCCAAATATTTTTGCTGGCATCTTGGCTCGCGGTGATAGAGAAGATGATCTTGAAGTTTTGGCTGAACATGGAATTGATCGATTCGAGCTTATTGTTGTCAATCTTTATCCATTCGCAAGCATCATTAGCCGTGATGGGTGTACGGCAGACGATGCAATCGAGCTGATTGATATCGGTGGACCAAGCCTGGTTCGTGCGGCTGCCAAGAATCATGCCTTTAGTGCAGTGATCACAGATCCCGATCAATACGACGCGGCGGCATCTGCGATCAGCTGTGGAGGCACCACGATGGCAGAACGACGATTATTTGCAGCCCAAGCTTTTGAACGTACTGCCGAATACGACGCCGTCATTGCTCGCTGGATGGCAGGTCACGCAGGGTTGATTGCGGGAAGTGCAAAGCCGATTTCGAGTGAACATCATTCCAACGCCCCGCCATTACCAACTCGGCTTACGCTTAGCCTTGAGCGAAGGTTGCCTCTGCGTTACGGTGAAAATCCGCACCAGTCGGCTGCAATGTATGCACCAGCGGATACCCATTTCGGTCTTGCTGGCTTGAAGCAGCTCTCTGGTAAAGAGCTCTCGTATAACAATTTACTTGACCTTGATGCCGCAGTTCGTATTGCTGGATTGATTCAGAATTCTGGGGCGGCAGTTATCAAACACACGAATCCCTGTGGTGCAGCCAGTGCAGCAAGTATCGATGAAGCGCTCGAAGCAGCTATGTCAGCAGATCCAACAAGTGCGTTTGGTTCAATAGTTGCAGTGAATCGTGTTTTCGATGCAGCTGCAGCGGAGTGTCTGCTCAAGCCGGGAATGTTCGTTGAGGTGATCGCCGCACCGGCTTTCACTGCAGAGGCAGTCGAGGCTCTTAAAACACGTCCGGCATGGAAAGCAAGTGTGCGGTTAGTCGAGGTGCCACCGGGTGATCCATGGGGTCCTACGGCTGGTCTTGAGCTTCGAAGTGTGGCGGGTGCAATGTTGGCACAGCGACCAGATGAGACACCAGATGACCCGGCTGCCTGGCAGGTTGTAACCCAAGAGGCACCTGCGGAAGATTTGACGCAGCCGCTTGACTTTGCCTTCACCATGGTGCGACGACTCACCAGTAATGCCATTGCGGTTTGTCAGGGGACAAGTCTCGTAGGGGCCGGTGTGGGTCAAACGAGCCGAGTTGACGCAGTGCGAATAGCATTAGAGAAGGCAGGAGATCGGGCAAGAGGAAGCGTTCTTGCGTCAGATGCCTTCTTTCCATTCCCAGATTCCATTGATTTCATTCGACAAGCAGGTGTTGCGGCGATCATCCAACCCGGAGGTTCAAAGCGAGATTCAGAGGTAATTGCTGCTGCAAACGCTGCGAAGCTACCGATGGTCTTCACATCGCGACGTCACTTTAGGCACTAGTAGAAACACAGTCTGCAGAACTCAGGATATTTCGATCCACTATCGTGGATGCTGTTTGGACAGGTAGGGAATTCCAATGTTTGATTGTGATGAAACAGAACGTGCCAGAACCAATCCGTTTTCATTTACCTAAAAATGCGAGTGAGCGATGTCGTCAGTACTCGACAGAATCATCAGTCGAAAACAAAAAGAAGTCGCTGAGTTGAAGGCAATACGTCCACTTTCCAGCATCAAGGAAAAACTTGATGATTCTGATCAGCCACGTGACTTTTTTGCGGCTGTTTCCGAGTTCGGTGCAATACGGTTAATTGCCGAATTTAAGCGACGTAGTCCTTCAGCAGGTGAAATTCGTCCCGGTGCTGAACCTGCAGAGATAGTTTGTGGGTATGAAAAAGCTGGAGCCGCTGCACTTTCTATTTTAACTGACGGTGAAGGCTTTGGTGGTTCTCTAGATGACCTCAGCGCTGCAAGGAAGGCATCCTCACTACCGACCCTGAGAAAAGAATTCATTATTGATTCCTACCAGGTGAATGAGGCACGTCTCTATGGAGCAGATGCCGTTCTTCTCATTGCAGAGTGTTTGGACGACTGTCTTTTAAGAAGCTTGTACCGAGAGGTAATTGATCTTGGAATGACACCACTAGTCGAATTACATAGTGAAGAGAACCTTTCCCGAGTGCTTGATTTAGGTGCAACGCTTATAGGGATTAATAATCGGAACCTTACGACAATGAAGACCGACATTAATCATGTCCTGAGGCTACAAGAAAAAGTCCCGTCGGAATGTGTGCTTGTGGCTGAAAGCGGAATTCGCACACGAGCTGATGTTGAGCAACTCGAGGCTGCTGGAGTCAGAGCGATCCTTGTTGGTGAATCTCTTTTGAGTAGTCCAGATCCATCAGACGCTGCTGCCGCACTCCTTGGTAATCAGTAGCCGGAATCGTTTAGGTCTCCGGATGTTCTATCGAGTCGCTGATAAATCGATAGCCGGCACCGCGTACGGATAAGAAGTGACGGGGCTGGGAAGGATTTTCTTCAAATGACTTTCGCAAGTTCAGCATGAACGTGTCGACAGTCCGTGTTGCAGGCGCGCGATCCATCCCCCAGACATTCTTAAGCAACTCAGTTCTCGATAATACAAGTCCCTCATGTTCGATGAGATACCGAAGCAGCTTCATTTCGAGCGCTGTGAGACGAATCTGGCGACTGTCGCAATAGGCCTCCCACGTATCGAAATTGATATGAGCCTTTCCAAATGAAAAGCTGTTTTCAGAGCGACTTGTCGCAGGTTCCTCTGGGGGAGATGCTGAGCTGCTCTTGCGTCGACTGAGGAGGCTTCTGATGACTGAGAGAAGTTCATCGAGATCAAAGGGCTTCTGCAGGTAAACGTCTGCTCCAGCATTAAACCCTCGAATTCGATCTTCTACTAACGTTCGGGCTGTAAGCATGACAACTGGAATAAGGCTGCCTCGAGAGCGGAGTTCTTCACAGACTGCATATCCACTCATACCGGGCAACATAACGTCGAGTACAACAAGATCGATATCAGCATCTGGCTCATTAAGAATAGCCAAAGCTTCGTGTCCATCAGCAGCGGTCGTTACCGTCAGGCCTTCGGATGTCAGGTTGTACCGGATGCCGATGGCGAGATGGTCCTCGTCTTCGACGAGTAAGATGTTTGGCATGATGCTGATTGAGTGTAACGCTCTCCAAGATTTTTGGCGTAGCCATTTTCACAAAACCATGCCCAAGCATCAGTAGCAGCAACTTCTAATGGCCGTATTTTGTATCCTAGCTCATCAAATGCTCGCTGGCATGAGAAGTTGTGCCTCAGCATTGACATAGTCGCTGATGCTGAATTGACAGGGGGTTCTCGACGGGACAATATGCCAGCTAAGTCTCCGATCCGTCCAGCTGCACGTACTGCGAGTGGTGGGGCATTTCCAATCGGAGGACGACGATTGGTTACCTTGGCAAACACCTTCCATGCATCAAGATACGATAGGGCATGGCCTCCAAGGATATAGCGACGACCTGTTTGACCTCGTTCGTTAGCAGCCTCAATACCACTAACAACATCACGGACATCAACAAAATCGTTGGCACCCGGTGGAGCGAGCAGACCCTTTCCACTACCAACCTCAAGAAGCATTCGGCCACTAGATGGCTTCCAGTCCCATGGTCCAATCATGTAAACAGGGTTTACAATAACAGCATCCAGACCACGTTCAACTTGATCTAGGACAGCAGACTCGGCCATTCTCTTTGTTAATACGTATGGACACTCAATCATACCACCAGGAGGAGTTTCTTCATTTGCGGGGGTGCCATCTGAGCGCAAGCCGAGAGCATCAACACTTGAGACATGAATGAATCGAGCTCCGGCTATGCGTGCAATCTTGGAAAGATGAGTTGTTCCCTCTACATTAACTCGATGCATCTCGTCGTAGTAACGCCAGCCACAGTGAACCATTGCAGCTGAGTGAATAACGAGATCAATTCCATCAACAGCTCTTTGGAGACTACTTGTATCCTCGAGTTGGCCAATAATCTTTTGGACCGGGAGTCCTTCCAGTGCTGCAGTAGTCCCACTGTGGCGAGGGCGAACCAACACTCTGACGTTCCAGCCAGTATCCAGAAACCTCCTGACAATATTATTGCCAACCAAACCAGTAGCGCCAGTAACAAGGCAAGACCTTTTGCTACCGTCGCGGTATGAGTTGAGGACTTCTGACATGGTTATCAAGATCAAGTGTTCACTGCGTCGATATTCGACGTAAGCGGCTTGAAGGGTTTGCAGTAAATAAATTCGGTGAATCAGCAAAGATTCTGTATTTTTGAGTTAAATCGGAAAAAAATCTGAGGCAACTTATACAAAATTTGATTCGTTCTGGTGGAAGCTGACATTGACGTTTTCCTCCGTGTTAGTCGAGAATTTGCAAGGAATACGAACATGTTTTGGGTAGTTTCCAAAAGCAGATAAAGCCACTATTTAGAGGGGGTTTTCGTGTCGGCCATTAGCATCGAGCCGGTTGTTCATCGTCGTCAGCAGCGTAGGTTCATTGACCTGCCTTGGCAGATCTATGCCAGTGACCCCTGCTGGATTCCTCCGCTGCGACGTGCTCAGGAAGAGCTACTAGGGTTTCATCCACATCCGTTCTACGAACGCAATAAGACGAAGTCTTTTTTAGCAACACGTGGTGGTAGAGATGTTGGCCGTATTACAGCAATTGTTAATGTTGGTCACATAGAACGTTACAAAGAAAACCGCGGTTTCTTTGGTTTTTTTGAATGTGCGGATGATTTAGAGGCGACTACCCAATTATTCGATGCTGCAAAGAACTGGTTATCGGATCAGGGCATGACTTCCATACGTGGCCCGGTCAATCCATCTCTGAATTATGA
>Ga0315322_10001206_pt1 | contig 19881 bp, 19 predicted proteins | sample M110021515metaG_FD_203461 | JGI IMG/M metagenome (GOLD analysis project Ga0315322, IMG submission 203461) | Ammonia-oxidizing marine archaeal communities from Monterey Bay, California, United States - M1 100m 21515 | ecosystem: Environmental > Aquatic > Marine > Intertidal zone | place: USA...
CTGCCGTAAAGAAAACGGCCAAAAAGGCTGCCGTAAAGAAAACGGCCAAAAAGGCTGCCGTAAAGAAAACGGCCAAAAAGGCTGCCGTAAAGAAAACGGCCAAAAAGGCTGCCGTGAAGAAAACGGCTAAAAAGGCCGCAGCGGTAGTCAAATCCGAGTCGGTTACCGTTAAGAAGGTTGCTAAGAAAGCGATAAAGCGCGCTAAGAAAAAAGTCGTAGAGGTGGAGGAATTGCCTCCGGTTGTTGTGAAGCGGCGTTATGTGAAGCCTGAGAAGGTCGCGAAGCTTACCATTTTTGAGAAAAAGCAGCGCCAACGCCTATTGGACCTCCGTGATCAAATTACAGATGTGATGCATGGAATTCAGAATGATACCATCAAGAATGGCGCCGAAGGAAGCGACGCCAGCGGGTCGGGAATGCACCAAGGCGATGCCGGATCAGACGCTTATGACCGTGACTTTGCCCTAAATATGCTCTCTAAGGAAGCAAATGCACTTGGGGAAATTGAAGAGGCCCTTCAGCGGCTTGAGCTTGGGACTTACGGAATTTGCGAAGAATCAGGACAAAAAATCCCGAATCCTCGTCTTGAGGCTATGCCTTTTGCCCGTCTTACGGTGGAGCGGCAGGCTGCTAGAGAGAGAGAGAATTCAACCCGAGATTTCTCGAGCCGTGAATTCGGCTTTAATTAAGCCAAGTCAATCGATCAAATTTGCCCTTAAATTTTTTTTCGACGGTTTGTTTGTTTTTTCAAGTTGTTAGTCTACTAATTGAGTCGTTATGAATAATTTACTCCCGATCGCCGCTTCTTGCCTCATAGCCGGTGGAGCCATTGGTTACGTTGTTGGCAACAACGGCAGCGAAGCGGCAGCCACCGAAAATGTTGCGGACAAGAAAAACCCCCGGGTCGGAGGGAGTTCACGATCGGTAGGGCGCTCTAACTCTGGCTCAACAGCCTCGAAAAGCCCGATTTCCGGAAAACCTAGCAATTACGAGGAGGTTTCCAAGGTTCCTAGTCAAACAGCACGCGTCCAGTCCCTAGTCGACCTCTATTCGAATATGACCAGCGAAGAGCTCACTGAAGCGGCCGAGAAGCTGAAGGGTCTCCCCATGGGAGAGCGGTTTCTTGCCGGTTCGTTGCTCTATGCAGCTTGGGCCGAGGTTTCTCCTTATGACGCCATGGACCACGCAAATGGTCAGAGGGGTTGGGAGTCGATGATGATCAAGCCAGGGATTCTCCAGAGTTGGGCCGCTAGTGATCCGAAGGCCGCGGCTGATTACTATGCATCCAACAAATCACAGTTTGCGAGTATGGGAATGATGGGTCGCATGGGGGGCGGAACCGGTGGCGCGACCATCGCGAAGGAATGGGCCAAGCAGGATCCTGAAGGGGCTCTGGCTTGGGCCAAGAGTCTTGAAGGCAGAGACGGAAATGACGCAACATCAAAGGTTCTAGCTCAAATTGCGACCACTGATCCTGAGCGTGCAGCCGGATTGACTTCGGGTTTGGAGGGAGACGCCCTCAATAAGGCTAATGTAGACATTGCCAAGGAATGGGCCAAGGCTGACTGGGATGGGGCCGAATCATTCATTGATGGGCTCCCTGCTGACCAGCGCGGCGATGCTTTGGGCGCAGCCGTAAGATCACTAGCCGACGACAACCCAACTTTGGCAGCCAAGAAGGCTTTAGAGATTCCTGAGGGCGACTCTCGGGACGAGGCAATTGAAAGCGTTGCCGAGTCAATGTCTCGTGAGAATCCGGCAGACGCGGCAGCTTGGGTGGTGGCCAACGGCTCTGAAAAAGCTCAGCGTGATTCTATGCGGAACGTAATCGGTAACTGGGTGGTTCAGGATCCCTCTGCAGCAAAGGCTTGGGCGGTTGCTCAGCCAGACGGCGATCTTCGAAACTCTGCGGTTTCGTCATATGTGATGAGTGATAACAATGGCTCACCCGCGGAAAACATAGAGCTTGCAGAAACTATCACGGATGAGCGCTCGAGGGGTTGGTCCATCGGAATGACGACGATGCGCTGGATGGGGGAGGACCCGAAGGCAGCCTCCAATTATCTCGAATCCTCCGAGTTCATTGACGAGGGAATGAAGAAGCGAATTCTTGGCCGCAGCGGCCGATAGTGTCGGTGCAAGCAGTAGGCCTAGATTTAGGCCCCATCTTCTTGAAATCGCCCGTGTGCTGTTTTTATCAGGATCAAGATGATTGTAAGCGTTGGCGGGTGAGTGTTTTTCTGGGCTACATGGCGCCGTCCTCCGATGGGTTGGGGGGGATCCTCACTCGAGCGTAACGGTGATCGCGATACTTTTGGTCTTGCGGTGGCTGCGCGGGAGAGTAGGGAGTGAGAGATTACGGAGTCCATTGATTCTCCAATCGCAGTCTTGCATGTCGGCGGAGGAGTTGTTTCTCTTTGCATCATCTTATGTCGAATTTTTCCGAAGTGATTTGTCGTCCTACCAAGTGGTTTATTTGGCGGGCTGTTTTGATGCTGGTCATGTTCGGCGGATTTGGGGCCTATTTCCTTTACGATTGGAGGATTGGATATCCCCAAAAAAACTATGTGGTCGCCAACTATACCGCTTTTAACAAGGCGGGAGAAGCTTGGACTGTTGATGCAAACCGGGCTACCCCGGACGTTTGGAATGCCTTTGTCGAAAAACAGACCATTATTTTTGATGAGGATCGATCGATCTATCCTTCCGATACTGACTTCGAGGAAAAGTGGCCCGAAATCTTGAAGCAAATGGCCAATCATGAAAGTGATGATCGTTGGGCTGATTACAGTGGTGAGAAGGGCTGGCCTCAGAAGGTAAATCTCGAAGATGACCCGAAAACGGCCGAGCAAATTCGGCAGCAGTTGTACGCAGCGTGTGTCTGCTTCTTGCTCACCGCAATTGCCTTGTTCTTTCTGATGCGGACCAGGGGTCGTTTTATGAAGGTCGATGAGGAAGGCTACTATCCTCCGGGAGGCTCTTTGATTCCATTTCCGACTATGAAGACCCTTGATATGCGGAGATGGGAAACTAAAGGACTCGCGACCTTAGTTTATGAAGTCGATGGGAAGGAGAATAAGGCCAAGATCGACGGGATGGTTTATGGGCAATTCAAAGAGGAAGACGGCGCTCCGGCTGAGGCCCTATTCCAAAAAGTTCTGGAAAATTTCGAGGGTGAGGTGATTGAGCTTGTAGACGAAAATGAAAACGAGGAAGTTGATGAAGGGGGCTTAAAAGTTGATGATGAGGGGGCTTCCGGCGAGGGCAACTCCGACGATTCTGTCGGAAAGGAGTGAATTTTAGGGATTGCCAATTAGGTGGACTCCCAGTAATCCAAAAGGCCATGGCAGAAAATATCCAAGAAAAAGTCACCGAAATCATCGTGGAGCAGCTCGGCGTTAGCGCTGATCAAGTGAAGCCCGAGTCAAAAATGATCGAAGATCTTGGCGCCGATTCCCTTGATGCAGTTGAACTCGTTATGGCTGTTGAAGAGGAGTTCGGTATCGAGGTCCCCGACGAAGAAGCCGAGAAGCTCATCAGCGTTGGCGACATTATATCCCACGTCGAGAAAGCTCAGGCCTAGTTCTGACTTTGGTTCATTTAAACCAATTTTTAGAATGGTAGGTTCCCGAGTGGAACCTGCCATTTTTATTGGCCAGTTTGCCGATGATAAGCGATACTTTCCACGAAGATGGTTACTCAAGATGATTTCCAATACGCGATGGAGACGACCCGGGTCATTCATGAACCGGATCGTCGCATTGAAACATTTGGTGCGACTCGTTTTGAATTCGAAATTCTCAGCGAGCCAATGGATAGTGTGGGGAAAGTTTGTATTCGGCGCGGAGAGGTCGAGGCTCAAAAACCCCAGTTGATCAAACCTGATGGCTTCAGTGAAATCGAGTTGGAGGGATTTGATCCCAAAGTGCTCCGTGTCATAGAGCATTTTAAAGAACAGGGAATTGACCTGAGTTTTCTGCAATATGGTTTTCAGTTCAAGCGTTCCGATATATCAAAGGAATTCGTGCACGACCGGCTTGAGAACGTGAGTGATAAGGCGTTAGAGGCAGTGAGAGTTTCCGGCAATCCCTCTCTCGCCATCATTCAGAGCGTCGATGATGCTTGGGAAGTTGGGGTTATGAAATTCACTCTCGACATGATCATGAAGTCACAAGACATCAACCGCTTTGATCTAAAGCGGCGCGGTTTGATTTAGGAATGGTTTCTAAATGAAGGGGATTATTACCATTATCAAAATTTTCGCAGTCCTCTTTGTGGTTGCAGTTATCGGGGTTCTTGTTCTCTTTCTTAACAAGTTTCAGGACGATTTTAACGATCCGAAGGCGGTCACCCGGAAGCCTTTGGAGGAGATAATTGAGGAGAATGAACAAATCAATTTTGAGGCCGGACAATACGAGTTTAACCGAGCGCTCGAACTCATCGCGCTGGGTGATATTGAAGAAGCAAAGGAAAAACTGAATCTGATTGAGAATCTTTACCCCGACTCCAATCATTCTCCCGAAGCAAGACGCATTCTGGGAGAGATTAATTTGGACGAGATTCTTTCGATTGAGAATATGGAGAATAAAAAAATCTATCGAGTTTCGCCTGGCGAGGGATATCTCAAGATTGCGACTCAGAATAAGACCACCCTAGACAGTATGATGTTCCTCAACGGGTTGACTGAGTTTGGTAATCTACACAGCGGAGATGAATTGGTGATCATGCCTCTTGATTTCAAGCTGTTGGTTAATCTTCCCAAGATGCGGGTTGAGCTTTTCTATCGGGATCAGGAGAAAAAAGAGCATGTGTTTGCTAAGGATTACCCCATCCGCAAGCTGGAACTCGGGAGAATGAGCCGAGGACATCATCAAGCAAAGATTTCGCGAAAACACGGAGATTTGGAGGGGAAGACTTATCCTCCAACCCATCAGAGTTACCGCCATGCCAGTAAGGTTCTCGGGCTGAAATTGGGTCGCTCGATGATTCAATTGCGCCCACTTTCCGGAGATGAGAATCTTGATTCGGGACTTGGTGTTTTTTTGGTTCCTCCGGATATGGAGGAATTATCGATGCTGATTAGGGTCGGAAATGAGGTGGAAGTAAGAATCACCCGATGATAGAGTCCCCACGCCGCGCAAATTATGGAACTGCTTGAATTTGAAAAGCCAATCGCTGAATTGGAAAAGGAACTGGAGTTGCTTCAAGACAAATCCCGTTCGCAAGATATTGATCTCAGTTCGGAAATATTGGCCATTGAGAGCAAGCTGATTGAAACTCGTCGCGAGATCTACGAAAATCTGAGTCCGTGGCAGCGTGTTCAGATTGCTCGTCATACCAAGCGTCCTTACATGTTGGATTATATCGCAAGAGCTTTCACTGATTTTGCGGAGTTACACGGCGATCGGATTGTGGGTGACGACCATGCCATGCCGGGCGGTTTTGCGACGATTGACGGACACCGTTGCGTAGTCCTCGGACATCAAAAGGGAAGGGATCTTAAGGAGAATCTGAAGCGTAACTTCGGAAGTGCGCACCCTGAGGGATATCGCAAGAGCCTTCGCTTGATGGAGTTGGCCAACAAATTTTCGCTGCCAATCGTAGCTCTTATAGACACTCCGGGGGCTTTTCCTGGGATTGGTGCCGAGGAGCGAAATATTGCCGAGGCTATTGCCCGCAATCTCCGCGAAATGATGTTGCTGGATGTCCCCATCGTCGCTGTTGTGCTGGGTGAGGGGGGGTCCGGCGGCGCGCTGGGAATTGGCGTAGCCGACAAGGTTCTCATGATGGAGAATGCTTACTACTCGGTAATCAGCCCCGAGGGTTGCGCAGCCATTCTTTGGAAGCATCGCAAGCACGCTCCGGAAGCTGCTGACGCCATGAAAATCGCTGCTCCGGATTTAGCCAAGTTAGGCCTAATCGATGGCGTGATTCCGGAAGTTCCGGGAGGAGCTCATCACGACCCCGATGCGGCCGCCGATGCTTTGCGCGAAATTGTTTCCAAGAATCTAAAAGAGCTAAGGGCACTTTCGAAAAGGGACCTCAAAACCAAGCGCTACGAAAAATTTCGGCGTTTTGGTGAATGGGAGCAGATCTAGGACAGAGCAGATTCAAGAGCTTCTTTGACTCTGTTATCTGTTTCTGGAAATACGGTCCGAAGATCAATGAAGAGGGCGTCGTCTGTGGTGTAGCCTACGAGTGCTGATTCGCTAAGGCGGAGCTTTTTGGCCAGCTTGGTGACGGATTGGGTTTTCGGGATCAGCTTTATTGCGACTGACGGAAACTCGCTACGCGGCATGGTTCCTCCTCCCGGGCGGGCTAAGGAGTTTTCGATGGTAATCTCAGTGCTTTCAGTGGGAAGCCCTTTGATGATGGTCTCAGCTCGAGTTTTCAGCTCATCGACTGACTTTGCGAGGAAGGTCAAAACCGGAACATCGCTTCGAGCTGGATCAGCTTTTGTTTCAAGATATTGATCAATCGATTCCTGCAGGGTGGTGAGGATAAGTTTGTCGCAACGAACCGCCCGGAAAAAGGGCTCCTTTTTGATCTTGGCGATCATATCGGTGCGGCCACCAATGATGCCCGATTGCGGACCACCGAGAAGCTTATCGCCGGAGAAGATGACGAGGTCAATTCCGCGACGTAGACACTCTTGCGGGGTGGGTTCGTGTTCGATGGGTGCCAGTTCGTCGGTATTTATCATGGCACCGGAGCCCAGGTCTTCGACGAGTGGAAGCTTATGATCGTGAGCCAATTTGGCAATCTCGGGGATTTCAGGTTCGCCTATGAATCCGTCGATGTAGAAGTTGGAACGGTGGACTTTAAGGATCAGGGCAGTTTGCGGAGTGATCGCTTTCTCGTAATCGTGAAGGTGAGTTTTGTTCGTCGCTCCAACTTCCACGAGTTTGGCTCCGGAGGTTTCCAGGATTTCGGGAATACGGAATCCGCCCCCAATCTCAACCAGCTCGGAACGTGAAACGATGATCTCGTTTTTGCCTTCTTCCACGAGAGTTCGAAGCGTCAGGACCAGAGCGGCAGCGCAGTTGTTGACGGCGGTGGCGGCTTCGGTTTCGAGCAGGCACGCAAGAGCGGTTTCAAGATAGCCGGCCCGTTTTCCGCGCGCGCCTGAAGGAAGATCAAATTCCAGGTTAGAGTAGCCGGTCGCAATCTTTTCGAGGGCAGTTGCGGCACGTGGACCCAGTGGAGATCGTCCGAGGTTGGTGTGAATGAGAATGCCGGTGGCATTGATGACAGGCTGGAGGCGCGAGTTGGCGAACTCGAGCAAGCCTTGTCGTGTCGCTTTTTCGATTTCCTCCCGGGTGTGGTTCTCGTCGGCAAGGAGGAGCTGACGGAAGCGGTCGATTTCGCGGCGTAGAAAAAGATTTACCAGCGGCCGCGGAAGTGAAACCTCCGACGCGAGTGAGGAAGCGAGTTTTTCGACGGAAGGAAGTGCTGCCAGTTTGCTCATGATATTGAAAGGATCATGGAGTGTGATCATTCCCGGGTAAAGCCAGAGTCTTCTCTAACCGATCCAGCGAATGCCTCCGTCCTCGAAAGCGATCTTTCGTTTTTTGAAGAGAGCTCCGATCGCTTTCTTGAAAACCTTTTTGCTGACCCCGAGTTCTAGGCTAATGGTTTCTGGAGAGGATTTATCGTCGATGGCCCAGAACCCTCCGCGTGAATTGAGTTCGCGTTCCAGACGGGTCTCAAGATTTTCGATTTTGGCATTGCCAGGTGCGTAGAGGGAAAGGTCCACTTTACGATCGTTCCGGACTTGGGTGACGTAGCCTTTTAGCTCGTCGGCATAGAAAAGCTCTTCGAAAACCTGATTTTTAAAAAGGAGCCCGGAGTATTTCCCGTCGACGATGGCCTTGTAGCCCATGTCGGTTTTGCCGAAGATGATCATTTCGACTTCAGCCCCATCAGGATAGTCCGGGGTGTCAGTCGAGAAGTGTCGAGCAATTCGCTGGGAAGCTACAAGTCGCTCGCTTTTTGAATCGAGATAAACGTAAACTACAACCGGTTGTCCAACTTTTGGAGAGCTTCGTTGCTCACTATAGGGAAGAAGAAGATCTTTGCTGAGCCCCCAATCGAGAAATGCTCCGGTGTTGTTTGAGGCCAGAACACGCAGGACTCCGAAGTTACCCGGGCTGATTTTAGGGGCTTTTTGTGTAGCGATTGGAAGGTCTTCGGAGTCTCGGTAGATAAAGACGTCGACCAGCTGTCGTTCGTCATTAATCCTCTCGCCCTTAGGGAGGAGGATTTCACCGAGTTCTCCACCGTCCAAAAAAGAACCCGCGCCAACTTCCCTCAGGTAGGGGAGTTTTGCGCGCTCGCCGATCTTTGCCATGGAGGGAGCTTACCGGGCTTTCGTTGCCACGTAAACCGTACTCTCAAACTCCTCGTCCTGAATTGGATTGTGGAAGGGAACAACGTGCGATTCGACTCTGGCAAAAACCTCGTTCAGAGATTCGAGGAATGACGCTTCAGGGGGGTCATCGGACCAGAGGCCGAAAATGCCTCCTGATTTAATGCGCTCGGCAAATTTTCGGAGACCACCGGTTGAGTAAAATCGGGCATTATCCTTGGTCAGAAGGTGAGCGGGGGAGTGATCAATATCCAGTAGGATCGCGTGGTGGGTGGTCGCCTTTGATTGATAGCCTTCACCCAATGAGAGTTCAAAAAAATCACCGTGCACATATTGGCAGCGGGGGTCGTCGTTGAGACCTTTTCCAAGCGGAACCATTTCCTTCTCGTGCCACTCGATGACTGGCTTGAGATAGTCGACGATCTGGAGGGAACCTACTTCCTCGAATTCGAGGGCAGCTCTGGCGGTGTAGCCTAGCCCTAGGCCACCTACGACGACATCCAGCTTCTCTTCGGGAAAGCTTTCTTTGGTAGCTTTAAGACCAAATCGGGAGAGTTCTTGTTCAACCACCGTGAACATCGAGGACATGAGAAAGGCGTTTCCAAGGATGATTTCGTAGATTTCCTCGTTTTCGAGAGAGAGAACGGTTCTCTTTCGGAGGATGAGATCTCCGAGAGCGGTTTTTTGGTAGTCGAGTTCCTCGAATCGGGGAATGTGCGCCATACCGAAGGTTTAATGGGGACCGCGATGAAGGGCGAGGGCGAAAAAAGTTCAAAAACCTTCTTGCCTCAATCGTTTGACGAATATACTTCCCCGCCGTCCACAACGACAAAACGACCCGTTCGTCTAATGGTTAGGACTCCGCCCTTTCACGGCGGCAATAGGGGTTCGAATCCCCTACGGGTTGCCAAAATCCCAGTCTCGCTTGCGAGGCTGGGATTTTGTTTTTCTGATTTTTTTTTGATACGGTTTCCGTGGAAAGACGGTTTTTTACTTTAGTCAGTGGATTCGCTCAGCAGCTGTTTTAGAGGTTTGCAGATTGCTTCGGAGTCATTCTGGAACTAGTCTTCGATATCAGATGAAGTTCGGAATAATTATGATGGCATACTCACTCGCTTTCGGGGCCTTGGTTTATGCCGATCGACCTGATTTTAACGATAAGGAAGCCCCTCAGACTCTCGGTGATTTTCGTCAGATTCAGAGTGCTCTTCAATCTCATCTCGAGCGGACTCGCTCGGCGACAGTTTGTCTGCAGATGGGGGGCGGTTCTGGAAGCGCGGTGATTATTAGTAAAGACGGCCTAGTCCTAACTGCGGCTCATGTAACGGGTAAGATTGATGAAGAAATCAAAGTGATTATGGAAGACGGCCGCGAGTTCTCGGGGCGTTCTTTGGGGCTGAATTCTGAGACTGATTCGGCAATGCTACAAATCGAAGGCGCTGGCCCGTTTCCTTTTGTGGAAGTGGATCTAAAGGACACCACTAAGCTGGGTGACTGGGTCTTTTCACTTGGGCACTCGGGTGGATTTGACAAAGCTCGTGGGGTGAATGTCCGCGTTGGTAGGTTGGTCAGGGAGGCGGAGACGACAGTTCAGTCGGATTGCATGCTTATTGGTGGTGATTCGGGAGGTCCTCTCTTCAATATGGAGGGTGAACTCATCGCAATTCACAGCAGGGTAGGAGCATCTCGCGAAGAAAGCATGCACGTCCCCATTCGTGAGTTTCAGGCTCACTGGGATGAGTTAAAGGCAGGAAAGTTTATTGGAGATGGTGGTTTTGCTCAGAAGAGCAAACCGGGCACCGGGTTCCTTGGTGTCGCGACCGAAGAATCGGATGAAGGCGGTCTGAAGGTCACCGAAATTTGGGAAGACGGAGTGGCAGACAAAGTTGGGCTGAAGGTGGGGGACCTTATTGTCGAAATTGCTGGGGAGAAGGCAACCAAGGAATTGATGACAAACAAGCTTGCCGAGCTAGGAGCCGGGGATAAATTGAAGCTTAAATGGACGAGCGGTGGAGAATCTAAGGAGGAGACCGTCAAACTTGGAGAACGACCATGAAAATCATTACTTTCATACTCGCGATTATACTGCCTCTCGCTGCGAACTCACTTCCTTCGGAAAAGCGGAAGAACGGTCCTTTGGTTCAGGGCGCTCTTTCTCCAGTCCAGGTTTCGCTCCAAGAAAGCAGCGCCGTCTTTTACAACAACGAGACGTCCAAAGCCTTTCTTTATGGAACAGTGGTTTCCGATGATGGCCTGATTATGACCAAGGCCAGTGAAATCGAAGAGGTTGAAAGCTACTACGTGCGTGTTGGCACAAAGAAGTTTCGGGATCCTATCGTTGTTTCTAGAAATGACGTTTGGGATGTCATGATGATCAAGATCGAGGCGGAGGGCCTGAAGCCGGTGGATTTTTCTCAGACTAAGGATCTGCCCCACGGGACCTGGGTTGTTTCCAATGGGGCGACCGAGCGCCGTTTTCGTCGCCCCCGTGCCGGTATCATAAGTGCCAACAAGCGTGAGATTCCGGGTGGCTCACCTGCGGTTCTGGGAGTGGGTCTCAAAGAGGAAGACGGTGATCTTTTCATCGGTAATATTACTGAGGATTCCGGCGCGGCTAAGGCTGGTTTAAAAAAGGGGGATAAGATTCTCAAAGTGGATGGCTCGAATATCAAGGATCGTGATGGGCTGATCGCCCACCTCAAAGAAAAGTCTCCCGGTGACAAGATTAAATTGACCTTAACACGTGGAGACGAGGAGCTGACTCTAGAAGTCGAGTTGATGGCTCGTCACAAACTTTATGGAGAGGGCAAAACTCGGAATGATCAGTTGAGTGGCGGTGAAGCTCAGCAGTCCGCGCGAAGGAGCGGCTTCCCCATGGTTTTACAGCACGAGACGATGCTGAACCGAAACACGGTTGGGGGCCCCGTCTTCACATTGGACAACCAATTCGTGGGGATGAATATCGCAGCAGTAAACCGCGTTGAGGCTTTCGCGATCCCAGGAAAAGAGCTTTCTGAGATCGTATTGGAGCTCAAAAAATCCCCTTGATAAAAGTTTAGGAAGATTGACCTCCGTTATTTCTGTTGAGACCGATGTTTCTTGAAAACCTCTAGGGTTTGTTTCCGTTCCTCACCGTGATCTATGATAGGAGCCGGATAGCTCGCGGCAAGTGGGTGTTTATCTTCCAGAGGAGCGTGAAATTTCTTGGGGTCAACGGTCGTAAGTTCAGGCACCCAACGCTTGATGTATTCCCCCATTGCGTCAAAGCGCTTAGTCTGAGACCACGGATTTTGAATTCGAAAATAAGGGGCTGCATCAGCACCAGTTCCGGCGCTCCACTGCCAGCCGCCGTTGTTAGATGCAATTTCACCATCCAGAAGATGTTGCGCGAAAAATTGTTCACCGAGTCGCCAATCGATGTGAAGGTCTTTCGTTAAAAACATTGCCACGATCATACGGACGCGGTTGTGCATGAAGCCCGTTTTTAGGAGCTCGCGTATTCCAGCATCAATGATGGGGAACCCTGTTTCTCCTGATTTCCAAGCCTCAAAATTTTTGCCAGGCTCGTTCCAAGGAAGTCCTCTCCAGTCTGGATTAAACTCATCAGAAAGGACTTCGGGAAAGTGGTGGAGAATTTGAAAGTAGAATTCGCGCCATCCAAGTTCCTTGAGGAATTGTTCGGAACCTAGTTTAACCGCTTTATGGTAGAGTTCCCGAATCGAAAGAGTTCCCCACCGCAAATCTTGCGAAAGCCGGCTCGTCCCGGGAACTGAGGGAATATCGCGGGCGTTATCATAGTGCGAGATTCGGCTGCCGAGAGCCTCGTTCATCCGCTCTCTCGCTGCTTTTTCACCACCCTTTGGAAGTTCCCAGTCTTCCTCTTCAAGATCCCAGGTTGAGAGGGTTGGCAGGGAGAGCGAATCTAGATTACGAGGTGTCTTGATAGATTTGGGTCGCCCGGCAGATCTGCGCTTTTCGACTGGAAGCCAACGTTTCGAAAAAGGGGTGTAGACGCGGTAGGGGGTTCCATCTCCCTTTAAAATTTCGGTAGGGCCATGAAGTGTGGCATCCTGAAACGAGTGAATCGGAACAGGTGATTTCTTCTTGAGCTTGGCTTCAATTGCTTGCCCAAAGGGATCCACGTCCTCGTTGAGGAAGATGGCATCAATTTTGGCGTCTTCGGTGAACTGAAGGATCTCCGACACAGCATCCCCTTGGCGGATGATCAGATGTCCACCGAGATGCTCTAGATTATTGGAGAGCGATGCTAGGCATTCACAAAGAAACTTTTGACGCTTGGCTCCGGTCCAAAGATGTTCGCCTGACCAGTTGCTCAGAACGTAAACTGGAACGACCTCTGCTGAGGATGAAAGGGCTTCAAGAAGTGAAGTATTATCGGTGAGTCGTAGATCGCGGCGAAACCAATGGAGAACCCGGCGGTAGGTTTTGGCCATAATGGAGTCAGGCTGCCTTTAGGATTTGTTTAGCCCTTTCGATCGTTGTCTTGCTGAGCCTACCGTTGATTCGGCGCGAATTGTCGATTAGTTTGAGCAATTTTTCCCTCGTTCGCTCTGCTGCACGCAGTGAGTCCCGGGGGCATCCGTATCCTTTATCAGAGAAATACTTGGTGAAGGTAGTGCCAGTCCGGCTAACGCACAGGCGCCAGCCCTCGAAAGCAGTTGTTTCGTAAGTGAAACGGGTCAGGTTTTTTTGCGATTTCAACATAACTCTTTGAATTCCTGAGAGATAATCCAGTTTTTCGAGATTTCACCTGAAAATTGGGGCTAAAAACACGATTCTTTGATGAATCGAAGTAAAAAAGGATTGCATAGGGCCTCCTAAGCTGGTTTTTTCCGCGCTCGCGAGCTTTTAAAATCGTCGTAGGTCCTTTGGAATCCCGTTCTCGGAATTCGCTCGCTCAAAGGGAAACCCGACAAACCAAGAAAATAATGTCAGAAGAAAACACTGAAGTTGAAGAGAAGCCCGATCCAATCAAGCTGAATCGTTTCGAGCTCCCAAGCCGCCTTATCAAGAACGAGGACACTGCTACCGATACATTTGCCCAGTTCACCGCTGAGCCATTCGAGCAGGGATTTGGTCATACCATTGGTAACTCCCTCCGCCGCGTCCTCCTATCTTCGCTTGAAGGAGCTGCCATCACATCCGTGCGTATTGCTGGAGTGCAACACGAATTTGCGACTCTCCCCGGAGTTATCGAAGATGTCACTGACATCGTCTTGAACCTAAAGAAGGTAAAGTTTAAGGCCCACGAGAAAGAGCCCCGCGTTCTCAGCCTCAAGGTTGAAAAAGAAGGAGTGGTCACCGCTGGAGACATTCAGGAGGATAATATCTACGAAGTCGTCAATAAGGATCAAGTAATCTGCACTCTCGACAAGAAAGTAAAGTTTGACGCTGAGATTGAGGTTCAGGTTGGTCGTGGTTTTAAGACCGGCGACGAAAATAAACGCGATGGCGCTCCTATCGGAGTGATAGCGATTGATTCAATCTTCTCACCGGTTTCCCGCGTGAAGTATGAGGTCGGAGCGACCCGGCTCGGTCAGATGACCGACTTTGATAAAGTTGTTCTCGACGTCTGGACAGATGGTCGCATCGAACCTCATGACGCTCTCTTACAAGCTTCTGCGATTCTTCGTCATCACCTCGACGTGTTCGTCAACTATGACGATGATGCAGTCGGATTCGAAGAGGCACCGGCCGAGCAGTCCGAAGAGAATGCTGCTCTCAAAAAGCTGCTTAACATGAGTGTTAACGAGATCGAGCTTTCCGTTCGTGCCGCCAATTGCCTCAACAACGCGAATATTACCTCGGTGGGGCAGCTTGCCCTCAAGACCGAGGCAGAAATGCTCAAATATCGTAACTTTGGTAAAAAGTCACTCAACGAGATTAAAGACAAGCTCCAGGAGCTTGGACTTGGTCTTGGACTGAATCTCGACCCGTCGCTCTTGACTGGACCCGCACTCGGTGCTCCGGCAGCTCCCCGCCTTGGTGTGGAAGAAGAGGCTCCAGTTGGCCTTGCTGATCTCATCGCCCAAAACCTCGACCAATAAAGGTCGCTTTAATATTTCAATTTAGAAAAAAATAAACTGATGAGACATCGTCGTAAAACAGTAAGACTCCAGCGCAAGGACGGTCATCGTCGTTCTCTCCTTGCCAACCAAGCCTGCGCTCTCATCGAGCACGGCCGTATTCGCACCACTCTTGCCAAGGCTAAGGCTCTTCGCCCCATCGCTGAAAAGCTAATCACCCTGACTAAGAAGGAAGATGGTGTTCATGCTCGCCGAATGGCGTTTCGTTTCCTTCGCCAAAAGGATAGCGTGAAGCGACTGTTTGACACTGTGGCTCCAGCTGTCGGTGATCGTCCGGGGGGCTTTTGCCGAATTACGAAGCTTGGACCTCGTCCCAGTGATTCCGCTCCTATGGCATTCATTGAGTGGGTCGATAACGAGAATCTTGCTGATGACGATATCGAAGAGGTCGCCGAAGAGGTCGCCGAAGAGGTCGCCGAAGAGGTCGCCGAAGACACCGAGAAGTAAGGCTACCTTCTCAAACCGAATTACAGACGGCTGACTTCCTGAGGGAGGTTAGCCGTTTTTTCGTTGCTCGAATCATTACTTTACTCACTCTGGCCCCGGCATGATTTCCAAACTAAACTTTGTCTCTTTTGCTGCTGCACTTGGTTTTTTTTTCCTTCCTTGGTTAGACTTTCAGTGCTCCGAGAAATCTAAAATTATTCAATCTGGGTTTCAGACCATAACGGGAGGGGGGAGCCTGGAAGAAGATGTGAAATTGAAGTCCGAGGATCAGAAGAATGACGAGAGACGGGAAAGCCTTGATGTTGCCCTTTATGTGGCCGTTGCGTTGGGGTGTGTTGCACTGGGGCTACTTCTCTCGTTTATTGGACTGCTCGGTGGTGGGCCGCCTTCTCCGGCGCTGCCGGCTCTTGCTGCCATGGCGCTCATTTTAATCGGGTTGCAAATGAAGCTTGGATTTCCGATGGATCGCAAAATCGTAGAATCATTTCAAAAAACCGGAGTGGACGGGAAGGCTGCGGCCGCTGATACCGGCGAATTATTTGCCCAGGAGAACATAAGGATCGTTTACCGTTCCGGGATCTATTTCGAATTGGGAAGTCTCCTCCTTCCGATCAGTATCGCATTTTTAGCGATGAGGTCAACTTGAGGCAAAGGGTCGTTTTCTTAGCGTCCGTCTCCAGTATAAATGATCTTTCCGTCTTTCGGTGCCTGAGGCCATGGAGTTGTTCCCGGTGACCATTTCTGCGGTTGGGTGTTGCGGATTTTTTGAACTTCCTGTTTCACCCAATTTGGGACAATGGCGTTTTCCTTTTGTCCGTAGACCCAAGGAAGGGCGGGTGACATGAGACGATCTACTCCGGTCAGAGCAGGTCGCTCTTTTCCAATCGCGGTCACCCGATCATTGAGTTGCTTTACGATTTCAGGGTGTTTGTCCGCGATGTCTGTTTTTTCTGAGGGGTCGGCTTCGAGATCATAAAGTTCCATCCCGATCAATTTGTATTTCCCTTTGCGAATCGCGGGAAATCGAACACTGCCAGAAACTTCAAAAATGATCTCATCGCGAGGACTCATTGATTCCGAAAAAAGGAGGTTGGTCATATTCTTTCCATCCAGAGGACGCTCTTGATCAAGTGAAGCTCCAGCAAGAGTAGCAAAGGTGTTGAAGAGGTCTGTGATATGCATCATTCCGTCATTTTCGGAATTTGCTTGGATCTTTTCAGGCCAGCGCATCACGCAGGGGACGCGGACTCCTCCTTCGTAGTTGGTATTCTTGGTTCCGCGATAGGGGGCGTTCATTTCTTCACGTAAACCGCCATTATCGTTCGAAAAAATCACAAGTGTATTATCCCCGAACCCACTTTGGTCGATGGCATTTACGATGAGTCCGACGGCATCATCGAGACACTTTAAAGCTGCATGTCGTTTGCTGTGCTTTTCGACGTAGCGAGGGATTTCTTCAAGAGGACCATGAACGGCGTTGAAGGCAACATACATGAAGAGAGGTTGATCTTGCCGTTTCATGCGGTGGTCAGCGATTACGCGGACGGCTTCATTGGCGATGAGGTCTGTGCTGTAACCTGGTTCGAATACCGGTTGCTGGTTCCTGTGCCAGTCGTAGACCGCAAAGCGAGCGGGCGCATTGTGTGGAATGGTTTTATTGTTGTAGTCAATGCCCCATCCGTAATGACCGTATTGGTGGTCGAAGCCCTGACCCATCGGAAGTTGACCGGGAAGCCATTCTCCGCAGTGCCACTTGCCGGAGATGGAGGTGAAATAACCTACGCCTTTGAGAGCTTCTGCGATTGTGCGTTCTTCGGCTGCGACCCCATGGATTCGGCGAGTTTCGTCGCCTTTCGTATTTTTGGCTAACTTCATCCCGAGTTTAGCGAGGTAGGTGGGTTTTCCAAAATCCTCCGAGCGCCAATCACTCCAGGTTCGGAAGGCGTATCGCCCGGTCAGAAAGGCCGCACGGCTGGGGGCGCAAACAGCATGAACATAGAATTGGTTTAGGCTAACTCCTTCTGAGCGAAGTTTAGTGATATGTGGGGTAAGATTGGCTGGTCCTCCATTAAAGGATGGTTCGTTCCAGCCCATATCATCTGATAGAATAAAAATGATATTCGGCTTTGATCCGTCGACCGGAGAAGCGTGAGCCAGATTAAGGGTGGCGATAAAGAGAATCAGTTTCTTCATAGGATTGAGGGTTAGATGTCGCAAATGGCAATGGCTTCTTCGAGTCCTTTGATCGGGTCGCCGGTTGGAATCCACTCGTGACCGACGTAGCCAGAGTAGTTGACTCTGAGGAGGGCTTTCATAATCCCCCGGTAATTGATTTCTTGGTTGTTGCCAATCTCTCCGCGTCCAGGGTTGCCAGCGATCTGTACGTGTCCGATGAACTCCTGGTGCTGTTCAATTCGGCGGATGAGATCTCCATCCATAATCTGCACGTGATAGACGTCAAATAAGACTTTGAAAGATGGAGAGGAGACCGCTTTGACAATTTCGACGCACTCATCGACATGGTCACCTTGATAACCAGGGTGACCTTTCATGTTTTCAGCGATCTTGGAATTTAGAGGCTCGAGGATCAGGGTGACGGCATGTTTTTCGGCGACTTGCGCCATTTTCTTGAAGCCCTCAATACAGTTTTTGACTCCTTCCTCGATCGAGACATCACTGCCATTTTTGTGATGAGTGGTGTCGAGTAGGCCAGTGAAAGTCATGACATTGGGGAACCCGGCAGCTCCGGTTGCAGTAATGGCTTTTTCTAAGACTGAAAAGATTTCGGGATGATGACCTTTGTTGTTCATACCCCGTTCGAAGTTATGAGATTTGGTGGCAGCACAAACTAGTCCAGTGTTTTTCAGGAGGGGAAGTTGCTCGGAGGAGAAGAGCTCGACTCCAGCGATGCCTAGCTTTTTGGCATTTGCGATGAGGTCTTGTGGTGTCCACTTAGCTCCGACCATGAAAGGCCACGCGGCGATCACTTGTTTGATGCGGCCTTTACGGGCGATCTGGTCTTGAGCAGCTCCGGGCGAGGTGAGTGCTGCGGTGCCTAGGCCGGCGAGAAAATTTCTTCGGGATGTCGTCATTCTATTTGAGGTGTCGGTGTGAAACGTTTCTTACGGCTTCCAGTTTCGAGAAGAGGCGCTTGACGATCTCAGGGTGTTCTAGGAATAGGTTGTTAGATTCGGAGGGATCTTTTCCGAGATGATAGAGCTGTCCAGTAGCCCCCGCTGGTTTAGGCTTTACGTTTTTTGGCTTGCTGAAGCCCCCTGATCCGAGTGCGTCAATTAGTTTCCAGTCACCTTCACGGACTGTCATTACCCTAGCGCTCCCGGCTCGCATTACAAAGGTGTCTCGTTGGGAAGGTTTGCCTTTGAGTGAAGCAAGGAAGCTGAAGCTATCAGGACCTGCTTCTTTTGGTATTTTAGCGCCCATAATGTCGGCGAAAGTGGCCAAAAAGTCGGTAAAGCAGATGAGTTGCTTGCTCGTGGAGTTTGGCTTGGTGACGCCGGGCCAGCGGGCTACGAAAGGCATTCGATGCCCGGCTTCCCAGGCGTCTGCTTTCATGCCACGGAGCCCTCCCTGAGAGTCGTGACCATATTTCGTAACATCTTTGTCGAACCAGCATGGGCCATTGTCGGATGTGAAGATGACGAGAGTATCTTTATCCATGTTCGCCCTTTCAAGGGCTGTGAGCACCTTGCCAACCTGAGCATCCACCATCATGACGAAATCGCCGTAGATGCCGACTTTGCTTTTGCCCAAAAATTCTTTTGATGGAAGCCAAGGGGTATGGGGAGCAGGGTAGGCTAAGTAGAGCATCAGTGGATTTTTCTTCTCATGTGCCATGATGATCTTAACTGCTTCGTTAGTGAAGTTGGGTAGGACATCATCGATATTCATATCGGGTGAGATTCCTCCGGCACGGCGCATACGTCCCTGAATACCATTCCAGCCGGTTTGCTCTGGTGAAAGTTCTTTCTCGATGTGTCCGGTGGGTGGGTGGACGGCTTTGTTGTCCCGGATATAAAAATACGGTGGGATGTCTGTGGAAGCGCGAATGCCAAAGTAGGAATCAAAGCCTCGATCGACGGGCCCTCCTGGGAGTGTCTTGTCGTAGCCATTTTCTTTGAAGCCGACATGCCATTTTCCAACCATTGCGGTTTTGTATCCTTGTGATTTTGCCAGAGTGGCGATGGTCATTTGACCTTTTTCAATTAAGGGCTGCTTTGGCCAAAGTCTAACGTTGGTTCGGAAAGGATAACGGCCGGTGAGTAAGCCATAGCGTGACATGTGGCAGAGAGGTCCCGGCGCGTGAGCGTCAATAAACTTCATGCCCTCGCGCGCCAAGGAATCGATGTTTGGTGTGGGAATCTTTGATTCGGGATTAAAGCACCCCGGATCTCCAAAGCCCATATCATCAACCAGGATGATGACGACGTTAGGTTTCGCCACGGAACTTATCGAAGCGATGAGGGAAAGAAGAAAGCATTTCAATAACATGGTGGCTACGGTATGAGCTGTGATCTTGATCGGAAAGTAGGAAAAGACGGGTTGTGCTGAAACCTACTTGGGTTGGGGCGGGGATGAAGCGAACCAAATTCCCCTTGTTTGGCAAATTATTGTTCGCATTTCTCGGTTGATGGCCATGAGTTTTGAAATGAAGTGTTATTTTTTTCGCTGGTACACGTAGACCTCCTACTAATGGAACTATGAAAGGGGATTTGTTGAAATGATCATGGCTGACGTCCTGTTGTGGACCTTTGTAATTTTAGGATTTTATGTCATCTTAATCGCCTACTGGGTTGGGGCGGTTGGGCTAGCCCCGGGCCTAGTGGAAAGAAGTTGTGAGCGGTTTGGAAATTCGCCGTGGAAGTCATTTTTCATCGGCCTCGGAATGGGAGTTCCCTTAATAGTAATAGGATTATTGATTGCGAATGGAGGAGCTCCGTT